>OJNZ01001804.1_pt1 | contig 10841 bp, 10 predicted proteins | sample 1598001 | NCBI WGS metagenome assembly OJNZ01 (sample SAMN01915225, study PRJEB22387) | human gut metagenome | isolation source: stool | host: Homo sapiens | place: USA | reverse complement strand
GCAGCCTGCAGAGCTATGTGCCTGCCCTGCATCCCCTGCGCAAATACGGCATCTCTGACGTGCTCGTCTGCACCTATCAGGCCATCTCCGGCGCAGGCAAGACGTTTGAGACCTTCCCCGACATCCTCGACAACGTCATCCCCTACATCGGCGGCGAGGAGGAAAAGAGCGAGCAGGAGCCGCTGAAACTGTGGGGCCATATCGAGGGCGACAAGATCGTTTCGGCCGAGTCTCCCCGCTTTACGGCCCAGTGCCTGCGCGTGCCTGTCTCTGACGGCCACATGGGCGCGGTGTTCGTGCGCTTTGAGAATAAGCCTTCTAAGGAAGAAATTCTGCAGGCCTGGAAGGAATTCCACGGTCCCGCACAAGATCTGAAGCTGCCCAGCGCCCCGAAGCAGTTCCTGCATTACTTTGAGGAAAATGACCGCCCGCAGCCCAAGCTGGACCGTATGCTGGAAAACGGCATGGCTGTCAGCATTGGCCGTCTGCGTGAGGATAACCAGTACGACTACAAGTTCGTCTGCCTGTCCCACAACACGCTGCGCGGCGCTGCCGGCGGCGCGGTGCTGCTGGCCGAGCTGCTGGCTGCCAAGGGCTATTTTGACTGATCGGCTGCGCATGACAGCCTTGGTGTAAGGAGAATTCGTATGAAGAGACCCGTATTTACCGGTGCCGCCGTGGCGATCATCACCCCGATGAACACCGACGGCAGCGTCAACTATGACGAGCTTGGCCGCATCATCGACGACCAGATTGCCCACAGCACGGATGCCATTGTCATCTGCGGCACGACGGGTGAGTCCCCGACGCTGACCGACGAGGAGCACACCGAGTGCATCCGCTATACCGTTAAAAAGGTGGCAGGTTGCGTCCCGGTGATTGCGGGTACCGGCTCCAACGACACGAAGTATGCCATCTGGCTGTCCCAGCAGGCTGAAGCCGACGGTGCCGACGCACTGCTGCTGGTCACGCCCTACTACAACAAGACGAGCCAGGCGGGCCTGCTGGCCCACTACACAGCCATTGCGGACGCCGTGCATATCCCCTGCATCCTGTACAATGTGCCCAGCCGCACGGGCTGCAACCTGACGCCCGCCACGCTGGCCGAGCTTGCGAAGCACCCGAACATCAACGCCGTCAAGGAGGCCAGCGGCAACATCAGCCACGTGGCCGAGATCGCAGCGGCCTGCGGTGACAGCCTGAACATTTACTCCGGCAACGATGACCAGATCGTGCCGCTGCTGGCTCTGGGCGGCAAGGGCGTGATCAGCGTGCTGTCCAACGTAGCCCCGCAGTACACCCATGACATCTGCGCCAAATGGTTCGCCGGTGAGACTGCCGAGAGCTTGTCCATGCAGCTCAAGGCGGTGCCGCTTATCAAGGCACTGTTTGCCGACGTCAACCCCATCCCGGTCAAGTGGGCCATGAACCGCCTTGGCTGGAATGCCGGCGACTGCCGTCTGCCGCTCGTTGCGCCCTCCGCCGCAGTGCAGGCGCAGCTGGAGACTGCCATGCAGGAGTTCGGCCTGCTGAAATAATTTCACAGCCGACCCACTGCCATGCCGCGGGTCGGCTTTTTGCTTTTGCACGACTTTTGCATGAAAGGAACAATAACACATGACGGATATTATCATTCAGGGCATCTATGGCCGTATGGGCCGCGCACTGGTCGAGAAGATTGGTGCGCGCGAGGATTGCCGCATCGTCGCCGGTGTGGATCGCGAAGCCGGGCGGATCGGCGAAATCCCCGTTTACGCCGGGTTTGAAGCACTGCCCTGCAAGGGCGTCATCATCGACTTTTCCTCACCCGCCGGGGCGGTTGCAGCAGCGCAGTACGGTGCCGCCAACGGTCTGCCCTGCGTCATCTGCTCCACCGGCCTTTCCAGGGAGGATGAGGCTGCACTGGAGGCTGCCAGCACCAGGACGCCGATCTTCCGCAGCGCAAACATGTCGGTGGGTGTCAACGTGCTGATCGAGCTGGCCCGCCAGGCTACGAAGATTCTGGGCGGCGAGTTTGACATTGAGATCATCGAGAAGCACCATCATAACAAGCTGGACGCGCCCAGCGGCACAGCGCTGATGATTGCCGACGCCATCAACACCGAGGCGAACGGCAAATATGAGTACGTCTATGACCGCACGCAGGTTCGCCAGAAGCGCGGCGCACAGGAGTTGGGCATCAGCTCCATCCGCGGCGGCGGCATTGTGGGCGAGCACGACGTGCTGTTCTGCGGCCCCGACGAGGTCGTGACGCTGAGCCACAGCGCGGGCAGCCGCGGCGTCTTTGCCGACGGTGCCGTACAGGCTGCGCTCTATATTGCTGCGCTGGCCCCCGGCTATTACACGATGACCGACCTGCTGCGAGGTAAACTGATATGCGAATGAACGGCAACGACCTTGCCGCCTGCGCGGTCATCGCACTGGGCGTCGGCGGCGTAGTTGTCGGCTCTCTGCTGGGCGTCGGCAATCAGGCTGTGACCCTGCCCGCGGTCAATCCGCAGCCCGTAGTCGTGGATATGCCGGCAGAGCCGGAACCAACCGCTACACCGGAGCCGACCCCCGAGCCGACGCCCACCGTCGAGACCGTGCACTTTTCCGCCACGGGCGACGACCTGATCCACGATGGTATCTTTTTGCAGGCTAAGGCGCACGGCGGCGACCACTACGATTTTGACGCCGCCTACGCAGCCATGCAGGGCTACTACGACCAGTTTGATGTGAACTGGCTCAATCAGGAGACGCTCGTCAACGACGAGTTCGCCGCCAGCGGCTATCCGATGTTCTCCACCCCCGGCGAGATCACCGACACGCTGTATAATTTGGGTTTCCGCGTCTTCAGTATCTCCAACAATCACAGCTACGACAAGGGGGCGGCGGGCATTGAGGCATCCATGGCACACTGGGCTGCCATGCCGGACGATGTGGTCACAATGGGCTTTTACAATCTGGAAACCTATGACAACTACGCCTACCAGACCGTCAACGGCATCACGTTCGGCTATCTCTCCTATACGGAGCACACCAACGGCCTGCCCACGCCGTCCGGCACAGACTATGGCGTTGTGTATCTGGACGACCATGAAACGATTGCCAAACAGATTGCTGATATGCGCCCGAACTGCGATGTTCTTATCGTCAGTGCCCACATGGGCACCGAGGGCACGCACGAGGTCAACGACTTTCAAAGGGAGACTGCTCAGTGGCTGGCCGACCAGGGCGTCGATGTCATCATCGGCACCCACCCGCATGTAGTACAGAACGCCGCATGGCTGACCGGCGCAAACGGCAACACGACCTTCATCGTCTACAGCCTGGGCAACTTCATCAACGCGCAGTCCTCGCGCGATAATGTCATTGGCGCGATTCTGGACGTGTATTTTGATAAGACGACCCAGCCTGACGGCAGTGTGAGCATTGCCATCCGTGACCCGAAGCTGCACTGCGTTATCAGCCAGTATGAGGCCGGGTACAAAAATATCCGGGTCATCCCCTACAGCCAGTACACAGACGAACTGGGTGCAGCACACGGAGAGTTCACCCTCTCCCGCGAATACATAGAGAGCATGCTCCGCAGTACGATTGACGAGGAGTTCCTCACGTTAGATTGAATGAAAGGATGATTTTTATGTACGGTGTCAGCAAGATCAGCAGCGAGCAGAACATTATGCTCACCACCTTCCCCGGTGCCCAGTACAGCGCACAGAGCCTGGCCGAGCATCTGGACGTTTTTGCCAAGGCCGGTATTGTGGTCGATATGATCTGCCAGAGCGCACCCCGCGGCTCCGCGGTGGATTTCAGCTTTACGACGAGCTATGACAACTTTGCCGCCGTTATGAAGGCTCTGCCCGCCGCAGCCAAGGCCAATCCCCCGCTGGTCTCCGGCGGCTACAGCAAGATCAACCTCTTTGGTGAGGAGATGGTCACCAGCTGCGGCGTCGCCGCCCGTGCGCTGGCCGCACTGGCCGGTGCAGGTATTGAAATCGTGCTCATCACAACGAGCGACCTTGACATCTCCCTGCTGATCCGCCAGCAGGACGAGGACACCGCCCTCGATGCCCTGCATAAGGCGTTTGCAGTCTGACGGCAATCAAAAAGCAGGTGCAACCCCATTTAAAGGGCTGCACCTGTTTTTTTATTTGTTGTTGCGGTAGCACTTTGCTGCCAGAAATGGCAGGAATACAACCCCATACATGATGGCACTGATTGCCACATCTGTCCAGCTGATGATCTGATTTGAAATATCCGCCGTACCGGTCCAGACTAAGACCATGCTGTTGTTGAGGTAGTGCAGCACCACGGGGAGCCAGATATTTTTGCCGCACTTCTCATACGCAAAGGTGAAAAATACACCGAGCGTCACGCAGACAACAAGCTGTGCGGCAATGCTCTGCAGTGAGGTGTCGGGGCTGTAGAAGAAAAGATTCAGCGGCAGATGCCACAGCCCCCACAGCACGCCTACCGCCAGTGCGCCGCGCCGTGCGCCGAAGCGGCCTTGCAGGGCTGGCGTCAGGTAGTAGCGCCAACCGTATTCCTCGCCAAAAAACGGCAGAAAGCTCAAAAAGAAGTTCGGTACAAGCACCACTGCCATAACCCACGGTGCAGATGTGCGCCAGTAGGCCAGATATTCAGCCCAGCTATCACCGCCCTGCATCGCCATCGAAAGAAAGACCATAGCGGTCTTGACCGCAAGGAAATAGACGCAGATGACAAGAGCCGTCAGCAGCTTGCCGTGCAGGCGCAGACCGTAGTCTTCGCGCTTTGTCTTTTTCTCGGTCAGCAGGAAGATCCAGCCAAGCACCGACGCGATAATGATGACAAAGTTTGCAATATTCAGCCAGCTCTCCTGCGGCAGGAACGCAGACAGAACGCTCATGGCGAGCATCAGCGCAGTGGCCACGATGTGCAGGATGTAAAACCGCTTTGGCGTCCCCTGCCGTCTTGCCAGCAAAAACGCCAGCATAACGCCCGCCGCCGGGTAGAACATCTGGGCGTTGGCAAAAATCGAGGTGTCCCGCCCGTTTTGCAGGCAAATGTACAAAAGCGGCATCATCAGAAACGGAATTGCGTAAGCACAGAGCGCAAAGACAGTCAGCTCTTTTTTATTCGTTTTCATCGTCGTCCTCCTTGGGGTTTTCCAGTTCTGCATGGCGTTTTTTGTAAGCCTTCATACTGAGCTGCAGCGCTGCAAAGCACAGCACCCAGGTACACGCCCCCATAAATACCGCTCCCAGCACCGCAACGCCCATGCCAAGCTCTGCAAATTTGATAAGCCCCCACACAAACACGGCAGCACCGCCCACAACGGACACAGCGGCATTGGTTTTTGTGTTCGCCTTAAGATGACGATCCCAGATACCGGCACGCAGATCACTAATGAGCGCATAGGCGCACCCCAGCATAAAGATAAACCATTCTGCCGCCATCTCCCGCGGGGTAAAGCCCAGCAGACTTTCGATGATCAGCGCCGCCAACAACAGCACCCACAGCGCGCAGAAGCCGCGGGACTCGATTTTTAAAAGGGTCTGTTTTTGCATTTCGTCCAGATTATCGTGCTTAAAAAATTCCTTCAGATTCATCGCTCATTCCTCCCAGAACAGCTCGTCCAATGTCTTGCCCAGCACCCTGCAGATGCTGCGGCACAGGTTGATCGTGGGGTTATACTCCCCTTTTTCAATGGCGTTGATGGTCTGGCGGGACACGCCTACCGCCGCCGCCAGATCCGCCTGCGTCATATCGCGCACGGCGCGGGCGGCTTTCAGCTTCAAGTTTTTTGCCATGTCGCTTATCCTTTCTTCTTACGGTGGCTTTATTATATCGCGCGCTTTACATTATGTCAAGTATATATTACTTTTTGAATGATATTTTTTGCTTGCAAAAGCAGCACTTGCGGCCCGGCGCGCGCTGTGCTATGATAATTTTATATACTATGATAAAGGAAGTTTGGCTATGAAGTACAGCTTTCCCGCTTTTGAAAACGGTTTTATCCGCGCCGCCGCAGCCAGCCCCGCCCTGCGCGTGGCCGATTGTTTGTATAATGCCGAGCAGATCATCGGCGTCATGCGCGAATACGCCGAGAAAAATGTTCAGCTGCTCTGCCTGCCGGAGTTTGCCCTGACAGGCTACACCTGCAGCGATCTATTCTTGCAGGACACCCTGCTGCGCGGGGCGGAGGACGGCCTCGCTGCCATCTTAAAGGCCAGCCAGGGCCTCAACCTTGTGGTTCTGGTCGGTCTGCCGGTGCGCTGCACCGGCAAACTGTACAACTGCGCCGCCGTTGTGTGCAATGGCGAGCTGCTGGGCCTTGTACCAAAGCTGCATCTGCCCAACTACGGTGAGTTCTATGAAAAACGCCACTTCATCCCCGGTATGCGTGCGCCGGAGTGCATCACGCTGGCCGGGCAGGAAACGCTGATCGGCACTAACCTGCTGTTTGCCTGCAAGCAGATGCCTGCCTTTGTGCTGGCCGCCGAGGTCTGTGAGGATCTGTGGGCACCTATCCCGCCAAGCTGCGCCCACGCGCTGGCCGGGGCCACGGTGGTGGCAAACCTCTCCGCCAGTGATGAGACCGTCGGCAAGTCCGCCTACCGCCGGGCGCTCGTCTGCGGGCAGAGTGCGCGGCTGCTCTGCGCCTATCTCTACGCCGATGCCGGCCATGGGGAAAGCACCACCGACATGACCTTTGCCGGGCACAATCTGATTGCCGAAAACGGCAGTCTGCTGGCCGATACCGCCCCCTTTGCAGGTGAGGCTGCCGTGACCGAGCTGGATCTTGGCCGCATGGTGCAGGAGCGCCAGCGCAACACGACCTTTATGCCGGAAACGGCTGGCTATACCACGGTAGAATTTGATCTGCCGCCGATCAGCCTTGCCCTGACGCGCCCTGTCTCCTGCACGCCCTTCGTGCCGCAAGACGCTGCCACCCGCGCCGAGCGCTGTGAGCTGATCCTGCGCATTCAGGCCGAGGGCCTTGCCAAGCGGATGGAGCATACCCACGCCAAATGCGGGGTGATCGGCATCTCTGGCGGGCTGGACAGTTGTCTGGCCCTGCTGGTGGCCGTACGCGCCTGTAAGGTTCTGGGCCGCGATGCCAAAGACATTGTAGCGCTGACAATGCCCTGCTTCGGCACCACAAAGCGCACCCGCTCCAACGCCGAGATTCTGTGCGAGGCGTTGGGCGTGACCTTCGCCGAGATCAATATCACGGAGACTGTCAAAAGTCACTTTGCAGACATCGGTCAGCCTGCCGACAAATATGATGTCACCTTTGAAAACTGTCAGGCCCGCGTGCGCACACTGGAGCTGATGGATTACGCCAACAAGAATGGTGGCTTTGTCATCGGCACCGGCGATCTGAGCGAGCTTGCACTGGGCTGGGCCACCTACAACGGCGACCACATGAGCATGTACGGCGTCAATGCCGGCGTGCCCAAGACGCTTGTGCGGCATATCGTGCAGTATGTGGCGGACACCTGCGGCAGCGACACGCTGCGCGGGGTGCTGCTTGACATTCTGGACACCCCAGTCAGCCCCGAGCTGCTGCCCACCGCCGAGGACGGCACCATTGCCCAGCAGACGGAAAAGCTGGTCGGTCCATATGAGCTGCACGACTTCTATCTCTACTACGTGCTGCGCTTCGGCTTCAGCCCGGCAAAAATCTATCATCTGGCCCGCACCGCCTTTGACGGCAAGTATGAGCCGGAGGTCCTGCTGGCTTGGTTAAAGAACTTCTATCGCCGCTTCTTTGCCCAGCAGTTCAAGCGCAGCTGTCTGCCCGATGGGCCCAAGGTCGGCTCGGTCACGCTGTCCCCCCGCGGCGACTGGCGTATGCCCAGCGATGCCTGCAACACCCTGTGGATGGCCGAGCTGGAAAAGCTCGAGGTTTGATCTGACTGCAGCAAAAAAGCATCCCGGAGTCATTTTGTTTTGACTCCGGGATATTTTTATAGGGTTTTGATTTCTGCGCAGAGGGCATCATAGGTGTACAGCGTGTTCAGCACCTGCAGCAGCTCCTTTTTGCTCAGCCGCGGCGGAAGGCCCAGCCGATGCAGCAGCGCACGGCGGTTTTCCGCACTGTTGGCCGTGCCGGAGATACCCCAGTCATACAGGTCTGTGTAGGTGATGGCGCGGCTTTTTGCAGCGTCTGCGCGGGGCACAGCGCTCTCCAGCGCCGTCGTCAGCCCCTGCAGGATCAATGCATCGGGTACGCCCTCAACGCCCAGCAAGCCCTCTTTGCCGGGCTCTGCCTTGCGCGCTTCCTTGCCCGGCAGCGCCGGTACATAGGCCTGCAGGACATGCTCTGCCCCTACCAGACCTGTCACATAGTGGCGTATCTTAAAGCCTGCTGCATCGGAATCTGTCAAAATGATGAGGCCCTGCGCAGCAGCTATGCGCTTGAGCAGCTTTTGCTGCGCAGCGTCCCGGAAGACACGGAATCCGTCCGTTGTCAGGATCGTAGCGTCCACGATATTGGCCAGCCGGGCGGCATCGTATTTCCCCTCCACCAGCAGGGCCTGCTCTACTTTTATCATGCTTTCCTCCCGGCCAGTGCCAGCTCACACAGCGCCTTCTGCATCAGCAGGTCGGCGTCCAGCTTGCTGCTTTTCAGATCGGTGTCCAGCTGCTGCAGGATGCGCAGGCAGCTTTCCAGCTGGCTGCGGTTGAACCGCGCCGCCGTTTTTTCCGTCGAATTGAGGCGGTAGCTCCAGTTGCCCTTATAGCCGAAATCCTTGGCCACATCCCCCAGACTGCGGCGGCTACGGCGGCCCAGCAGCACGCGGTAGAGATCCAGATAGTTGCTGATCAGCGCGCCTGTGATCATGATCGGGTCATTCTGCAGCGCCAGCAGCGTCTTGAGCTTTTGCTGTGCCTTATCGGTCTGGCCGCCGGTAAGCAGCTTTACCATGTCAAAGGTATCCGCATCCAGCGTCACAGTGCCCAGCTGGCCAACCATCTGCTGTGTGATCGTGCCGTAGCCGGACAGAGCCGCCAGCTTTTCGATCTCGTTTTTCAAAAGGAACTGATCCTCACCGCAGCGCACCAGCAGGGCAGCCTCCGCCCCCGGTGCAAAGGCAGCACCGGCCTGCTTTGCCCAATCGCGGGCCATAGCCTGCAGCGCCGCCCCTGTGGGGCGGTTGATCTGCACACAATACCCCAGCTTTTCGCAGCAGCCGATGAGCTTTTGCTCCCGCTTGCCGGGGCGCAGCTTGCCGTACGCCTCCTCCACGACCCCCGTCATGACGAAGATCGCATTTTCAGTGTCTGCCAAAGTATCGCAAAGCTCCTGCAGGTCCTTGTCGGAGTAGGTCGATGGGCGTATCAGCGGCATAAGCACCAGCCGTTTGCCGCCAAAGAAGGAAATCGTACCCGCTGCCAGCACGATCTCCTCCACCGAGGGGGTCGGGCCGTCCAGCACGGTCGTCTCCGGGTCATCGCGGTTCAGATATTTTAAGGCCTTCTGTGCAGCGGCATGGACAAGGGCCTCATCCGATGCATAAAAATAATACAGTGCGCAGCCGGACTGCAGGCGTTTTTCAAGTTCTTTTTCACTGTATAGCAATCGTCTGTGCCTCCTCCCAGATCATGCTGCGGCCGGGTCGCAGGGTCAGGCCCGGCGCCTCATCGCCATAGCGCAGCTCGCAGCTTTCGATTTCATCCAGCCATTTTGGGTGGCGTACCGCAGTCAGGATCGTGTCTGCCTGCACGGCATCGGACAGCGCCCCCGGCGCACAGAGTACATCCACACGGATCGGTTCGGCCAACTGTATGCTGCCCGCCCCCACCGCAATATGGCGGTTGCCGATGCCCAGCACCGCCAGACTCGCGCTTTTATTATGATACAGGTCCAGCGTCAATCCGTCAAGCACCGTGCGGGTATCAAATCCCGGCTGGGCCTGTATCGTCACGACCTCCGCCGCCGTAAAGTCCAGTGCCGTAGGTCTGGCGCGCAGATCCACCAGCAGGGCAGGTTCTTGTCTGCTGCGCCCGGCAAGATACCGCTCAACGGCGCTCAGGTTGCTTTCGCCGCCGCGGAAAAGCACCACTGCCTGCCCGTTCTGCACACAGACCACGCAGGGATTGTTGGACGCGCCGACAAGATTTATCTCCACCACATCCCGCTGCATCCATATCCCCATGACAACGGCGGCGGCTGTGCAGATCAGCGCAGCAATCGGATACACCCGCATTCCTTTTCCATGCCAGTAGTATAGAGCCAGCGCGCCCAGCACCGCCAGCACAAACAGTGTGTACCGCTGCGGTAAATAGACAGACGCAAACGGCAGTGCCGCACAGCGCTCAACGATTCCGAGCATTGCCTTAAGCCAAAGGCTGAGTGCCAGCCCCGTAAGGTTTACAAGCGGCAGTAAAAACGGCACAGCACTGAAAATCAGCAGCAGGATGCCCATCTGCAGGGCGGGCTGCAGCATCCACACGACCAGCACATTGCAGACAATGCCCACAAGACTGGTGGACATGCCATGGGCTACCAGCACCGGCAGGGTGGCAAGGCTGGCGAGTGCTGCCACCTGTACAGGCTCCGCAAGGCGGCAAACCAAACGCAAAGCGGCCGGCCTGCTTTGCGCCGCACACTGCTCAGCCTCGGTCAGAGCCGCCGCAGCCTGCACGCCCAGCACGGCACAGAATGACAGCTGAAAGCCTATATCACAGGGCGCATAGGCATTTTGCAGCCCCATCAGGACTGCGGCAAAGCCAGTGGATGTCAGCAGATCGACCGGCTGCAAAAAGAAATTCCCCGCCAGCGCTACCGCCAGCACCAGCCCCGCGCGCAGCACCGACACCGGTGCCCCGGTCAGCAGCAGATAAAACAGCGCCGCCGCACCGCG
>OJNZ01001795.1_pt1 | contig 10931 bp, 7 predicted proteins | sample 1598001 | NCBI WGS metagenome assembly OJNZ01 (sample SAMN01915225, study PRJEB22387) | human gut metagenome | isolation source: stool | host: Homo sapiens | place: USA | reverse complement strand
CTTAATATAAGTTATTGATTTACAAACGATTAAATGTTAATTTAACGCAGTATTGAAGGATTAATTTATGCTTTATAGCAAGAAGACAGATTATTTGATGGAGTCGATTCGCCTGGGTAGGGAGATGGATCGGCGCGAGAAACTCAATCTTATTGTAGGGTTGAGTATACCTTCTATGCTGGCTCAGATTTCTACGGTGATGATGTTCTTCATTGATGCTTCTATGGTGGGGCATCTGGGAGCAGAGGCTTCTGCCAGTATCGGATTGATAGAGTCAACTACCTGGCTTATAGGTAGCTTGCTCAGTGCTGCTGCTACTGGCTTTTCTGTACAGGTAGCTCATTTTATCGGAGCTAATGATTTTGCAAATGCCCGTCAGGTGTTTCGTCATGCGCTGATTTGCGGTGTGGCGTTCAGCATTTTTGTTTCTCTTCTCTGTGTCGGCATTCATGCTTATCTGCCTTATTGGCTGGGTGGAGGTGCCGATATTGCCACCAATTCCTCTCGCTATTTTCTGATATATGGTCTAGTACTTCCATTCGTTTTCCTTTATCATATATCCGAAATGATGCTGAAATCTGCGGGCAATATGCATATGCCTAGTGTGATGGCAGTATTGATCTGCATCTGCGATGTGATATTCAATTACCTGTTTATCTATATCCTGAAGTTGGGTGTTGTGGGGGCTGCCTTAGGAACGGCGATGGCTTATGTCTGCATCTCTCTGCCTAATCTTTATCTTGCAGGTTTCAAGAATAAGATACTGAATCTCCGTCAGGACCATGTTCGTTTCCGTTGGGTCAGGTCGTATGTTCATAATGCCTGTAAAATCAGCATTCCGATAGCCATACAGAACATATTGATGAGCGGGGGCGCAGATAGTGAGTACCATGATTGTGGCACCTCTTGGCAATATAGCCATTGCTTCCCATTCTTTTGCTATTACGGCAGAGAGTCTTTGCTATATGCCGGGCTATGGTATTGGTGATGCGGCTACTACTCTGGTGGGACAGACGCATGGAGCAGGGCGAGTAGGTTTGTGCAAGAATTTTGCTTATATGACAGTAGGACTTGGAATGGCTGTGATGGCTGTGATGGGAGTGGTGATGTATGTCTTTGCTCCTGAGATGATTGGCGTTCTTTCTCCGGTAGAAAGTATCCGTGAGATGGGTACCATCTGTTTGCGCATCGAGGCTTTTGCTGAACCATTCTTTGCAGCTAGCATCGTGACCTATTGTGTTTGTGTAGGAGCGGGCGATACCAGAAAACCGGCGATGATCAATCTCGGTACCATGTGGCTGGTGCGCCTCACTCTGGCTTATGCTCTTTCCAAGAGCTATGGCTTGGAGGGAGTATGGATAGCGATGGCTATCGAACTCACATTCAGGGGAATCCTCTTCCTTATCCGCCTCTTCAGAGGTTCATGGATGAAGAGTTTTCATGTAGGTTAGGATTGGTTTTCTGCCTCCAATGTTAGTTTTAGGTTAAGATTTGCATACATCGCGAAGATATTCTCTAAAATGTTTGCAAATCTTTTTTATTTTTCTTAATTTTGCATCGCAGACAGTAACCATGTTGCTGGTTTTGTCGTTATATATAGGTGAACTTGTTAAGTAGCATGATATATATATAATAAGGTATAAAGAAAGAATGATATAGAAAACAATAAATACATAAATAATTAAAATCAGATGAAACTAAGAAAGATTTTTGCAGCAGTTGTGCTGTTCCTTTCTGCAGGTACAGCGATGGCACAGCAGATGCCAGCTATTCCGGTAGACAAGAATGTGAAGATAGGTCGTCTTGATAATGGATTGACTTACTACATTCGTCACAACAGTTATCCTGAGAATGTGGCCAGTTTCTACATCGCTCAGAAAGTGGGTTCTATCAATGAGAATGATAACCAGCGCGGTTTGGCTCACCTCTTGGAGCACCTTGCCTTCAATGGTACCGACCATTTCAAGGGCAACTCTCTGCAGGACTATCTGCAGAGCATCGGTGTACAGTATGGCCGTAATCTCAACGCCTATACAGCAGTAGAGAAGACTGTTTATTACTTCACAGATGTTCCTACTACCCGTACTACAGCCGTAGACTCCTGTATGCTTATCCTCAAGGACTGGAGTAATGGTATCAGTCTTACTGAAGATGCTATCGAGAGCGAGCGTGATGTGGTGCACAATGAGTACCGTATGCGCATTGTAGGTCAGCAGCGCATGATAGAGCGTTCACTTCCTAAGCTCTATCAGGGCGAAAAGTATGGCTACCGTTTCCCTATCGGTTTGATGAGCGTTATCGATGGCTGTAAGCCAGAAACTCTCCGTGCTTACTACCGCAAATGGTATCGCCCAGACAATCAGGCTATTATCATCGTGGGTGATGTAGATGTAAATCATATCGAAGCTAAGATTAAGGAACTCTTCTCAGGTATCAAGGTACCTAAGAATGCCGCTAAGATAGAGAAGGTAGAAGTATCTGATAATGATTCAGCCATCTATGTTATCGACAAGGATAAGGAGCAGCAGGTTGATCTCTTCCAGATTTATATGAAACACAATGCTGTGCCGGATTCTCTGAAGGGCAACATGAGCTATCTTCTGAAGGGATACATGGATAACGTGATTTCTTCTATGATTGCTGCCCGTTATGCAGAGAAGGCATTGGAGCCAGACTGTCCATATCTCCAGGCAAATGCCGGTGATGGTTCATACCTGATTTCAAGCACAAAGGATGCTTTCACCCTTACCGGTGTAGCTAAGCCAGGAAAGATTAAGGAGGCTTATGCTGCTGTTCTCCGCGAGGCACAGCGTATGCACGAGTTCGGTTTCACAGCTACAGAGTATCAGCGTGCCAAGGATGAATTCATGAGCCAGGTTGACAAGGCTCTTGCCAACAAGGATAAGATGAAGAACGAGCAGTTTACCACCCAGTATGTGGATAACTTCACTTCTAACGAGCCTATTCCATCAGTAGAAGAGGAGAGCCAGATCTGGAAGATGGTAGTTCCAAACTTGCCTCTTGAGGTTATCAACAGCTATGCCAAGCAGCTGGTTTGCCAGAGCGATACCAACCTTGTATCATTGGTAATGATGCGCGAGCAGGCTGGTGCTGTTTATCCTACCGAGCAGGAACTCTCTGCCATTGTAAAGCAGGTACGTGCTGAGAAACTCGAGGCTTATGTGGATAATGTTAAGCAGGAACCTCTCATCGCTCAGGCTCCTAAGGCTGGTAAGATTAAGAAGACTGTTGAGAACAAGAAGTTGGGCTTCAAGGAGTTGACTCTTTCTAACGGCGCTAAGGTGGTATTGAAGAAGACCGATTTCAAGGACAATGAGATTGCTTTCGCAGCTTCAGCCAATGTGGGCTATTCTACTTTCGGCAAGGAAGACTTCCTGAATGCTGCATTTGCAGCAGATGTGCTCGATGCTAGTGGTCTTGGCGATTTCTCAAGCAATGATCTTGATAAGGCTTTGGCAGGTAAGCAGGTTGGCGTTTCGTTCAGCTTGAGTCCTTTCAATCATGGTTTGAAGGGTAATTCTACTCCTAAGGACATCGAAACCCTGATGCAGCTCATCTATCTCAAGATGACCGCAGTAAGCAAGGACCAGAAGAGCTTCGACAATATGAAGAGCATGATGGCTACTGTTCTTGCCAACAAGAGCAACAATCCAAGCCTCGTATATCAGGATTCTGTTCAGAGCACCCTCTATTTGGGTAGCAAACTTGCCCGTGTGCCAGAGGCAAGCGATATAAAGGATATCAACTACGACCGTATCTTGGAGATTGGTAAGCAGTTCTACGGCAATGCCAAGGACTTCACCTTCTATTTCGTAGGTAACTATGATGAGAAGACTCTCCTCCCACTCATCGAGCAATATATTGCCAGTCTGCCAAACAATGGCTTCAAGCTGAAGAACAAGCAGATTCCTTATGCTAAGGGTAAGGTAAGCAATGTCTTTACCAAGGCAATGGAGAATCCACAGAACCAGGCAACAGAGATCTGGTATACCAAGGCTCCATTCACCTTGCAGTATATGGTTCTTGCTGATGTTTCAGCCCGCCTTTTGGAGACGAAGTATTTGCGTACTATCCGTGAGGAACTCAGCGCTGCTTATCATGCAGGTGCAAACTATGGTTTGCTTCGCGATTATGATAACAAGGCTGCCATCTCTATTTCAGCTGTGGCTCAGTTGAACCCAGAGAAGTCGGATATCGCTATTCCTTACTTCTTCAAGGGTATGGAAGAGACCGTAGCCCAGCCAAATGCAGAAGACCTTCTGAAGGTGAAGGAGATTCTCCTGAAGCAGGCTGCTGTTAGCGAAAAAACCAATGGTTATTGGCTTGGTGCGTTGAGCACATACGAGCGTATGGGTGTTGATACTCATAGCGATTACAAGGAGATGGTGAAGAATCTGAAGGCATCTGAGATTTCAGACTTCCTGAAGAATGTCATCTTGAAGAGTGGTAATCACTTCGAGATCATCATGAAGGCAGTGAAGAACGAGAAGTAAAATCTCGGACTTGATATAATAAACTTGAATAATAAACGAAAAAATCCCGTTGTACAAGCCAGATGGCTGACAACGGGATTTTTACGTTTTTTTCTTTTCCCAAAATTTTTGAAACTCATCATTTAAGAGTCGTTTCGAAAATCTCTCTTTAAAAAGAAAGGATGCGTCTTTATATTGTATAAGAGCATCATCTTCCCTCCTTTACGTCATGTTTCCGAAGAGTATTAACCTCTTCTCTTTGCCTTAGAGGCAAGAGCCTCGCGGCGATCCTGAAGAATCTGTTGGCATCTATCGATTGCCTGATTCTGATTTTCTGAATTTACCTTGATTAAATCATTCATAACCTATTGATATTTGTTAACCGCTTGCAAAGATAGGGGTTTTCTACCTATTTCTAGGTACAAAATGCATGAAAATACGTGTTTTATTCGTTATTTTTTTGATTTATGTCAAAAAAATGTGCAATCGTTTGAACAGTTTCCCCCCTAGAATGATAATTGGTATTTCCTGAACGATTTTTTTCATTATCTTTTAAACGAATTGTCATCGCAATCGTCTATAATAACGTAAAAAGAGTAGAAATGATGAGTTTTTAGGGAGATTCATACGCGAAATAGGGATTTTTCTTATCATATTCCCGATTTTTTTTGCGAACTTTGCACCCGAAAGAACAATAGGAAGTATTGGGTATATATAAATAAGAGTGATAAAATAAATATATAGAAAGCAATGAAAAAGGTATTTCTTTTGGCTGCCCTCGTGCTCGCATGCACAGCTGGCAGCAACGCAAGCGCTATGAACGAGGCAGCGCTCAATGCCTCAATGTCTGAGATGATGCCGGTTAAGAAAACGGCTAAGAAGACAACAAAGAAGACTTCTAAGAAGACTACGACCAAGAAGACTTCTACAAAGAAAACAACTTCTGCAACATCTAGCACTACAGCAGCAACAACTACAACTTCTGCAACAACAACTTCTGCAACAACCAGCAATGCCGTCGCTTCTACCAGTGCAACCAGCAATGCAGGCTCAGCCGTTGCAGGTATCTTGGGTGCTGTACTGGGCGGAAACTCTAACAGCAGCAGTTCTGCAGGTAGCAGTATTATCAATGGCATTCTGAATAATGTAATCGGTTCAGGTACCTTCAGTAAGCAGGATCTCTGTGCCCATACCTGGAAGTACAGCAAGCCGGGATGCGCCTTTACCTCTGAGAATCTCCTGGCACAGGCTGGCGGTGAGATTGCTGCCAACAAGGTAGAGGAGAAGTTGAGTGAGTATTACAGCAAGTTTGGCTTCAGTAGTTCAAACACCTATTTCACCTTCAAAACTGATGGAACTTTCGCTGCCAAGATTGATGGCAAGTCATGGCAGGGCAATTATACTTTTGATGAGAAGACTCACGCCATTCAGATGAAGGGATTAATCTTGAGTATGTCGGGTTATGCTACGAAGACTGCCAATGGCATCAGCCTGCTCTTCGACCAGAAGAAGTTGCTCAACCTCATCAAGACCATCGGTTCCCTCAAGGGTAATTCTACGCTCAGCGCTCTCGGTACTATCGCCAATAATTACGATGGTATGCGTGTAGGTTTCGAGATGACTAAGTAATCCTGAAGGATAGAATCCATTACTGAGCCTTCTGTTGGAGTGGGCTCAGTAGATGATAATCGCCCTGTAAGAAGTAAAGCATCTTTCAAGCTATGCTTTGCTCTTTACAGGGCGATTTTTCTTGTTTATTTCACGCTCAGTTTCATTGTCTTAACATCCTTGCTGTTGGTTCCTATCATAATCTGGAAGTCGCCAGGTTCTATCACGTGCTTCAAATCTGCGTTGTAGAACTTGAGCATATCTGGGGTGATATCAAAACTTACCTCCTTGCTTTCACCTACTGCCAGATGGATGCGCTGGAAACCTTTCAGTTCCTTTACAGGACGGGAGATGCTGGCTACCATGTCACGGATGTAGAGCTGCACAATCTCGTCGGCATCGCGGGAGCCATTGTTCTTAACGGTGACGCTAGCTGTAATCTTCTTGCTATCCTGCCATTCGGTAGCCTCCTCATTGCTGATGCCGGCCTCCTGGCTGCTCAGGCGGAAGTTGCTGTATGAAAAGTAGGTATAGCTCAAGCCGTAACCGAAAGGATAGAGCGGACCATTGCTTACATCTAGACAGTTGCTGGCAAACTTGGCAAACTTCTCATTATCGTCTGCTACAGGGCGGCCGGTGTTCTGATGGTTGTAGTAGAGAGGCTCCTGACCGGTAGTCTTAGGCATCGAAGTGGTGAGCTTACCCGATGGCGATTTGTCGCCAAAGATGACATCGCAGAGTGCATCGCCCATCTCTGAACCTCCAAACCATACATTCATGATGGCTGGTACATGGGCTTTCTCCCAAGTAAGAACCGTAGGACGGCCTGCAAAGTTGAGGAGCACTACAGGCTTGCCCGTCTTCAGGAGTTCGGCAAGCAGTTCGCGCTGTACGTCCGGCATCTCCAAGTTGGTACGGCTACCGCATTCGCCGCTCATCTCGGCACTTTCGCCCATAGCACATACTATCACGTCGGCCTCTTTCGCAATCTTCAGCGCTTCAGCCTTCATCTCAGCCTCGTTGCCCCAGTTGATTGGCTTGCCGCATTCGCCGTTTTGCTGCAGTTCCTGATTGCGCCAGATATTGCTTCCCTGGGCATATAATAAGGTGGCTTTTCCGGCAAGTGCATGCTCCATTGCCTCCTTGATGGTGGTATATTTAGATGGTACCTGTGCCACGCTCCATGTACCGGCTATGTTGTTTCGGGTGTCGGCAAGCGGACCTATCAGGGCTATCTTTCCTTCCTTCTTCAGTGGCAGGATATTGCCTTCGTTCTTCAGAAGCACGAAGGTCTCTGCTGCTACATCGCGGGCTGCCTGACGGTTCTCTGCGGTGTAAATCTCGCTCTTGCTGCGCTTGGTGTTGCAGTAGCGGTAAGGGTCGCTGAACAAGCCCAGTTTATATTTCGCTTCCAGAATGCGGCGACAGGCGATGTTCACATCCTCCTCGCTCACCTTTCCTTCTGCTATGCTCTTAGCCAGATGCTTTACGAAGGCGTTGGAACACATATCCATATCGGTACCCGCCTTCAGTGCCTGTTCTGAAGCCTCCTGGATGTCTTTTGCCGTTCCGTGCTGCAGAATCTCGGCGATAGAAGCGTAATCGGTAACTACGAAACCGTTGAATCCCCACTGCTTTCTCAAGACATCGGTCATCATCCATTTGTTGGCTGTAGCAGGTATGTAGTCGATGAGATTGAATGAAGACATCACGCTGCCTACGCCAGCCTTCACCACTGCCTCGTAAGGTGGAAGATACTGGTTCATCATGCGCACGCGGCTCATATCTACCGTGTTATATTCCTTTCCGCTCTCAACGCCTCCGTACAGGGCAAAATGCTTCAGACAGGCCATGATGCGGTTGGCTCTCAGAATCTCTTCTGTGCGCATATCCACGCCCTGGTAGCCCTGAGTCATCGCTGCTCCCATCACGCCGCTCAGATAAGGATCCTCGCCATTTCCTTCGCTTATTCGTCCCCAGCGGGCATCGAGCGCAATGTCTACCATAGGAGAGAAAGTCCAGTTGATGCCGTCGGCACTTGCTTCCTTGGCCGATACTTCGCCTACCTTCTTCATCGCCTCGGTATCCCATGAGCAGGAGAGGGCGAGAGGGATAGGGAACATCGTTTCGTAACCATGAATCACGTCCATACCTACGAGCAGCGGGATGCCCAGACGGCTGTTCTTGATGGCGATTTCCTGCAGAGCCTTGATCTTGTCGAGCCCTTTGATATTGAAAACTCCGCCCATGTTGCCCTGGGCGATATCGCTGCCTACCTGAGTATCAAGTGCGCCGCCGGTGGTGATGTCGCCAGCTACCATCAGGTTCAGCTGACCTATCTTCTCCTGTAGCGTCATCTTCGCCATCAGTTGGTCGATATACTCCTTCATGGGTAGAATCTTGCCTTTCCTGGTTGTGGCAGTTACATTTTTCTTAGGGGCTGCGGTATGGGCGAAAGCAGGTGCTGCCATAGAACCAGCCAAAAGAAATGTGAGTGATAAAAGTGCTGTTCTCATTGTTTATTATGTTAATTGTTATTTTTATGTTTATCTTTTGCAAAGATAATAAAAAAGATGATACGATGCGCGATAGAAATGTTAAAATGTGGATGAACTTTTCTTTTTTAGATAGAAATGTATCTGATAATGAGATGGATAAGAAAAATGAAGAATATATAAAAAGTGGATACGGCATAGGTGAAAAATGCGAAGAAATCTACATTTCTTCTATATTTGATTTGTCGTTTCCGATTTTTTTATTACTTTTGCACGTGAAACCTCATGAAAATAAATCAATCTTAAACGGAATCAAGTTGATGTATCGCGTAAATGAATTATGGGGAAAGGCATTCTTCTTCCTGCTCTTTGTCTTGATGCCTCTTTCTCTTGCAGCAAAAACAACAGATAATATAGAGCAGCTTTTTCAGAGTCTGGACAACGCCATTGCCCATTCGGCTGATTATGTGAAGGTACGTGAAGCCCGAATTCGCGATTGGGAGCAGAAACTGAAGACCGCCAGGCGGCTAAGCAGTAAGTATGATGCCTGTTTTGCGCTCTTTGAGGAATACCGCTCCTACAAGAATGACATGGCGCTGAAATACATCAACCAGTGTATGGAACTTGCCTTCAGAATGGGCGATAAAAAGAAGGTGGAAAATGCCAAGGCGCTGCTTGCTTTCCAGGAGTCGACCACGGGCGATTATGCCGAATCGTACGACCTGCTGAAGTCTGTCAATATCGCTGATCTTGATGCTGAGGGCAAACGCAACTACCTCTGGGCTTGCCAGCACCTGTATGGCGAGATGGCATATTATTCCAACGTTCCTTCCTTGAAGAAATATTATGCCGGCAAGCGTAATGCCTATCAGGCTGCAATAGACAGCACATTCAGCCATGATGATGACCTTTATCTGCAGATGCAGGAGGTGAGGGCACGCGATGCAGGCAATATGAAGGAGGCTTTGCGATTGAGCGATAAGCGGCTGTCGATGACGAAACCGGGTACCCATCAGTATGCCATTGTACAGTTTTATCGCGGCTTGACCTACAATCAGTTTGGCGATGAAGAGCAGTTTCTCAGCTGCCTCTTGCGTTCTGCTATCTGCGATGTCCAGTTGGCTGTGATGGACCAGGGGTCGCTCTGGGAACTCGCCAATCTGCTCAATGCCGAACCGGGCGAGCAGAAGCGCTCTCATGAGTATATCAAGTTTGCCTGGAAGTCGGCTACCATTTTCAATACGCCTATCCGCAGCCGCCAGATTATGCCTGTGCTCACGCAGATTGAGGAGGGATATCAGAAAGAGCTTTCTTCGAGCAACCAGCATCTGCGGCTCATGGTAGCGTTTTCTGTCCTGCTTCTCTTTGTGGTTATGCTCTTGCTCTACTATGTCAACAAGCAGCGCAAGCGCATTGCTGCAGCCCATCATAAGCTGAAGGAAACCAACCATGCCTTGCAGTTGGCAAATGAGCGTCTTAACGAGATGAACCAGTCACTCAATGAGAGTAACAAGATGAAGGAAGTATATATTGGTCGATTCCTGCGCCTTTGTGCCATCTATGTCGACAAGATAGAGACCATGCGCAAGCGAGTAGTGAAACTGGTGAAGGCAAGAGAACTCAACAAGTTGCTGGAGCAGATGCAGGCTGGCGAGGCCTACATGGGCGAGCTGTATGAGTATTTCGATTCCGCCTTCCTGAAGCTCTTCCCTGACTTTGTTGAGGAGTTCAATGCCCTCTTGAGGCCTGAAGAGCGTATCGTGCTCGAAGATGACAGCCGTCTTTCTACCACTCTCCGTATCTTTGCCCTTATCCGTCTGGGCATCGAGGACAGTTCTAAGATTGCCGAGTTCCTTCACTATTCAGTGAACACTATCTATAATTATCGCGCCAAAATCAAGAATAGTGCCATCTGTGACAGGGAAGAGTTCGAGCAGCGTGTGAAGCAGATTGGCATGAAATAAGCCTTTCTGGGCGTGATGGGTAAAATGTGCTGCAAAGGTACAACATATTTCTGTTACTGCCAAAAATCGCGCTGCAGAGTTCTGTTAAACGGATTTAACACTCGCATTTTTCCGAGCCAACAAAGCCTACTCGTAGTTTTAGCAGGAGAGAAACTATGAGTAGGCGAGCAGATATCAATAAGTTTTACCGGAAGAGAAGATAGGTTTGCTGATGGACGTATTGGGTTTCATCAGGTAGATCTAATCGTTACAGTGTGACAGTTGTGACAGTTGTGACAGTTTTCAGGGGTACCCCTCCCTTTTTCTCTATTTAGAGGTTACTTATATATTTATATATATATAAATATATAAGTATATATATAATACTTACA
>OJNZ01001794.1_pt1 | contig 10933 bp, 10 predicted proteins | sample 1598001 | NCBI WGS metagenome assembly OJNZ01 (sample SAMN01915225, study PRJEB22387) | human gut metagenome | isolation source: stool | host: Homo sapiens | place: USA | reverse complement strand
ATAAATTTGTTGTAATATTTTATTTTTTAGGTATAGAAAGCAGTATAACGGTAATAATGATGCAGGCCATGCCGATTAAATCTACCGCCGTAAGCGGAGTTTTAAGCCACAGCACAACGGCTATAATTGAGGCCAGCGGCTCTGCGCAGCTGATGAGGCTTGCTTTGGTAGAGCCTACAACTTTAAGCCCCACCAAAAACAGCGAATAGCTTAAAACCGTAGCGCCGATAACAAGATAAATAAAGGCAATTACCGCGCCGGTATCCCAGCTGCCGGTAGGTTCAAACGGGTTTACAAAAAAGCACAAAAGTGTGCCCGAAAGAAGCTGTCCCCAGCCAACCACCAGCGTGGTGCTGAATTTTTGCAGAAGGCGCATGGGCTGCACCGTATAAAACGCCAGCGATACGGCCGATATCAGGCCGATTACCAAAGCCTCCGGCGAAAGCACAACATTATTGATATCGCCATGGGTAGATATTAAAAACACGCCCACAAGTGCAAAAATAATACCTAAAAATTCGCGCCCTTCCGGCAGGCGGCGGCTTTTAAAACTCATCCACAGCATAACAAACACCGGCGAAGTGTATTGCAGCACCGTTGCCGTTGCCGCATTGCACAGCGAAATGGTGTAGTAAAAACCGAACTGCGCACCCAAAAGCCCCAAAAAGCTGAAGGCTAGCTGGTCTTTAGTATCGCGCTTATCAGCAAAAATGTGGAAAATATTTTCGCCGCGCAAAAGCAGATAACCTAAAAAAATGAACCCTGCCAGCACCTGCCGCACCGCAATAAGCCACGGTGCCGTAACGCTGTGAAACTGGTACAAAAACTGTCCGCATACGCCGCCCAGCCCCCAGGCCGCTGCCGACAGCAGAATTAATATGACGCCGCTTTTAAATGACAAGTTTAATCTCCTTAACTCTCTTAACTATATTATAAAACAAATTGTGCCAAATTACAAAAACTGCACTGCAAAAGTTACTTGCCATAACCCTTGCGGTGCAGTTTGTTATGCCGTTAATAATACTTTATTACAAAAGATACAGCCAGGTAAGCAGCAGGAAGGTTGGGATTAAAATGCAGCCGGACCATAACAGGTAGCCGAAGAAGGTAGGCATTTTCAGCCCGCGTTCCTGCACAATGGAAAGCACCATGAAGTTAGGTGCGTTGCCGATATAGCTGTTGGCACCCATAAATACCGCGCCCATAGAAATAGCCATTAAAGTTTTGGCTCCTTCCGTCATCAGCACCTGGGCTTCGCCGCCTGCCATGTTAAAGAATGCAAGGTAGGTAGGAGCGTTGTCGAGGAAGCTGGAAAGCGCGCCGGTCATCCAGAAGTACATGGCGTTGTTGGCACTGCCGTCGGGGTTGGTAACAAGCGCAACAACCGGGGCAAAAGCACCGTCAAGCCCTGCACGCAGCATTTCAAGCACCGGTACAATGGTAACAAAAATGCCAAAGAACAATTTGCCTACTTCCAAAATCGGGTCCCAGCCAAACTGGTTTGCCTCGCGCACTTCTTTGCTTGTTAATTTAAGCGACAAACCTGCGGCGATAAGGAAAATAACGTCGCGCAGCACGCCTTCGCCGCTTAAATGCACGCCCAGTACGGAAAACTCAATGCCGGAATGCCAGATGCCTGCCATTAAAACAGCGCTTACGATAACGGCGAGCAGCAAAAAGTTAATTTTACCGTCGATGCCGAACGGTTCTTTCGGATAGTGGGATTCTTTTTCAAGGAATTCTTCTTTTTCTTTATTAAAGAGAATGGTATCGGCAATGAAATAAATGAGAAGCAAAAGGCCTACTGCTGTCAGCATCGGCACAATTAAATGCTCGGTAGTCCAGAAGAACTCAACACCGCGCAAAAAGCCCAAAAACAGCGGCGGGTCGCCCAAAGGCGTAAGCGAGCCGGCAATGTTTGCCACAATAAAAATGAAAAACACAAAAGTGTGCATATCGTAACGCCTGTGCGCATTGGCCGCAATAAGCGGACGGATTAACAGCATGGCCGCGCCGGTGGTGCCCATGATGTTGGCACATACAGCGCCCAGCGCCAGAAACGCAGTGTTAACCGCCGGGCGCCCGATAAAGCTTGAACGGATATGAATGCCGCCCGCAACCGTATACAGCGAACCGACGAAAATAATAAACGGAATATAATCGGCAATAAGCGCATGCGCGATGGAATTAACCGCCACACCGCCGCCGTAGGAAATGAACATCGGCACGGCACACGCCAGAGCCCAGAAAACTGCTACCTTGCCAAAATGATGATGCCAGAAATTTGGCACAACCAACGGACAGATTGCAATACATAAAAGCACGCCTATAAAGGGCACGGCCCACACAAATGACAGTTCGCCGCCGTTAAGCCCCGCCGCAAATGCGGGCTGCGGCAGCATCATGGCGCTGAATGCAGCCAGTGCAGCCAGATTATTGCGCTTAAACATTAAAACCACTCCCCACAAATTTATTATGCTAATTAAATGATACTTTTATATAATTAGACAAAATTTTGTAAAATCCTGCCATCGGGCGTGTATACAAGCCGCTATTTAAGGCTGATCTGCCTGAAACTGCACCTGTCCATGTCAAGCATATGCTCTGCAATCGCTTTGGCACGTTCAAGCTCTGCCGTAAAGCAAACATCGGCGTGCCCTGTGCCGCGCAGTTTTAATAAACCGGCACGCTCCAGGTACAAACGGCTTTGCAGCGCCGTCGCTTCGGCCGGGTCCAGCACGGTAACGCCTTCGCCAAACTCCGCCTCAATCGCCGGGCGGATGAACGGAAAATGCGTGCAGGACAAAAGTACGACATCGACGCCCGCAGCTTTCAGCGGCGCAGCGTATTCAGCGATTGCTTTGGCAACAGGCTCGCCTTCAAACACGCCGGACTCAACCAGCGGCACAAAAGCCGGGCAACCCTGCGCAAAAACTTCGGCATCGGTGTCAAGCACGTTAACAGCAGCCTTGTGCGCACCGCTTGCGACGGTAAAAGGCGTGGCCATAACGCCGATTTTTTTGTTTTTGGTCGTGCCAAGCGCCGGCTCCGCGCCTTTGCTCATGCCCACAACCTCAAAAGCGTAACCGTTTTTAATGCTTTCCGTGCCCAAAACGGTAATCGTGTTGCAGGCAATAACCAAGAGTTTAATACCTGCATTATTAAGATAATCCGTCATCTCGCGCACAAACGCGCGTATTTCAGCTTCCGTGCGCTGCCCGTAAGGCGTGCGCGCCGTATCGCCAATGTATAAAAAATCCTCGTGCGGCAGCATTTTTTGCAGCACTTTTAAAACACTTAAACCGCCCACGCCGGAATCAATAACGCCGACCGGCAAATTTTTATCCACAATATCTCCCCCAAAACGAATAAAAGTATAGTTTTATTATAGCCCTTTTGCTTATATTTTTATACAAAAATTTTACATACAAGCCATATTTTATAACCGCCGCTTATTTTTGTAATGTTTTTAACAGTTTTGCGTTGAAAGATTTATATAAATAAAAACAGGGAGTTTCAACTCCCTGTTTTTTACATGCTATGACAGATACAATAAGTATTTCTGCCTTTCATGCTTTACAACACTATTTACATAAAACACAAAAACTTAATAACAAATTTTACTTATATGTAGCATAATCAGCACAGAGCACGCAAAGCATACAATGCAAAAATTTTTGCTGCATTGGTCAGTTCTTCAATATTAATGCATTCTTTATTGGTATGAGCAACAGACATAGAACCAGGTCCATAAAATACAGCTGGTATGCCAGCTGTAATTGTCCAGTACGCATCACCAGCAGATAAAACCCCATTAAAAGCAGTCGGCGCGCCAGTAACTTTTTCAGTAATATCCTTTAGCAGACGCATTTCCCCAAGCTGTTGGTCAACTTCCTGCGGCTCCCGTCTTTCAAAAACTTCAAATTCCATCAATTTTATGTCAGAGTCTTTAGCAGCAACATCGGCAATAACTTTACGCAACTCAGCTTCAATCTCTTTCGATGTCTGAGGCGCAACATAGCGGTAATCAATAGTCAGCGTACACGAATCGGCTACTACATTTGTTTTTGTACCACCTTTAATTGTCCCTAAATTAATTGTATCAATACCCATTAACGGATGTATCATACGTTTCATAGCCAAAATATCTGGTATCAACTTATTCATTTTTTCAATAGCATTAATTCCCGCCGAAGGATTACCTCCGTGTGCTGATTTACCTGCCAAAGTAATTTTTATCCACATTCGCCCTTTAAAAGCTACACATAATTTCAAATCGGTTGGTTCTCCTAAAATATGAAAAGTAGGAGGTGCCCAACCAAAACTTTGCAGACCTTTCCCAATAACATAACGTAAGCCCATGTTACCAGCTGTTTCATCATCTACAGTTGAAAATAAATACCAATCTCCTTTTAGCACAGCACCAGCCTTTTTTAAGGCTTTAGCCGCAATATACTGCGCAGCTAAAGAACCTTTCATATCAGCCACTCCCCTGCCAATGAGAAAACCATCACGTATCTCCGGTTTCAGTGGATTTTTGATATCCCAATCACTACCAATGGGCACCACATCCATATGCCCACTTAAAAGCAAGATATCATCTTTTTCTCCAGTTCCACGCCAACGTCCACCCACATTCGGTTTGCCTTTTTCACCCATAAAAATATGTGTTTCCAGTCCAAGCCCTTGGTACAACTCCTGCATCAGCTTTGATGATACAGAGTAATCAGCAGGCGGGTTTTGAGTATCAATTTCAACTAAACGTATAGTTAAATCCAAAAGTTCCTGTTGGTCAATACTACTTAAAACTTTTTCTTCCATTCCCATAACTAACCCTCTTTTCTTAAAAACACCGCCAGCAACTGCAAGCGGTGTTTAAATTCTATTATAATTTATCCCAAAATTCTACTAATAAGCTTTTCGTGCAGCTGAACACCGTTTTCCAAATATTTAGGATCAAAATACATTTGCGGATGATGCATGCCAGGCTCAGCACCGACACCTAAACCTACAAAGCCTGATTTGATATTTGGGCGGTTAACGGTATATACAAAAAAATCTTCTCCCCCAGATGTTTCAAAAGAAGGAATAACATTTTCAGCGCCAACAATTTCCGCTGCACATTCCGCAATCAACTTCGTCAATTCCGGATCAGGATTATCTCCCGCAGGTAGATTAGAATAATATTCATATCCTTCAACAGATGCGCCTACTGCAGCTACACCATTTTCAATAGCATTTATGGTTTTCTCCTTCAGTCCATCCATAACATTGTTGTTCTGCGCACGCATATCAAATGTAATTTCTGCAAATTCCGGTATTGCATTAAACGCGCCTGCATCTGCCTGAAAACGAGTACATTTAACACTAAACGGAACTCGCGGATCCATATGGATAGCATTTACAGCAACAATTGCGTTTATAGCAGCATCTATGGTATTAATGCCCAAGTGTGGACGCGCACCATGCGCCGGTGCGCCTTTGATTTTTGCTTTAAAAATGCAGGTTGCCGAATACAACATAGAAGAAATTATTTCTCCAGCCGCACATTCTTGTTTGGGACGCACATGCATGCCAACAAGGATATCAATATCGTCAATAACCTTACTTTCCAAAATTTTCAATGCACCAGTACCCAGTTCTTCCGCAGGCTGGAAAATAAATTTAACTCGTCCTTTTTTTACAAGCTTTTTCTGCATAACTTCTTCAGCAGCTGTAAGTAACATAGACATATGCCCGTCATGACCGCAGCTATGAATAAATGTTCGTTTTCCATCAATGACATGTGCCAGCGCGTCCATATCAGAACGCAGTCCAAATACCGGTCCTGGTTTGCCGCTGTCATATTCTGCAACAACCCCTGTTGTATCACCAACATTTCTAGTTACTTTATAGCCTGCCGCTTCCAGTTTTTCTGCCAGATAAGCAGATGTTTTCACTTCTTCAAAACCATATTCAGGAATAGAATGGAGATATTTGTAATGTTTTATAACCTCTGACATTTTATTTCTCCTTTCCGCACTTTAGTCAAGATAAGCTGACGCCAGTTTCAATGCAGCCTTCAAAGCAAATTCAACTTTATTTAGTCTACGCACGGCAGCTACTGTTACCATTTTCCATTCATCGCTGCCATATTCTACGTTTTTATAATTATCTAATACCGTCAAAACAGGCATATCATTACCCCTTATAGCAAGGTCATGCTCAAAATTATCTCCTTCAACATAGTTCAACGGAACTAAAATTCTGGACATTTCCATAATATATTCATTATAACGTTCCGAACCTATTTTCACTTTGCGGTCTGCGATTTTTTCCGTTGCTTTCACTAATTTTTCAGCTCTCATCAGTGAAAGCGTCATATCCAGCTTTCCTTCGGTTTCTTCCGCATAACGTTTAAGTATTTCATAAATATCAGCAGCGGCTTTTTCCTGCTCGATAGGTAAAAATTCATCACTGCAGGCGCGGTAAACAGCCAACAAGTAAATCTTGCAGTCACGCGCTAGTTTTGCCGGGTCTATTTTATCAATCGTATCTTCGGAAGAATGCCACCACCAACCGAAGCCGCCAGTTTTGCCGTTACCCATCAGTTCAGCAAATGATTTTGCTGCCGTCCCTTCGCCAATTGGTTGTTCAGACAGTCCCATAAACAGTGATGGCGTACCAGTACCCCAAAAAGACTGATCACCTGCCCTACCGTAACGGCAACTGTTGTAATCCTGACCAGCAACCGCTTTAATTAGTGGAGTAGCCAACCCTTTTGTTTCTGCCATAGAATTTGACTCCGTCAAAATATCCGACCCTTTTGCACCTAATGAATCGGCATTAATATGTAGAAAACAGTTTTCATACAAATCCTCGTAATGAGTATCACAGTACCAAGTTGAGCCAGCATAACGGCCATGCGAATGTCCGGACCAGAAACATATTTTAATAGAACGTTTCAATACATCACTATGAGCATTCAGTGTTTTAACAACATGCATTAAGGCAGCATTAGCCGAACCGTTGTCCATTGCACCATAAACCCAACCGTCAACATGACTACTAAGCATCAAATATTTTTCCGGCGTTTCTTTGCCCAAAATAGTGCCTACCAAAGTCGGTAATTTACGCCATCTGGTATCAACAACAGTTGTCATAACTGCCTTTACCTCACCAGCATTCAGTGCCGCACGGATTTTTTCAGCTGAAAAACTATTAACGCTTAAAAAAGCAATTTTGGGCAAAATACCAAAATCTTCAACAGAAGGGCTACCCCAAATACACGATCCAATCATATTGTGTATATGTTCGTCATTTAAGAAAATTATACCTTTTGCACCATTTTCTTCAGCAGCTTTCACAGGCACACCCATGCATAAACCTTCAACTACTACAATTTTTCCTTCGGCGTCTATTCCAATATAATCTTCGGGCTTACCCTTACCTGCATAAATAACCTCTGCTTCCATATCCGTTACAGATACAGACATGGAATGAGTCAAACATTCATATTCTTCGCCGTTAACAGTTAATTTAGCTGATACCGGCAGGCTAATATAGCCATCAGAAAACATCAATTCTGTACTGATACCGGCTTTATTTAACTCACTTTCAATGTATTTAAAAGATTTCAATTCTTCTTCCGTACCGGAATCACGGATGAATTTAGCGATACCGTAATTGTACTCCATAAGTTGTTCTTCACTTACTTCATTGATGAGCTTTTTTTCAAAATCAGTTAATAAGCATTCCATAACAATTCCTCCTTATGCCTGTTTGGATTTAAATACACGCCCAGCAGTATAACCACCATCTACAAATAAATTTTGCCCTACTATAAATTCTGCCTTATCGCTCGCTAAAAACAATACTGCATCGGCAATTTCCGAAGGCAGCCCCGTCCTATCAATTGGAATCATTGTAATTTTTTCCAGATGCTCTTTCTGAGCTTCTTCGGTATTGAGTGAAGCAAGTAACGCTTCCGTTTCAATAAGCCCCGGGCCTACTGCGTTAACGCGGATACCTTTACGGATCCACTCAAGTGCCATACCTTTTGTAAGCATAACAACTGCCGCTTTAGAAGTAGTGTAAGGAATAGCACCTGGGCGAGCATTTTGCGCTGCACCGGAAGAAATATTTACAATAACACCTTTTTGTTTTTTGTTTACCCAATAGCGTGCAGCAGCCTGTCCCATAAAAAAGTAACCTTTAACATTTAAATCAAAAATTCTATTCCAGTCATTTTCCTCCAAATCCAATAAATATTTGGAAGGATAAATCCCAGCGTTATTGATCAAAACATCAATACCACCAAATTTATCAATAGCGTCAGCAACAATATCCTTTCCAACCTCATGCGCTTGCCGTAAATCAGCTATAAACCCTTTTGCCTTACCGGTAAATCTTTCTGCAAAACAAGCCAGCGTTTTATTCAGTAATTCTTTATTAAAATCCACGAGCAGCACATTTGCCCCATTTTGTAAAAACGCTTCGGCAATATATCTTCCGATACCAGCAGCTGCTCCTGTTACAATTACGGTTTTCCCAGCAAACATTATTTCCATAACAAACACATCCTTATTTAACTACATAATTCATACATCTTTAAAAAACGGTAAAAGAGCTTCGCGCGGAAGTGGCTTAGTAAATTTAGAAACAACATAATAAACTATACAGGAGAATACAACTCCCGGTATAACTTCGTGCAATCCCAACGGATTGCCAATTTCACGCCAGATAATTACTGTACAAAAACCAACAATCATTGAAGCAATGGCACCAGCCTTCGTTGCTCCTTTCCAATTAAGCCCGATAGCAACTGCCGGAAAGAAAAAGGCCGCAATCAAAGAACTTTGCAAAATAATGATAAACTGTACCATATCAAATGGGCGGATAGCAAAAAACATAGGAATAACGCCTGCAATAAGACACCATATTTTATTCATCCGCATTTTTTCTTTATCAGTAGCATTAGGCTTAAGTAATCCATAAATATCATGCGAAATAGCCGACGACGATACAATAATAACCCCGGAAACCGTACTCATAATAGCTGCCAGAATTGCAACAACCAGCAACGCCCCTACCAGAGGTGGTACGACGGTCGCCGCCATCAGCGAAGATGCAGCATCGCCAGTGTTTAATGTAGGGAATAAAGAACGCATTACTGTACCACTTAAACTTACCGATAAAGCAACAATCGCTTGAAAAACCATACCGAAACCAATGGCAAGACGTACCGTACGCGGCGATTTAAGTGTATACATTTTAGCCAGTTCATAAGGCATAACTGCCATTGACACACCAAAAACCATAGCAAAACCAAACAAGTCTTTAACTGAATAATAAAAACCGGTCAATCGCGGATCAAGTTCTGTTATAAACGCAGCAATATGTTCCATGCCACCGGCCTGTATAATCAGAATTGGCACAGCTGCAAAAAAACAACCAGCCATAATTAAAGCTTGTACAAAATCGCTGTAAGCAGATGCTTTCATGCCGCCTTTAAAAGTGTAAATAACCGTAATGGCAATAGTAATAATACTACCGTATAACATCGGAATACCAAATACCGTCTGCAACAAAATACCACCAGCAACGTATTGCCCTATTAAACTTACTGTTAATGCCACAAAAATAAGCACAGCTGCTATACCTTTAGCAAGTTTACTGTTATAACGCTGACCGATATAATCGGGTACCGTTAAAGCTCTAAATTTCTGCATTTTAGGAGCGACCCACAAAGCAGAAATCAGCCACCCTAACCACAAACCAGGCCAAAACCAATGGTAACTTACACCAGTCATCCAATGTACGCCCATTGAACCCACAAAAGTACCGGCGCTCATTTGCGTTGCAGCAAGAGCTGCACCACCTACAACTGCACCAATAGAACGCCCGGCAACCAGAAATTCTTCACTATTTTTACTTTTTTCTCCACGGCCTGTCCACAAACCAATTCCTAAAATAATTACAAAATAACCAATTAAAACATAATAAAAAGTATCGCTAATATTAAACATTTATGTCACCCCTCATTCATCTTTGGTATAATAAGCCCAAATTAAATAACCGCCTATAAAAACTATGGCATAAATAACAAGGCCCCAATAGACCATTCCTAAATCAAACATTTATTATGCCTCCTTTATCAGTTTTTTCCACTGTTAATTTCTGTATAAATCCATTTTGCTATAACGGCAACCAACGCAAAGAAAACTACATATGATATAACGCTAAACTCGTTGAAAAAACCTTCTTTTTCTGCACCAAATTCAAATTTAATGTGGCTTGGTATATTAGCCATCGGTATAGTCTCGTGATTACCTTCTTCCATGTGTGGCACTACGGGGAAAGAATTGCTATAAATATACATTCCTTCGGGAACGGTAATATTCAAAGTAACAATACTTTCTGCGCCCATGCTTGCATAAATGGGTACTAACATTGGTACTTCAAAACAATCTTTTTTTAAAGCAACCGTATATTCGGCTTCAATATTAGCTTCTTTGACATCATTTTTAAAAGGTACGCTTAATTTGACCAATGCTTTTCCTTTATTGATGTCTGGCTTTAAAGTTTCACCATTAATTTTAATAACCAAATTTTCCACATCAAGATCATTGATTCTGGAAAGTGTAAATTCAAATTTTCGATTCTTGATCAAATCCGTGTTGGTAACAACAATATGTTCTTTAACTTTGGCAACCTTATTAACATCTTCAACAACATCAATTACTGCTTTTTGCAAAACGGGCTGCGGTGTTTTAGGCGCTGCCTTTACATAATCCGGCAGCATAAAACAACAAGTAAAAATAATAGATAACAAAAATACAAACTTTTTCACTAAAACCCCTCCTCTAATATTGTTGTACTATTTTTTATGGTATTCCCACCATAACATTATAACATTATAACATTATAATGTTACTTAAATTTTACTATATTA
>OJNZ01001789.1_pt1 | contig 10974 bp, 9 predicted proteins | sample 1598001 | NCBI WGS metagenome assembly OJNZ01 (sample SAMN01915225, study PRJEB22387) | human gut metagenome | isolation source: stool | host: Homo sapiens | place: USA | reverse complement strand
CGCCGGTCAGCTCGGGGTCAAGGGCCGAGGTCGGCTCATCAAAGCAGAGGATGTCCGGGTGCAGCGCCAGTGCGCGGGCAATCGCCACGCGCTGCTGCTGCCCGCCGGAAAGCTGGTGCGGGTAGTGGTTCTCCCGGTCAGAAAGCCCCATCTGCGCCAGCAGGGCCTTTGCCTGCGTTTCAATGTCGGCCAGAATCTGCCGCCGGTTCTGCTTGTAGTCGGGGCGCTCCTTCGCCAGGAGCTGGCCCGCCAGCATGACGTTCTGCAGCGCCGTGTACTGGGGAAACAGGTTGAAGCTCTGGAACACAAGGCCGAAGTGCAGCCGCTTTTTGCGGATGGCTTCTTCGCTCTGCGTTTTGGTGTCGGCGGCGCTCCACAGCGTTTCACCCGCTACCGTAATGCTGCCGGTGTCGGCGGTCTCCAGAAAGTTCAGACAGCGCAGCAGCGTTGTTTTGCCGGAGCCGGACGAGCCGATGATGGCGAGAGCCTCGCCTTCGGCCAGATCAAACGAGATGTCGCGCAGCACCTTTGTGGCACCAAAGCTCTTGCCGATGCCGTTTACTTCCAACAATGCCATAGCCGCGCCCCCTTACTTGAAATAGTCCAGCCGCTTTTCCAGCCAGCCGAACAGCAGCGTCAGCGCACCGACGAACACGAGGAAGAACACCGCTGTGGAGAACAGCGGCCAGATCAGGCCCTTGGCGCTGTACTCTTTCGCCATCATGATGATGTCCTTGTTGGCGATGACGTTCGCCAGCGAGGTATCCTTGACCAGCGTGATGATCTCATTGCCCATGGGCGGCAGGATGCGCTTGATGACCTGCAGGAGCGTGACGCGGAAGAAAATCTGGGTCTTTGTCATGCCCAGCACCTGCCCGGCCTCGGTCTGGCCCCTGGGCACAGCCTCGATGCCGCCGCGGTAAATTTCCGAGAAATAGCAGGCGTAGTTGATGGCGAACGCCACGACGGCGGCGACCAGACGCCCGCTGCCGCCGGACGGCCACGGGCTGGTGAAGCCCAGCAGGCCGGGCCCTAAGTAGATGACCAGGATCTGCAGCATCAGCGGCGTGCCGCGGATGACCCAGACAAACGTTTTGACGACGCCGCGCAGCGGGGCAAGCCTGCTCATGGAGCCGAACGACACCACCAGCCCCAGCGGCAGTGCGAACAATAGAGTCAGACCGAACAGCTGGCAGTTGAGCCAGAACGCCTCGGTCAGGCGGCCCCAGATGATTGCTGCCTCGCCCATCAGTCGGCCAGCGTCAGGCTGTACTTGTCGGCCAGGGCCTGCATCGTGCCGTCGGCCTTCAGCTCGTCAAAGGCGGCGTTCACGGCGTCGGCGGCATCGCTGCCCTTGCGGAAGGCGACGCCGTACTCCTCGGCGTTCAGCTCGTCCTTGATGGCGAGGTTTGCGTAGTCGGTGCCCTCGCCGATCATGGCGGTGGCCAGCGTCAGATCCAGCACGGCGGCGTCAGCCGTACCGGCGGCGACCTCCATCAGGCAGTCAGTCTGGACGGACTTGCTGACGTAGTCGGCCTGGGAGAGGCTCTCGTCCTCGCTGATGGCGCTCTCACCGGCGGAACCGGCCTCGGCCACGATGGTCTTGCCGACAAGGTCGGCGGTGGAGCTGTAATCGGCATCGGCCTTCATGACGACGACCTGCGCGTTCTTGGCATAGGCCTTCGTGCAGGCGGCGTTGGCCATGATGTCATCGGTCAGGGTCATGCCGTTCCAGATGCAGTCGATGCTCTTGGCGTCCAGCTCGACAATTTTGGTGTCCCAGTTGATCTCAACAAAGTCCGGCTCCACGCCCAGCTTTTCACAGACGGCAGTGGCAAGCTCGGTGTCAAAGCCGGTGAAATTGCCGTCGGCGTCAGTGTAGTTCATCGGCTCATAGACGGTGTAGCCGATGGTCATTTTGCCCTTGTTTTTGATGTAGGCAAGGTCGCTGTCGGCAGTGGCTTCAGCGGCGGAAGCTGCGGTGCTTTCCGTAGAAGCTGCCGTGGATGCGCTGCCGCCGCAGGCGGCCAGGCTCGCGGCCATGCCGAGTGCCAGAACGGTGCTGATGAATTTTTTCATGATACTTCCTCCTATACTTCGCACAGATCCCTCACACTGCCGGTTTAAAGCGGCGGTATGCTTTAATAGTAATGCAAAACCGCGGGTTATGCAAGAGGTTTGGGGAATTTTTGCGGAAAAAAGAATATTTATGCAGGGGAGAGGCGGCAGGCTGCGGCTTGACAAAGGGACAGCACAGCGTTATAATAAGTATAGAAAAAGGCACTGCGACAAGCGGTTGGTCTCTTTCAAATTGGGTTGATAGGTAAGAACCTAAGAACCGTCACTTGGCCGAGTGGCGGTTCTTGCTTTTTACAACGATGCTCAATGTAATAGTCTTGCGACCAACATAAAACGTGAATGTAAAACGCATGATCTCACCTCCTTTCGGAGGGTAGAGACCAACCGCCTGCCGTATGTGCAGTGCCCGCCGCATAAAGCGGCATAAAAAGAATACCATGTTTCGACGGTTTTTGCAACCGGGAAACATGGTATTTTTTATTATGTTTTTTACTTGATGACCCGTACCATATCGCGGGTGATGGCGTCCAGCGTGGGCGCACCGCACAGGCGCATCGTGTCGGCCAGCTCATTGCCGAGTTGGGCTGTGTAGGCGGCGACGCCGTCGGCACCGGCACCGTAGACGGCGGTGACGAAGGGCCGCGCGATCAGCACGGCGTCTGCGCCGAGGGCCAGCGCCTTGAACACGTCGCTGCCGGTGCGGATGCCGCCGTCCACCAGAATTTTGGCGCGGCCATCCACGGCGGCGACGATGTCGGCCAGCACCTCCTGCGTGGCGGGGCAGTCGTCCAGCACGCGCCCGCCGTGGTTCGAGACAACAATGCCCGCGGCACCGGCCTCAATGGCCTTTTCCGCGCCTTTGACGGTCATGATGCCCTTTAAGATAAACGGCACGCCCGCGGCCAGGGCAATTTCTTTTAACTGCTCCACGGTCTTGCTGCCCGCGGGCGGGTCAAGGTGCTGTAAAAACGGCAGGCCCGCCGCGTCGATGTCCATGGCCATGGCAAAGCAGCCGGAGCTGCGCGCCAGCGCTATTTTCCGGGCCACCGTGGCGTTGTCCCACGGCTTGACGGTGGGGATGCCCGCGCCGCCGCAGGCCGTGATGGCAGCAGCCGCGCCCTCCATGACCTTGTGGTTCGTGCCGTCGCCGGTGAAGGCAGCAATGCCAGCCGCCGCGCAGGCGGGGACAAGGATATTGTTGTAGTCCAGATCGTTGTACTTATCGCCGTAGTGCAGCGCCATGGCGCCGACAGGCCCGGCAAAGAACGGATATTTGAAGCTACGGCCAAACAGCGTCAGGGATGTGTCCGGCTCAAAATTTTCATGGATGGTATCCATGTTCAGCCGTACATTGCGCCAAGCGTCAAAGTTGCGGACGGCCACCGTGCCGCTGCCCTTGGCACCGGGGCCGGGAATCGTGCCGCCGCAGGCGCGGCCGTTGCAGACCGGGCAGGCGCGGCAGGGACCCATCTGACCCTGGGCAGCCTGTAAAACTTCTTTATATGTCATCTGGATTTTGCCTCCTGTGTTGCGAGCCGATGCGAGCATCGGCCCCTACAAAAATCAGGTAATTATGCTCCGCGCCCATTATAGCGCGTTTTGCCCGCTGCCGCAAGGCCGCTGAAGACGACAAGTGCGCACAGTACACAGAGCCCTGCGCCCGCCTGGCCGGTCAGGTCGCCCACAAGGCCCACAAGCGGGCTGGCGGGGATCATCAGCAGACTGTAGGCCATGCTGTCCACGCTGATGAGCGTTGCGCGGCGGTCACTGGGGATCGCGTCGTTGAGCCGCTGCATACTGTGCAGGAACCAGACGGAGAGCGCCCCCTGCACGAGTACCGGCCCAGCGGCGCAGAGCAGCGCCGGGGCCGCGCCCGCCAGAAGCGTGCCTGTGCCGACGAGCAGCGCACAGCCGAAATAGAGCGCGCGCAGCCGTTTGGGGTGCAGGCGGCGGCCCAGCGATGCGCCCGCCATGCCCGCGGCCCCGGCCAGCAGACCCGGCAGGAACAGCCATTCCATGGCCCAGCCCTGCTGGGTCAGCCGCTGCTGAACGAACATCGAGGTCAGGTAGGACGGCAGCGAGATGACCGCGTCGGCCATGATAATGCGCCGCGCCGGCGTGCTGCTGCACAGGCAGTCGAGACTGTCCAAAATGTGCACACGCAGCCGGGCGGGCAATTCTTGTAAGATGTGCTTCTCGCGGGCGGCCTGTTCGTCGGTGACGACAGGTTCGGTCAGGTTGGCCGCGGCCAGGGCGGAGACGGCGCTGACCGCGGCGTCCGCAAGGTAGTAGCCCGCCGAGGTCAGCACCCCGGCCAGCAGGCTGGCCAGTGCGCCGAGGGCGGAGGCTAGCTTCATGAAGATTGACGCTTTGGCGTCAACTTTAATGTAGTCGCGCTCCCGTCCGGCGGTTTTCAGGCTGTCGTAGGTCAGGGCTTCCGTGGTGCCGGAGAGCAGGTTGTAGCCCAGCGCTTTCAGCCCCATGCCCGCGCAGATGAACGCGAGACTGGGCGCAAACGCCATGGTGGCGGCGGAGACAACGCCCAGCGCACCGCCGAAGATCAGCGTGCGCCGCCGCCCCAGCAAATCGGCGGCCATGCCGCTGGGGACCTCACACAGCAGGCTGACGCCGTGGAAAACGCCCTCGGCCAGGCCGATTTGCGCCAGCGTAAAGCCGCGGGCCGCCAGCAGCGCGACCCAGACGGCGTCGGTGAAGCGCAGGGTAGAGGTAAATGCGTGCAGATACACGCAGCGAAGCTGTTTTTGTAAATTCATGGGGGAACACCCTTTCGTGATAGTATACGAAAACGTGCCCTTAAATTTATGTAAAAAGGCAGCAAAAAGCGCCCCGCGGCAAAGCCACAGGGCGCAAAAACTGCACACTTACAGCGTTACCGAGGTGAAAAAGGGCACACTTATAGCGTCAGTAGGTCAGGGGTTTCCTTTTCTCTGGAACACAACACCAAACTGCCAACGCATAAGGGGGTGCTCTCCTTCCTCGGTGAATTTGAGATAAGTATAGCACAGCGTTTGCCAAATGGCAAGAAAAATTGTACAATAGGGGCATGATTTTTGAAAGCTAAGGGGAACGGGTATGAAACGTCTGGTCGTCGGGCTGCTGGCACATGTGGACAGCGGCAAAACTACATTGGCCGAAGGGCTGCTTTACCGCGCGGGGGTGCTGCGCAAGCTGGGGCGCGTGGACCACAGGGACGCCTTTCTTGACACCGACAGCCAGGAGCGGGCGCGGGGCATCACGATCTTTGCCAAGCAGGCCGTGCTGACGCTGCCCGCCGCGGACGGCGCCGATGAGACCGAGCTGACGCTGTTGGATACGCCCGGCCACGTGGACTTTTCCGCCGAGGCCGAGCGCGCTTTGCAGGTGTTGGATTACGCGGTGCTGGTCGTCTCCGGCACCGACGGCGTGCAGGCCCACACCGAGACATTGTGGAAGCTGCTGGCACGTTACCGCGTACCTACGTTTGTATTTGTCAACAAGATGGACCTGCCCGGCGCGGACGCCGCCGTGCGCCTGCGGGAGCTGCGCGGGCGGTTCGGGGACGGGTGCGTGGATTTTTCCGCCGCGCCCGACCCGGAGGCGCTGGCTCTGTGCAGCGAACCGCTGATGAACGAGGTGCTTGAGACCGGCGCAGCAGCGGCAGAAACGATACAGACCGCTATTGCGCGGCGGCAGGTGTTTCCGGTGCTTTTCGGCGCGGCGCTGCGGCTGGACGGGCTGGACGGGCTGCTGCGCGGCCTGCAGACGCTGACCCGCACCCCGGCCCGGTGGCCGGAATTCGGCGCACGTGTGTTCAAAATCAGTGAGGATGCGGGCACGCGGCTGACCTGGCTGAAGGTCACGGGCGGCGTGCTGCATGTAAAAGATGTGCTGCCCGGCGGCGAGAAGGCCGACGCGCTGCGGCTGTACAACGGCGGCAAATTCCGGCTGGTCAGCGAGGCGCTGCCAGGCATGGTCGTGGCCGCAGCGGGGCCGGTCAGTATGCGGCCCGGGCAGGGGCTTGGCGCGGAATCCGACGCCGAGACGCCGCTTTTGGAGCCGGTGCTCAACTACCGCGTGGCCTGTGACGCTGACCCCCATACCTTATTAAAGGCGCTGCAAACGCTGGAGGGCGAGGACCCGCAGCTGCACGTCAACTGGCGGGATGACCTGGGCGAGGTACACGTCCAGCTGATGGGCGAGGTGCAGCTGGAAATTTTGCAGACGATCTTGCAGGAGCGGTTCGGGCTGACTGTGGCGTTCAGCGAGGGCGGCATTTTGTATAAAGAGACGCTGACAAGGGCGGTGGAGGGCATTGGCCACTATGAGCCGCTGCGCCACTATGCCGAAGTACATCTGCTGCTGGAGCCGGGGGCGCGGGGCAGCGGTGTGCAGCTGGCGGCGGACTGCCCGCCCGACACGCTGGCCGAAAACTGGCAGCGGCTGATCTTAACGCATCTGGCCGAGCGCACCCACCCGGGCGTGCTGATCGGTGCGCCACTGACCGATGTGAAGATCACGCTGGCGGCGGGCCGTGCCCACCAGAAGCACACCGAAGGCGGGGACTTCCGCCAGGCGACCTACCGCGCCGTGCGGCAGGGCCTGCGGATGGCCGAGGCGAAGGACGGCGTGCAGATGTTGGAGCCGTGGTATGATTTTACGTTGGAGCTGCCCGCCGACGCGCTGGGCCGCGCCATGGCCGATGTGCAGAGGATGTGCGGCAGCTTTGAGGCACCGGAGACGTCAGGCGGTACGGTGCGGCTGACGGGCCGTCTGCCTGTGGCGACGGCGCGGGGCTATGCGCGGGAGGTCGCGGCCTACACTCACGGGCTGGGCCGCTGGGCTGTGCTGCCTGCCGGGTACGACGCCTGCCATAACGCCGACGAGATCGTCTCCGCCGCGGGGTATGACCCCGACGCGGATGTGGAAAACCCGGCGGATTCGGTGTTCTGCGCCCACGGGGCCGGGTATCTGGTCAAATGGGACGAGGTGCCCGCCCGGGCACATCTGTCCACCGGGCTGGAACGGCGGCTGAACGGCGAGACGGCGACAGAAGAAGCCGGTGCTGAGGACGATGCCAACGCGCGCCGCCGCCGTGCCGACGCCTACCGCGGCACGCTGGAGCAGGATAAGGAACTGTTGGCAATTTTTGAACGAACCTACGGAAAAATAAAGCGCCGCGGCGAGACGGGCGACGCGAAAAAGGCGGCCCGCGCGGCCCTGCACACGGCCCCCGCGGCGGCGTCCGTGCCCGCAAAGCCCGTGCCCGCCGGGCCGGACTACCTGCTGGTGGACGGGTACAACGTCATTTTTGCGTGGGATGATTTAAGGAAATTGGCCGACGGCAATCTGGACGCCGCGCGGCGCAGGCTGATGGATATTCTGTGCAACTACGCGGGCTACCGCCGCTGTGTGCCGATCCTGGTTTTTGACGCTTACAAGGTGCGCGGCGGCGTGCGGGAGGTAGAGCAGTACCACAATTTGTATGTTGTCTACACCCGCGAGGCCGAGACGGCGGATATGTACATTGAGCGCGCGACCCACGAGCTGGCGAAGGAGCACCGCACCCGCGTTGTCAGCAGCGACGGCGCGGAGCAGATCATCGTCATGGGGCACGGCGCACTGCGCGTGAGCGCCCGGGCGTTTGAGGAGGAAGTCAGGGCCGTGGAGAAGGAGATACGGGAGTTTTTGGGGGAATAAAACGAAGGAAAACGGGTGCCTGTGGGGAGGTTCTCTTCCTCCCGGAGGCGGCCAAAAAGAAAAGCGCCCTGCACGGTAAAAAAGTGCAGGGCGCTTTGCGGTTTCAGTTGGCGCTGTTCAGGCGGTAGCCGACCTTGTAGACGGTCTGGATGTCGTTTTGCAGGCCGAGCTTGCGGCGCAGGCGGTTGATATGTACGTCCACGGTGCGGCTCTCGCCGATAAAGGCGTAGCCCCAGGCAGCCTCGAGCAGCTGGCTGCGACTTAAAGCTGTGTCGCAGTGGGTCACGAGCACGGCCAGCAGGGCGAACTCCCGCGGGGTCAGCAGCAGCTCATGCCCGGCGCGGGATACGCGGTGGGCGGTAAGGTCAACGGCAAGGTCTTTATACAGAATATCCTGTTTGCGGTTTATGATGGGATTCATAGCGGGGCCTCCTTCCGGCAGGATGTTTTTTGAAAGGGTGTACTGTCTATTATAACGACAAATGTTTCCGAGTTGTTACAAAATGCGGGAAAATTTGGACGGAATTTTGACATTTGTTTAAAAATAGACGGAAAAGTTGGTGACTGGGGCGAACGGGCTGGACCCTTCCGGCCATTGCTGCGCTCGGCCACCTCCCCTGAAAGGGGAGGCTTAGCCGCCGGTTTTCCACATTTCAACAAACCCTGTCTATCGTGCTATTTTGTGGGTTTGCACGGGGTTTTCCACAGTTTCAACATGGTTTTCCACATTTCCACAGTGGAAAGATGTCGAAAACCTGTGCAAAATGTGGAGAAAGCCCGCAGAAGCCCGCCGCGGCGGGATTTTTTGCGGTTCGTTCAAAGTTGTTTCACACGTTGTTCATTTTTTGGGAGCATGCTATAATAGTTACAAAAGATAAGGAGGAGGCATTCCCTATGAAAGAGACGACACAGCCGCCGAAGGACCCCAAAAAGAAGCTTTGGATCGGCTATGCGATCATTCTGGCCATCGTTATTTTAAGCAATGTTTTCCTGTTCCCGGCTTTGATGCAGGCGAGCGTGAAAAGCGTGAACTACAGCACCTTCCTGCAAATGCTGGAGAGCAAGGAGCTGGCCACCGTCCAGATCGAAGATCAGCAGATCTACTTTGTGGACAAGAACGACAATTCCTACAAAACCAACGCCATTGCGCAGGACAACAACCTCGTCACCCGGCTGGAGGATGCGGGGGTGGAGTTCGGCACGGTTTATCAGTCGCCCACGATCTGGGATTCGCTGCTGAACCTGCTGATCTCGTTCCTGCCGATGATCATCCTGTTCTGGTTCGTCAACCGCTGGGCGTCCAAAAAGATGCAGGAGATGGGCGGTGCCGGCGGCAACGCCATGCTGTTCGGCGGCAAGTCCGGCGCGAAGCAGTACGTAGTGGACGATGAGACCGGCATCAAATTCAACGATGTAGCGGGCGAGGACGAGGCCAAGGAGAGCCTGCAGGAAATTGTAGACTTCCTGAACAACCCCAAAAAGTATGAGGAGATCGGCGCGAAGATGCCCAAGGGCGTGCTGCTCGTCGGCCCTCCGGGCACCGGCAAAACGCTGCTGGCCCGCGCCGTGGCCGGTGAGGCCGGTGTGCCGTTCTTCTCCATCGCCGGCAGTGAGTTTGTGGAGATGTTCGTCGGCATGGGCGCGTCCAAGGTGCGCGACCTGTTCAAGCAGGCAGGTGAAAAAGCGCCCTGCATCGTCTTTATTGATGAGATCGATACGATCGGCAAGAAGCGTGACGGCGGCTCCAACCTTGGCGGCAACGACGAGCGCGAGCAGACGCTGAACCAGCTGCTGACCGAGATGGACGGCTTTGACGCCACAAAGGGCGTCGTCATCCTGGCGGCGACGAACCGCCCGGAATCCCTGGACCCTGCGCTGACCCGCCCGGGCCGTTTTGACCGCCGCGTGCCCGTCGAGCTGCCCGATCTGAAGGGCCGCGAGAGCATCCTGCGCCTGCACGCTAAGAAAGTCAAGCTCGGCCCCGACTGTGATTTTGGTGTTGTGGCCCGCATGACGCCCGGTGCGTCCGGCGCCGAGCTGGCTAACATCGTGAACGAGGCCGCGCTCTGCGCTGTGCGCCATCACCGCAAGGCCGTGACCCAGTTCGACCTGCAGGAGGCCGTGGACACGATCCTGGCCGGTGCGCAGAAGAAGAACAAGATCCTCAACAATAAGGAAAAGTGCATCGTCTCCTACCATGAGGTCGGCCACGCGCTGGTGGCGGCCTTGCAGACGAACAGCGCCCCCGTGCAGAAAATTACCATTGTGCCGCGCACGTCCGGTGCGCTGGGCTTCACCATGCAGGTGGAGGACGGCGACCACACGCTGATGACGAAAGAGGAGATCCTGAACAAGATCGCGACGCTGACCGGCGGACGTGCGGCGGAGGAGCTGATCTTCCACTCCATCACGACGGGCGCGTCGAACGATATTGAGCAGGCCACCAAGCTGGCCCGCGCACTGGTCACCCGCTACGGCATGACCGAGGATTTCGACATGGTCGCGCTGGAGACTGTGAACAACGCCTACCTGGGCGGCGACGCGAGCCTGGCCTGCAGCGAGCAGACGGCGGCTCAGGTCGATGCCAAGGTCGTGGAGATCGTGCAGGCCGAGCACAAGAAGGCCTACCAGATGTTGGCCGACAACAAGCGCAAGCTGGACGAAATTGCCCAGTATCTGTACGAAAAAGAGACGATCTCCGGCGAGGAGTTTATGCGCATTTTGAACGCACAGCCGCAGTTACCGGCGGGGCCTTCGGCAGATTCCACAAATCAGGCGCAATAAATTTGTGCGGTTGTTGCTGGTTTGCCCCTTGACGGAACCGCTGTGGGCTTGTATGATAAGAACACAAAACTTCCCAGTGAGAGGGGGAAAACGGAATGACCTTTGAAGAATTGCAGGATCTGCTGGCAGAGCAGTTCAGCTGCGACACGAGCGATTTGAGCCGCGGCACAGCGCTGGCTGACCTGGGCGCCGACCATGAGGATATGATCGAACTGGCGTGGGCACTGGGCGAGGCAATCGGCGAGGAAATCGACGAGAGTGAGCTGAGCGAGGATTTCACCATCGGTGAGCTGTGGCGTTTTGTGCGTGACAAGGAAGAAAACGCACAGGAGTAAAACAAACGAAGGGCCTGCCTTTTGGGGCAGGCCTTTTTGGTATGCAAGCAAGATGGTAGGGGCCGGGCATGCCCGGCCC
>OJNZ01001776.1_pt1 | contig 11071 bp, 7 predicted proteins | sample 1598001 | NCBI WGS metagenome assembly OJNZ01 (sample SAMN01915225, study PRJEB22387) | human gut metagenome | isolation source: stool | host: Homo sapiens | place: USA | reverse complement strand
TATTCTTCGTCTTACGCGACAGAATGCGGATGACGTTGCGGATCTCCGCGTCACGGCCGATGACGGGGTCGAGCTCCTTTGTGCGGGCACGCTCGACGAGGTCCGTGCCGTACTTCTTGAGCGCGTCGTAGGAATCCTCGGGATTGTCGCTCGTCACGGGGGAGGTCTTGACCTTTGCCAACTCGTCCGAGAAGCGGCTTCTCGTGATGCCGTGGTCGGAGAGCAGCTGGCGCACGCTCTGCGAGCCCTCGGAGAAGATGGCGAGCATCAGGTGCTCAACGGAGAGATACTCGTCGTGCAGCTTTTCGGCGGTCTTTTCGGCAAGGTTCAGGATCTTGCCGACCTCGGGCGAGGCGTACACCTCGCCGCTGCCGCCGGAGACCTTCGGCAGCTGGTCAATGGCGGTGTCCAGCTCGCTGAGCACGGCGTTGCAGTCCACGCCCATGCGGCCGAGCAGCGTACCGATCAGGCCGCCGTCGGCGTCAACGAGCGCATAGAGCAGGTGCTCCGGCGTGAGATACTGGTTGCCGTTTTCCTGCGCCATGCTCTGGGCGGTCTGGATGGTTTCGATTGTCTTTTGCGTGAATTTATCAGCGTTCATAGTCGGGTTGCTGCGTGTTCCGGCACGCAGCGCCTCCTTTCATGGATGGTTGCGAATGGATCAGATGAGGATCGCCGCGCGCTGCTGCTGCGCGCAGTAGAGCGCTTCGATCTCAGGCGGGGTGTACTTCCCGGCAAGGTATGCCTTCATGAGCCGGTCGAACAGCTGCACGTAGTCCGAGATCGCGCGGGCGATCTCCTCGCTTGTGTAGTCGTGATCCGGCGGGAGCGAGAGCGTGCGCACGAACTTGCCGTCGTACAGCGCGTAATCCGGCTCTACGCCGGACAGGTGCGCGTCCTCAATCTGCTTCCAGAGGCGGAAAAACTGCGTCATGCTCTGCAGCAGCTGCGCCGACTGGGTGCGGAAGATGACGGCCAGCTCGCCGAGCCCCTCCTGCTTGTCGCCGTAGAGCGCGACCTCGTACTTGACCGTCGGGCGGTACTTGTACTCCAGGCTGCTCTTGAGCGACATGCTCGTCGTGTGCGGCGCGAAAAACGGCACCAGGTCGCGCGCCGGCGCGACGAGCTGCTCGATCTCGTGGAAGATGTTCTCGATGCGGCGCTCCGGCGTCACGACCGAGGTATAGTCGGCAAGGATCTGATTGATGAGTGCCGAGCGGTTCGTGCCCATGCGGTGGGCCATGCGGTCGATCTCGCGCACGACCTCCTCGTTGAGCATGAGGCTGTATAGAGTTTTCTTCATCGGTTGGTCACCGCTTTCTTTTTTCTTACATTGTGCATTGTACACCCGCCTTATAACTTTGTCAAGCATTTTTATATAAATTTATACGCAAATTATATAATTTTTTTCGGCGTCAAAATTGCCCGGACACATTCCGTGTCCGGGCATGGCGCTTGCATTTTATTTCGCGTGGATGTTGATGAATTCCGTCCTCAGCTTGGAATAAAGGATCTTCTGGCTGCTGTAGAGCCCGAAGTAGCCCGAGAGCATATAGGCGATGCCGCACGCGAGTGCAAAGTACACGAGCTGCCCCGCGCCGAAGAGCTCGATGCTCAGCACCATCGACGCGATCGGGCAGTTGACCGCGCCGCAGAACACGCACACGAGTCCGAGCGCCGCGGCAAATCCGGCCGGGATGCCGAGCAGTCCGCCGAGCACACAGCCGAGCGTCGCGCCGATGAAAAACGTCGGCACGACCTCGCCGCCCTTGAACCCGCTGCCGATGGTGACAGCGGTGAACAGCAGCTTCCAGAAAAATGCGTCCGGCGCGGCCTGCCCGCCCTCGATGGCGCGGGTGATGACGTCCATGCCGGCGCCGTTGTAGTCCCCCGTGTCAACGAGCAGCGTCAGCACGACCACGATCGCGCCGCCGGCGGCGATGCGCAGCCACGGGTTCTGGATGCGGCCGGCAAAGAGCCGCTCCGTGCCGTGCATGGTCACGCAAAAGAGGATGCTCATGAGCGAGCACACGGCGGCGAGCGCCGCCACGCGCAGAAGCAGCAGCTTCGGCACGGCCGTGAGCGCGAACGTGAAGTGCGTCGGCGCGATGCCGAAGGCATTCGAGATCGCGAGCGCCGCGAGCGACGCGACGATGCACGGCACGAGCGCGGAGTAATAAAACACGCCCACGCTGATGACCTCGAGCGCGAAGATCGTCGCCGTCAGCGGCGTGCCGAACAGGGCCGAGAACACGGCGCTCATGCCGCAGAGCGTGGCGATGCGCATGTCCTTTTCATCGAGGCGGAACAGCTGCCCGACGTAGCAGCCGAGGCTGCCGCCGATCTGCAGCGCAGCGCCCTCGCGCCCGGCGCTGCCGCCGAACAGGTGCGTAATAACGGTCGACAGATAGATCGCCGGCACGAGCAGCAGCGGCACCTTGTCGCCGAAGTGGATGGCGTCGATGATGGCGTTGGTGTTCTTGTTTTCCATTTTGGTCAGGCGGTAAATGGCCGCGATGAGCAGGCCGCCTATTGGCAGCAGCCACAGCAGCCACGGGTGCGCGGCGCGAAACGCCGCCGCCCAGTTCACGCTCAGGTGAAAGGCCGAGCCGACCAGCCCGCCGATGCCGCCGGTCACGCCCGCGATCACGAGCCACTTGAGAAACGTGCGCACGAACTGCCACATGGTGCGCGCCTCGCGTTCGGCCTCTTTTTTCATATCGTCCACGGTGATGGTGTCCTTTTTGCGCAGAATTTGCGCCATATTAGCGCATACGCAAGTACTATACAACAGAATTTGCAGAAATTCCACCGCCATACTTGATTTTTTTCGCGGGATTGGTTATAATCATCCGTGCGTTCGTGAAACGCATTCATGGATAGGTATCGAAGTGGTCATAACGGCCCTGACTCGAAATTTCGGCAGGACCTGTGAATTTCGTCCCCCTGATTCTCCTTGATATTCCTCAACACAGAAAATCTCAAAATCGAATATTTTTTGCCGTCTCTCCTGTTTTCTCTCCAACAAATTTTTGAGCAAATTTCTGGAAAGAAAACCGGACGAAAATAGACACGGAGAGTTGTCCGAGTGGTCGAAGGTGCAGCACTCGAAATGCTGTAGACCGAAAGGTCTCTAGGGTTCGAATCCCTAACTCTCCGCCACAAAAAGCCTGTAAACAAGCCCGTTTACAGGCTTTTTAATTTTTGCCTAAAGGGCAAAGCCCGCACGATTTTCGGTTTTCAGGGGAGAAAATCAGCTGTTCTCCCCGGCACTGATCGAACTCCAGCGGCTGCTGAAGTTGCCGCCCTCCGGCAGAGCAAGCCCTGTCTCCATCGCCTGCGCCGAAGTGATCTTGGACTTGTAATCCAAGTGGGCGTAGATGTTCGCCGTGGTGGTAAAGTCGCTGTGCCCCAACCACTCCTGAATGTGTTTGAGGGGGACGCCGTTGGCCAGCAGCAAGCTGGCACAGCTGTGACGCAGATCGTGAAAGCGCATCCGGCGCAAACCGTGACTCTCCAGAAATTTTGGAAATGCGTTGGTCAGGTATTCCACCCGCATCCGCTCGCCCAACTCATCCACGAATACAAAGCCATCGTATTCATAGTTGTAGCAGTTGCCGCAGACCTGCTTGTTCAGCTCCTGCGCCTCTTTCACCTGCAAAAAGTATTCCCGGAAGCTGCCGATGAGCGGCAGGGTGCGCAGACTGGACTTGGTCTTGGCGGATTGCTGCTCGAACTCCTGATACTTGCCGTCGATGATCGTTGAGGTCACGGTGCGCTTTACGGAAATGGTGCCCTGCTCAAAGTCGATGGCATCCCATTTCAAGCCCACCACCTCGCCACGGCGAAGTCCGTAAAAGGCAGCCACCAGCACCGGCAGCTCCAGCTTGGTTCCCCGAAGGGCTTCAAACATCTTCTGCATCTCGTCCGCCGAGAGAAAGACCGGCTGAAAGCTGTTCTTTCTGGGCCGGTCCACTTTGTCCGCCACATTCTGGATCAGCATATCGGTCTTGACCGCATATTTCAGTGCCGAGTGAATGACGGCGTGATAGTGGATGACGGTGTTGGGCGTAACCCGCCTGAGCATTTCGGAATAAAACATCTGCAAGTGTCGGGCTTCCAGTTCCCGCAGCGTCAGCTTCTTTTTGCGGAAATAAGGGACGATGGTGCTTTTCAGCAGTCCTTGGTAGGCACCGTAGGTTGCGTGGGCCAGCCGTCCCTTGGCGATCTCCAGCCATTCCAACAGATAATCGGCGAACAGCATATCACTGCTCAGGTCGCCCACCTCTTTGGGCGGCTCAAATTCCGCTCGGAGCCTTGCCAGTTCTGACTCGGCTTTGCGCTTATTTCCCTTTTCGGAAAGCCCCAGCGAGATCCATTTCGTTTTTCGCTGCCCTCCGGCGTTTTTGTAGTTCAACACGGCATAATACTTGCCGTTTTTCAAAGTCAAATGTCCTGCTACCATTTTGTTTTCCTCCTGTCTCTTTCTATTTGCAGAACAGAACTCCAAACCGACAGTATCAGTATACCATCGGTTTGGGGTTCTCTCTATTCTGCGAATTGTTTGATTGCAGCCGTATCGGTACGAATCAGCGGGCATCCCGGTTCCATTCTCTCTGCCGCTTCTGCAATTCCAGCCCCTTGATGATGTCCCGGCGCATCTGCTCCTCGGTGTAGCCGGAGGGGAAATATTTCCGCAGCTCCTCCCGCTTGAATTTCAGTTGCTCCTGCTGGTTGGGCTTTGTCTCCGCCAGCACGGCATAGATCATCTGATCATCCAGCACGCCCTCCTGTACCAGCTTCTTCAGGCGGATGCTCTGGGCGTGGGACGGGGTGCAGTCGTTCAACTCCATTGCGTCCAGTACCGCCCGCTGCTGATACGAATCTAAGTAAGAAAGCTCCACCGCCGGGTTGAAGGCAATCTTGCCGTCGTCTACCATCGAAAGCAATTCAGGGATCAGGTAGGTCAGGCGGATATAACGCAACACCTGATTGCGGCTGTCTCCACTGTCAGCACCGATTTTTTCTACTGTGAGCAACTTCTCCCCAAGTTGGGGAGAAGTAATACCTTGATGATTTAATGCATCTCTTTTCATTTTGTAAGCAAACGCCTTTTCACTGGGCAGAATGGTCTCTCTTTGCAGATTGGCATCTACCATTGCAATGACTGCTTCATCGTCGGTCATTTCTCGAACGATGACGGGCATTGTCTCGATTCCGAGCACCTGACACGCCGCCAGTCTTCTGTGTCCTGAGATTAACTCATATCCACCATCGGAGAGCGGACGGGCGAGCGCAGGTGTTATCGTTCCGAACTTTTTAATGCTCTCAATCAAGCGCTTCATTTCCTCATTATTTTGTATTTTAAACGGGTGATCCTTGAACGGATGAAGCTCACAAAGCGGAATATCTTTCACTCGTTCCAGCTTTGCGTCGTCCCGTTCTTCCTGTGTTGAAAACAAATCTTCAAGTGTCGGCAAAGTAAAATCCGATTTTCTCATTGTGTTGTCCTCACTTTCATAGTTTTTTCTTTCGGGGTCTTAGGGCACGCCCTAACGAGTGTTTTTACGCTCCGCCCCTGCCGGGAGTAAAAACGCACTGCTCGCTCAGATGACGCAGGCATCGCAAGCGGATACACTGTTTGGCTCCGACAGGAGTAAAAACAGTCTGCTCGCTTAGACTGCGCAGGCGTAATTCTCGCTTACTTTAATTCATTCAAAATTGCTTCCAGCCTGCTCAGAAGTTCCTCTTGCTGAAGCTGTGGAAGCTCCGCTTTCAGGCCGTTCAGCATCCGAAACAGGCGGTAATCCCGCTCCGTGATCGCCGCTCTGACCTCTTTTCCAAGCCCCAGCCGCCGCAAGTATTCCGACAGCGGCAGAGAACAGAACCGGGCATTTTCCAGCAGCTTCTGCTTCTCCTGCTCGGTCACACGGACATTGATCCCGTAGTTTTTGCTGCGCATTTGTTCACCCCCTTTCTTCGGTTTGTGACGGCAATGACGGTTGTGACAGGGATTTCCTTATATAGCGATCCCGGCGTCATTTGCGTCATCGCCGTCACGGCGCAGAAATTTGATGAGTCGGCTTTTTCCCGTTCGCTTGGTGCGATACTCGATGCCCAGCGGCTCCAGCACCTCATAGGCGAACTGGCCGAGATACTTTGTGACCATATTGGGCGTGACCTCCTGCTCCTTCATTTCGGTCAGCAGCTCCGTGGCCGTGCCTACCCATTCGGTGCGGCACTCCATAAAGTCCACCACCCGAAACAGAAATTTCGGCAGCTCTGCCTTGTGAATATCCTCGCTATTCTTGCGCTCCGCCAGCTCCCAGACCAAGTCGTTAAACTGCAAGGTCAGCTCCTGATATTCCACATCCCTCCCGCTGACCAGCAGCGTAGCGGCGTTTCCACTGCGCTTACGGCGCAGGATGAAGTTGGTGTCCGCAGCGCCGATGATACCGGTGGAGCCGCTGACATCGTTAAAGGGATCGTCGCTGTCTTGCAGCTTTCGCAGGTGATGCACCAGCAAAACGGCGATGTTGAAGCCGTCGGCAATGCGCTTGATGGAGGAAATGTCGTCGTAGTCGTTGCCGTACATTCCCGCTTTTCCGGCGCTGCCTTTGGAGTCCCGCACCTTTTGCAGCGTGTCGATGATGACCAGCTTGGTAGCGGAATGCTCGGTCAGGAAATCCGTGATCTGCTCCTCCAGCCCGCCGCCGATCAGCCCGGAGGTCACGGCAAAATACAGGTTGTCCGGGGCGCTGTCGGTGAGGTTGTAGAGTCGGTCTTTGATGCGGCGCTGGGTGTCCTCAAGGCTCAGATAGAGCACATCGCATTGCAGTGTAGGCAGCCCCCAAATAGAGTTTCCCTGCGCCACTTGCAGCCCCAGCCACAGCATCAGCCAGCTTTTGCCGATCTTGCTGGCACCGCTGATGACATTGACGCCCTGCGAAATAAGGCCGTCTACGATGAACATCGTCTTGCTCATCGGCGTGGACAGCAAGGTCTCTGCGTCCACGGTTTTCAGTTTGTTGTCCATAGAATTCTCCTTTGTAGAATGTTAAAAGTGGATTTTGGCGGGGGCGAATGGAAACGGCCACCCACCCCCGCTCTGCTGTCCCAAAAGCCTTGGAATTCAAGGCTTTCCCGGTGCTTAATGTTCTACGCTGCGCCGCCATCTGGCAGAGTCCGCCTTCTGCTTGCGCCGGATGGAGCGCCCGCATTCCGGGCAGTATTTCTGCCGGTTGCTACTGGGTGCAAAGGGCTTTCCACACCGTTCGCAGGTCCGTGTGCGCTGCCGGTAAATATCGGCGCAGAGGACCTTGTCGGCGGGCAGAACCGCCCGCCGGAAGTACTTGCACAGCAGCGAATAGGAAATCATCTGCACGCACACGCAGCCTTCGCCATCGTCCAACGGCAGACAGTTACCACCGTCGTAGTTGGCGCACAGCCGCCGGATTAGCCGGTTGCAGCGTGCCCTTTGGGCGGGCGTCAGGCGCTTGATCTCATCCAACCTTTTTCACCTCTTTCTCCATCACATAGTTGATAACGCTGATTTTCGGGATCTTCAGCGTCGTGCCGATCTTCACGGCGTGGATGTACCCATAGTCGATCAGCTTGTAGGCCAGCTTGCGGCTGATGCCCAGCATCTCCCGAAGCTCTTTGACGGTCACAATGTCCGGGTATTCCGGGAACATCATCTGATAAAGCTCTCTGAGTTCTCCTTTCTTCATAGGTTTGAACCTCCTTTGTCTGTTCTGAAGCCGCATTTCTGCAGCGGTTTTTGTTTGCTGCCGCTCATCCGCATCGTTCCTGCCCCGGAGTCTCACCACGGCGTATCGCTTCTTCGGCGCGCTCGTTCCTTTTTCGGAAAGTCGTGGCGGCACTTGCCGGAAGCATATCCTTTGGAGGCGGCGATTCAGTTTTCAAGGTACACAGGGAGACAGTCCCCTCAATAGGTAGCCAGCGAGAAGGGCCGTTTTTTAACCCCCTCACTAATCAACTGGGAAAAATTTTTCGATTTGTACGAAGGAACTTTGAAAAAATTCTTTGAAATCCTCTCTACTAACCAACTGGGAAATTTTTTCGGATTTGAACGAAAGAACTTTTGAGAATTTTTCTGCGAACCCCTCTACTACTTAATTGGGAATTTTTCCGGCAAAAATAAAAAGAATTTTGAAGAAAATTTTTAAGCGCCCCTCCCACTAATCAACTGGGAACTTTTCTGGCAAATAACAAATAGGATTTTGAAGAAAATTTTTCAGGGCCTTCCTACTAACCAATTGGGAACTTTTTAAGATTTTGGCAAAGTAATTTGAAAAGTCCCCTCAATTTTTCAAAAGGACCCTTCTACTTACTCTGAATAAGGGGCGCCGTTTGTGGGGGCGTTTTCGAGAAATTTCTCAAATATTTTTTATCTGAACGCAAAAAGCCGCCCTCCCGGTGATGGGAGGACGGCTGATAATCACTATTGACTTATAGGTGACTCATATAGAAATAGAGCACCGGCCAAACGGTCGGTGCCCTATTTCTAAGTATTCTTGTCCTGCTTCAGCTTCTCCTTAATAATTGCCAAACTTTTTTGTCTTGAAGTGTCTACTGAAAATCCAGCGACGACTTCTTGCATTGTTTCAGAACTCCAGTAGATTTTTAGTTTTTCTTTTGCACGCGTAATTGCTGTATAGAAAATACCGTGTGTTATTTTTTCAGCGTTGCTACTCGGAATAACAACCTTAACTGACCTATATTCTAAGCCCTGCGCTTTATGAATTGAAACCGCATAGGCAAGTTGAAACGGTACGATGGTTTTTTTGCGATCTTCATCTGCCATTTCCTCTTCAAAATCAAATACATCAAATCGTATTCGGGTCACATCATCAATTATATCGATGAATTCTATGCCATCGTTTTGGCAATCTTGCTCTGTTAACGGGATCTCTACATCTACTGTAAATCTGATTCTACTGTCAAACAGTTCTATTTGGACAATTTGCCCTTTTAAATTATTATAGAGCAGAGAAAATCTGTCCGTGTCATTGAACAATATATGATCGCCAACTTTATATTTCCAGTCTCTCCAGACAACAGCCGTTTCTGTGTTAGCATTTTGAAAATAGCTATTCATATTATTCAAGCCAAATTTTCCGTCATAGTTCAAGCATAAAATCACCTCATCCATTATCTCGGAATTGAGCACTCCTTCGCCAATATTTTCAGAAAATGGGCCGTCGATAACAAGTTTTTCCGTTATTAGCGCGCCCTTATTTCGAGTCTCGTTCCAAAGCTCAATTAAACCGGGATCCTTTGTTCTCCAAGTGCTTACGAGTTCAACATTCGAACCTTTAGTCTTAATAATATCCTTGGCATAAGTAAACCAATTACCGAAATCAATAGATTCTATCTGATAGGTGTCTCCCGCAAGTACTAAGAATGTATCCGGGCGCATTTTCTCGAGGAATACCTTCATTGCACGGTTATCAATGGTGCTGCATTCGTCTACAAAGATAACATCATAATCAGGAAGGTTTACCCTCTTCGTAAAACTATTGATGCTTACAAAACTGGCGTCAGCCCCCGGATTATTAATTCGCCTCTGCAGATTCTGCAAGGCCGTATGTGTTTTGGTAAGAAACAATTTCCGACGCCCAGACAGCATTGTCGAGATCATATCGATTAGGGTCGTTTTTCCGGTACCGGCAGCTCCGTAAATAAGAAGTACGCGGGAGTTTACAAAAGCATATTTAAGAGTTTCTTCTTTTTTAGGATCAGAAAAAGCAATATTGCAATCTCTCAAGTATCTTTCATTAACTTCTTTTTGGCCTTTATTTGGGAGCTGCGATAGTTCCAGTAGTTTATTCAAAATAAAGAGCGTCGAAGCTTCATATGCTGCAATACAAGCAACATTTCCATCCGAAATGATTTCATACCCTTTCTGTCTTTCCCAATCGTCTAAGCAATCATTATATTTCTGGATTGCCTGTTCGGTTAAGTCTCCCCCAAGATTGCAGTAAATTTCGCCGGTATCTTGCATAGACTTTACAATAGACCAGTATGGAACAGCGATCTCAGTCTTTTCTTTTTCAACTACTCTGGCTAAGTACTTGGCTTGACTTAGTTGACTTGTTTTACTGTCTGCTAAATCAGAAGCAAGTGGGTTACGCTCAAACGGAAAGCATTTTTTAGATAGGTATAAATCCCTGCATTTCCATTGTGGATTAAACTGAGACGGCATAACGCGTTCCAAAAGATCTTCGCGCAGATTCAGTAACAGATACCGAATTGTATATCGGCCGAAGCGTGTCGAACCTGTAGAATAGTTGTCCCTCAGCTGCTGTAAAACATCTTTGAAATAAGAGGTGTTTGCTTTTTTGTAAACTGACTCCAAAAGATTTGAGAAAGGTATCTCCCGAAGATCAATCATTTCCAGAAAATCCATACCTGTTTCTGTTAGGAATCTCATCAGGGCATCATATTCTCCATATTTCGAAGAAAGCTGAAGGCGCATATTAAGTATCCTTCCAAGCTTGTTCAAACATTTAGGATCTACCGAAACACGCCAAGCTGTGATAATTTTAATTTCTGTATTGACACCCCAGAGATTAATGTATGATGGGATATAGTCGATTTGTACAGAATAGCCTGTAGAAATGTCAAGTTTGGTATATGCTGTAATTCGGTTATACTTTGACGCATAGATGTCCGCTTGCTGCAGTGTTACCTCAAAATAACGCTCTTTACCAACATAAAACGGCGTCCTTTTCTGAATATAAAACCTCGTATTGCTGTTATGTTTCTGCTCGGTTTTGGGGGTTGAGAAAGCATTCGCCACCAACTCATAGTATTGTTTATCCTGTTCATCGGTTCCGGTATATTCCTGAAACTTTTCCAAGTTCTGAAGCACGGTGATGCCGTAGTTTTCGTAGAGTGATTGACGGATCTGCCACATAAAGCTGTAGTACTTCAGCATCAGCCGCTCTGCTTGGCCTTCCTCGGGGATCCGGCGTCCGATATATTGCAATCCTCGGTAAAAATTCCCTAAGTACTTTGTATTTGCCCTTAAGAGTGAGTATTCCCA
>OJNZ01001774.1_pt1 | contig 11075 bp, 8 predicted proteins | sample 1598001 | NCBI WGS metagenome assembly OJNZ01 (sample SAMN01915225, study PRJEB22387) | human gut metagenome | isolation source: stool | host: Homo sapiens | place: USA | reverse complement strand
TTTTTATATATTTAGTATTGTTTTTTAAGAATATTGTGATAGAATATAAAAGTTGCTAATCATAGAAGATATTTTGAGTTAAATCAGGAAGGATACTATTAATGAAAACAAAGCGTGAAGATATTCGTAATATTGCAATTATTGCCCACGTTGATCATGGTAAGACAACCCTTGTTGATGAGCTGTTAAAGCAGAGCGGAACTTTCAGAGCTAATCAGGAAGTCGCTGAACGAGTTATGGATTCCAATGATATCGAAAGAGAAAGAGGAATCACTATTCTTTCTAAGAATACAGCTATCACATATAAGGATACTAAGATTAACATTATTGATACTCCTGGCCATGCTGATTTTGGCGGTGAGGTTGAACGAGTACTTAAAATGGTTAATGGCGTTGTACTTGTTGTTGACGCATTCGAAGGTGTTATGCCTCAGACTAAGTTCGTATTACAGAAAGCCCTTGATATGAATCTTTCTGTTATAGTATGTATTAACAAGATAGACAGACCAGAAGCAAGACCAGAAGAAGTTATCGATGAGATCTTAGAGCTTTTCATTGACCTTGATGCTAATGAAGATCAGCTTGACTGTCCATTCATCTTTGCTTCAGCTAAGTCAGGCTATGCTATGGCTGACCTTAATGATGAAAAGAAAGACATGCAGCCACTCTTTGACTGTATCGTCAATAACATTCCTGCACCAGAGGGTGACCCTGATGCAGATACACAGATGCTTATCTCTACTATTGACTACAACGAATTCGTTGGTAGAATTGGCGTAGGTAAGATTGATAATGGAAGCCTTAAGGTTAATCAGGAGGTTATGATTGTTAACCACCATGATCCAAGCGTTAAGAAGCGTGTAAGAATTACTAAGCTTTATACATTTAACGGACTTAATAAGGTAGAAGTTAATGAAGCAGGAATCGGTGAAATTGTTGCTGTATCAGGTATTGCTGATATTCATATCGGTGATACAATCTGTTCACTTAACAACCCTGTTGCTATTCCTTTCCAGAAGATTTCAGAGCCTACTCTTTCTATGGACTTCATGGTTAATGACAGTCCTCTTGCAGGTAAAGAAGGTAAATTCGTTACTTCAAGACATTTAAGAGACAGACTTTTCAAGGAACTTAATACAGATGTTAGTTTAAGAGTTGAGGAAACACCTGGCGTTGAGAACTCATTTAAGGTTTCAGGACGTGGTGAGCTTCATCTTTCAGTTCTTATTGAGAATATGAGAAGAGAAGGTTATGAATTTGCAGTAAGTAAAGCCGAGGTACTCTACCACACAGATGAGAGAGGCAAGAAGCTTGAGCCTATGGAACTTGCTTATATCGATGTTCCAGATGACTGCACAGGATCTGTTATCCAGAAGTTAAGCCAGAGAAAGGGCGAACTCCTTGGTATGTCACCAATTAACGGTGGATACACAAGACTTCAGTTCTCTATCCCTTCAAGAGGTCTTATCGGATACAGAGGTGAATTCCTTACTGATACTAAGGGTAACGGTATTATCAATTCTTCTTTTGAAGGATTTGAAGAATACAAAGGAGACATTTCTTACAGAAAGAATGGTTCTCTTATTGCTTACGAAAGCGGTGATGCTATCACTTATGGTCTTTTCAACGCTCAGGAGAGAGGTACTCTCTTCATCGGACCTGGTGAGAAGGTATATGCCGGAATGATCGTTGGCGAAAATCCTCGAACTGAGGATATTGAGGTTAATGTATGCAAGACAAAGCATCTTACCAACACTCGTTCTTCAAGTGCTGATGAGGCTCTCCGTCTTGTTCCACCTAAAATTCTTAGCTTGGAGCAGGCACTGGATTATATCGACACAGACGAATTACTTGAAGTAACACCTAAGAGTCTTAGAATCCGCAAAAAGATTCTTGACCACACAGCAAGATACAGAGCTAACAAGAAGTAATTTATTTAAGGAGGTTTCAATTATGGATAGCGATTTAGGAGCTAAAGTTAAGAAGTTAAGAATTGCACACGGTCTTACACAGGAAGACGTTGCTAAAGCATTAGAGGTTACACCTGGTTACATAAGTAACGTAGAAAACGGACGTAATCTTATGACATTAAGAATGCTTTCATATTATGCAGAGCTTACAGGTGTTTCTCTTGATTACCTTGCAGGAAGCGTTGACAAGTCATACCAGAACACAGCTCTTGACAACGAAATCATGCAGATTGTACAGAAGTTAGATGTTGATTCTAAAGAGAAGCTTATCTCAACACTCAGAATCTGGTTTGCTGATAATAAGTAATTAAAACCGGCAGGCATATAAATAAGGAGACGGGTTATATTCCCGTCTCCTATTATTTTTTAGCTCTGTATTGATTTCATCTGATAGAACTCGCCTTTAAGTTCCATAAGCTCATCATATGTTCCATATTCAACGCAGTGACCATCTGCTATTACTGCTATTCTGTCAGCACCCTTTATAGTCGATAATCTGTGTGCAACTATAAATGTTGTCCTGTCTTTAGTAAGATTATTAAGTGCCTCCTGAATAAGCTTCTCAGATATGCTGTCTAATGCTGATGTTGCCTCATCAAGAACTATTACTTCAGGATTTCTCATAAGCGCTCTTGCAATCGATACACGCTGTCTCTGTCCTCCTGAAAGCTTTCCACCATGCTCTCCCACAACTGTGTCTAATCCATCCGGAAGTGAATCTATAAGATCTCTTAAATTAGCTGCGTCAACAACTTTGTTAAGTGTATCTTCATCGAAATCATCTATTCCATATGTTATATTATCTCTTATAGTTCCTGAGAATAATATTGATGTCTGCGGTACAACTGCCAGATGCTTTCTATAACTTCTAAGATCAATATCTCTCATATCATGTCCATCAATCGTAACAACTCCGTCTGTGGCGAAATTAAAGCCTATAACAAGGTTAAGAATTGTAGATTTACCAGCTCCTGATTCTCCCACAAGTGCAATCGTCTCACCCTTATCGACATGAAGATTAAGCTCATGAAGTACCGGTTTATCTGTATTATTATAGGCAAACCTGACATTTTTAAAATCAAACTCACCTTCTACACTATCAAGTGCTTCTTTCCCGTCATTGCATTCAATATCTTCTTCAAGAAGTACTTCTCCAATAGAATTAACAGACTCAACTCCCTTGGCAATAACTGGTATAAGCGACATAAGTGATGATACCTGACTTACTATTGTTGCAAAATAACTCTGGTAAAGTGTAATGTCTCCCGGACCAACACTTCCCTTTAAAGCAAGAAATCCTGTGAATCCCAGACACACAACCTGAAAAATCTGGAATATTGCCCATCCAACCGAGCCAAATAATGCCTGTATAACATCAAGCTTATAGCCTTTCTCCGCAACTGCGAAAAGCTGTCCGCTCATCTTGGTTACTTCCTCCTCTTCAAGTGCATGTGCCCTTGTAACCGGAATAAGCTCAACCATCTCCATAACCCTTGCAGATGTCTCTTCCATCTCCTTACGGAACTCGGTATTTCTCTTCTTCATAATATTTCTGAAAAATACCATAGTTGCCGCTGCAAGCGGTGTAGTGAGAAGAAAGAATAAGAACACTATAAGGCTCTTTGATACCGTAACAAAAAGTGCAACTCCAATATTAAGTGCAATATTTAATATGCTTAAAAACATCTGTGTTGATAGCGTCTCAACCGCTTCCACATCTCGCATTATCTTTGATTGCAGCCTGCCTGACTGTGTCTCTTTGTGGTACGAAATTGAAAGCTGCTGCAGTTTCCTTACAAGTGCTTTTCTAAGTCCTGTTTCTGCATATCTCGTTGCTAATGATTTATATCTTGTATACAGATAATTCATTGGCACATTAAGAACAACTAATGCAACCATAATTATTGCCTGAATAATAATATTCTGTATAGTATCTGGCGAACCGCTTGTAATATCATTGATAATATTAGCCGTTACAATTGGCAGAACCCACACAGGGGCATGCTTTATAAAGAAAAATAATACCGCAAGAAAAAACTTATTATAATTTCCCTTATAAAGCCCTATAAGTATCTTTAACGGATGCCCCTTATGTTTCCTATAGCACTCAATGAACCAATTCTCAACATCAATTCCCTTTGGTGCATGTAAATTCATGATTATTCCTCATATTTCTGTATATTTATACTAATCTCTTTCAATCTTATCAACATTATCTGCCACAATTGCTTCTCCATCACAGCCTTCAATATTGACATTCTTTAATATAAGTTTTTCTACATTACTTACAATAAGTCCCTGTCTGCTTGCTTCATCACAGCCAAGCATCATTGCCGCTACACCCGGCTTTGCATCTTTAGCATAGCTGAAGTTAATATTCTCAAATGTAAGCTTCTCAACTTTACTCTCTGGCAGACCGAATATATATGCACCTGCAACATGGCAATTTTTCGCATTAATATCCTTAAATGTAAGGCTCTTGATTGAAGGTGTTCTGTCATCAACAGGAAGTGGCTTTCTAGAGCCAACATATTCTGTCTTTCCATCTGGATCACAGAAATAGAAGCTGTTAACAACAAATGGTGTCATAACGTTATCCATATCAATATTCTCAAATGAAATATCATCAAGTACAGATAATTTACCACGGCCTCTTCTTGTCTTAACTCTTAAACCTCTGTCTGTATTCATGAACATACAGTCTCTGATATGAACATCTTTAACTCCCGCAGCTATCTCGCTTCCTACTGTTACTGCACCATGTCCGTCTCTCATACAGCACTGGCGTACTGTCATATCCTCTGTAGGAGTCTTTTCCTTCTGAGCCATATATATCTTGCCTGACTTGATTGCTATACAGTCATCACCAACTGATATGTATGTTCCAAGTACAAGAACATCCTGACAGCTTTCCGGGTCAAGACCATCTGTGTTGTGTGAATTAGCAGGATTGAGAATCTTAACATCTATAAACTTAAGATGTTTACTGAAATATGGGTGGATTGTCCATGATGGTGAATTCTGGACTGTAATTCCATGCATAGTAACATTATTACAGTTATTGATAAAGAATAATCTTGGTCTCCACGCAGTATTTCTTATCTTACAATTCTTCCACCAGTTATCATGAGTTGTACATCCATCAATAGTTCCTTCACCTGTAATTGTGACATTTGAACAGTTGATACCACATACAATTGCTGAAAACATATCCAGAGGATTGCCTTCCCATGTACCAAGGTTGTAATAATCTTTCTCATCGTATGTCTCAATCTGTCCCGGTAATATAGGGAACTTATCTCTTTCTGTAAATGCTGAAAGTACTGCTCCTTTAGCAAGCTCAAGATTAAGATTATCTTTTAAGAATATACTTGATATCTTATAAACACCCTCTGGAACTAATACTCTGGAATCCTTAGGAGCTGCCATAATTGCACACTGGATTGCATTAGTATCATCATGCTCTCCATCACCATACGCACCAAATTCTCTGACATTAAGTGTTACATATTCATAATCCGTCTTAAATTCAACAGGTCCGTATTCTTTTCCTGCATACACTGCTGTAATCTTATATTCTGTATCTGGCTTAAGACCATATATTGTTGTAACAACCTTTTCTGTCTTGCCATATTCTTCTCCATTAATCAGGAGTGTGTATTCTTCCTTAGAATAATACTTTCCACCGTCATCAAATTCTACTACAGCACTTCTTCCTGTCTTGATAACTAACTTTAACTCCATAATACACCTCCATTGCTGCGTCCGTAATCCTGATAATCCCTGTTTCTTATATACTCACTGTAAGCTGTTATGTATGCCGCTGATACAGCCACACCGCTCTTATCCGCAACATGCTTATCAGTAGCTTTTTCAAAGATTTCCTCAGCCTTGGATGCATATTTTTCTGTCTGTATAAGCTTCATACGGCATCCTTTCAATACTGCATATGCATATATAAGCTTTACAAACTGCGAATCTGTATTATCAATCGTATCATTAAGAACTGAAACTGCAGCTTTATACATTTCTCTTATTCTTGCAAATATCTCATACAACGCCTGGTCCATAACTTCAAGTGTATCAACTGCTCCTGCAGCAAATAAAGCAAGTGCTTTTACAGCCTTAGCATCACCATCATGTGCTGCCTTTCCTGCGTTCTCAAAGCATTCTGCATATATTGCATTATACTGCGCAATTATATCATTATAATGTTCTTTCCCACCATCTTTGGTTTCATAATTCATATAGAAACTCAGTGCCTTAAATGCAGTGCATAAGCATCTGCTACCTTCAGCTCCTGTAAAATATCCTGATTCTGTTCTTTGCTGTCTCTCTGTCTGCTTGGCAATATTAACAGCAATATCATTCTTTCCAACACTGTAGCATGCATTACCATACATGTAATTAACAAGGTCATTCTCGCCTATATTAATAGTATTATCCTGTATAAGCTTATCTAATTCACCTGTAATAACATCCTTATATTCATCACTATGCTCTGCCGCTTCAAATTTACCTAAAGCATTAAGAAGAAGCGCCTTATCAAATGCATCTGCTCCTTCAAGCCCGGTTTCTTTTAATACATTATTAATGTATCCTTTAATTTCAAAACTTTTATCCAAGCCTTTTTCCTCCTAACCAATATTTGTTTTATTGTATCATGTTAAATAGTATTGTTCCACTATTTGACTGGTAATGACGAATAAAAATACAGTTTTTTCGCTACTCGCGAAAAAAAGGACGAGCCTTAAAAGGCTCGTCCAAAATAAATTCAAAATATTAACATTACTCCTTAACGGCACCTACGTTAACACCCTGTACGAAGTACTTCTGACAGAATGGGTAGATAATCATGAAAGGAAGAATAGCAATGATTGTAGCTGCATTACCAATTGTTTCCTGATTAACTGCGTCATCAACTGGAATATCACTATCAATAACCATGTTTCTTAACTGAATCTGGAAGTTGAACAGCTTATTCTTAGTAATATATAACTTGAAGTTTGTATAATCATTCCAGAAACTAACTGCGAACATCAAACCAATTGATGCAAGAGCTGCCTTTGAAAGAGGAAGAACAATCTTAAAGAAAATTCCCATTGGAGAGCATCCATCAATCTGAGCTGCCTCAAAAAGAGACTCTGGGATACCTTCAAAGAAGTTTCTCATAAGAACTAAGTTATATACATTGATTGACATTGGTAAAATAACTGCCCAAAGTGTATTCATTAATCCCAACTGCTTGATAACAAGGTACTTAGGAATCATACCACCATCGAAAATCATTGTGAAGAGAAGCATATAAGCGAAGAAGTTTCTTCCTGGCATCTCCCACTGAATTAATACATAACCACCAAGTGTTACAACTAAAAGTCCAACAAATGTACCAATAATTGTTGTAACAACTGAAATCAAGAATGGTGTATATAAGCTTGATCTGGTTAATACGGCTGTATATCCACCCCATGTAAACTTAGATGGTAACCATACAAAGTTGTATGAAGTATTAGCATCAATAGAACTGATAATTACTCGATAAATTGGTATCATAATCAAGCATGCAACAATAATAAAGAATATTGCATTAACTAATGGGAATATTTTAAATTTTTTCTTTTTCTTTTTGTAAACTAATGTTGTACTATCACTCATTATTTATTCCCTCCTATACAATACCACGTCCACGTACTTTCTTACTTGCCCAGTTACAACCGAGAACTAAGATCATACCAACGAACGACTTAAATAAACCTACAGCAGTTGTATAACCATAATCTGAGTTACCACCACCGAATGTCTTAACATATACATATGTCTGTAATACCTGTGACTTAGTATAAGTAATAGGTGACTGTAATACGAATACTGACTCAAACAGGTTCATAACCTTGGCAAGGTTAAGGATAAATACTGTAATAATAGTATTAGCAAGAGCTGGTAATGTAATATATATCAGTCTCTTAAATCTATTAGCACCATCAATCTGTGCAGCCTCATAAAGGTCTGGGCTGATACCTGATAATGTAGCAAGGAAAAGAATAGTTCCCCATCCTGTATCTTTCCAAACATTCATGACATAGAATGTTCCACGCCAGTACTGAGCAGAATTCATGAAATCAATAGGTGTATCAATAAGACCCATGTTCATAAGAATTGAGTTTACTGGAGCGATATCATATGGTGCAAGCATCATCTTGAAAACTGAAGCAACAACTACCCATGACATGAAATGTGGAAGGTAAATAATTGTCTGTACTGTCTTCTTGAAAATCATATTTGTAATTTCATTTAAAAGAAGTGAAATTATAACAGCTGCACCTGTATTTAAGAACAACTTAATAATTGACAAAATTAATGTGTTTCTAAATGCCTGCCAGAAATATACATCGTTAGTGAACATTGTTGAAAAATGGTAAAGTCCCATATAATAAGGGTTACCAATGATATAACATGTAAATGCATAACGGCATCCAAGCATTGGCCAGTAGTTGAATAACATAATCATTACAAATACTGGTAAGAACATAAGGTAGAAACCTCTATAATAATAAATCTTATTAGAAAGGCTCTGATTTAATGAGTTAGAAAGATACTTAGTATCAACATGAAGATCTTTCTTAAATGGCTTCATAACATCAATGAAGCAACCTGCAATTGCTATAACAACACCAATTACAAGAATAATTAATCCACATCCGATATGATATGAATTACCATTATAACCATTGCTGAGAAGATCTGTAAGTGAATGTGGAACAAACTTAAGACCACCACCCATTACTTTTCCTTCAACACTGTTAAAGTCGAATGCAAGGAATGAAACAATTGTAATAACAACTGAAACTGCTACCGGAATAATAGACAGAATTTCTTTTCTTGCTACTACAAGAATAATTGCAACAACTATACATGCAATAAATAAATACCACATAACCGGCATACTGATATTCATGTAGCCGAAAGCATAAGCTTTAGGATATAATCCCAGTTCAATCTTCTCGCCTGACTGTACCATTGGTAAAAGACTTGCAATAAGCATTACAACAAATCCAATGATAGCCATTACTCTTAAGTTTCCCTTTGGTTTTCCTATTGCTGTACCACACTTAGGGCAAACCTTTGCTTTCTTAGGAAGCTCTGTGTTACAAGATGGACACTGCATTTTTTTACCTTCTTTCCTAATAATTTATCGTATGCCTACCAAATAAATACAAAAAATACAAATTTCATAAGCAAATCTTTTCTCAATATAAGCGGCGCGGATTTCTCTGCGCCGCCATATTGAACATCTGATGCATCCGCATCTTAAATTCTTAACATTAAGTTAAATTACTTAATTGTCGCATTTAATGACTCGATAACAGCTGTAACCTTAGCACCTACCTGGCTATTGTAATCAGCCATAGCCTCGTCATATGACTTAGTTCCAAGAACTACCTGTGAAAGAACTTCTACTCTCTTAGTATTGATATCTGTGATATTGTTACTAAGTACGTCTGTTGTAGGAAGAACTTCAACCATTTCGCAGTTAGCATTGAACATCTTGTAGCATTCAGTAATAATTGGATCCTGAGCCTTGTGACCTGGATCTTCCTTATCTCCAAATCCAGCAATTGCAAGATCTGGATCAATATGGTTCTTAGTTGTAAGTGTTGATGGTGTTTCTGGAGATGGAAGATTATGGAATTCTCCTTCTTTTGCTGTATAAGTCTGACCTTCTTTTCCATCCTTACCAGCTACTGTATATGTCTCTGCCTTATCATCCCAGTGTGTTCCCTTAGCGCCGTATTCCCAAGCTACCTGGATATCTCCACCGTCAAGCATTGTATCGATGAAGTACTTAAAGATTCCCTCAGCCTTTCCATCCTCATATGCCTTATATGTAATAGCCCAAGCTGGAGCAAGACGCTCTACATACTTGCCAACTTCCTTGATAGGCTTCATAGGTACAAGGCTGTCTGTCTGATCTGGAAGTAATTTAGTAAGGTTCTTATCCCATGTACCAGCCCAGTATGTAAATACTGAAGATGCAAGGTTAGCGTCCTTATTAGTAAACTTGTTACGAGCTTCCTTTGTTGAAGCATTCTGTGTAGCTGGATCAAGAATCTTATCATCAATTGCTGTCTTAAGTCTGTCCATAGCCTTCTTCATTGCTTCTTCTGAGAATCCATCTACATACTTTCCATCCTTAAGATAGAATGTGAACTGAGCATCCTGATAGAATTCTGGAAGGTAGTTAGTATATGGAGCTTCTGGCTTGTTACCACCAGCAACAAAACCTGATGTAGAGATTACATAGTTCTTGTTAGGTGATGCTGCCTGAATCTTCTTAAGCATATCATAGTACTGATCATATGTCATTGTCTCATTAGCAACCTTATCTGGGTCTAATCCAGCTGCCTTTAATGCAGAAGCCTTTACATATGTACAGCATCCGTTACCACGTGTTGGTGAGAAACCGTAAAGAGCCTTTGTTCCGTCTGGACCAGCAAGTACATTACCTGCCATAACAGTATCAGCCATATCAGTAAGTCTTCCTGAATTCTTAGTAGCTGACTGCTCCCAAGCATCTGTCATATCCCAAAGATATCCGTTTGATGCGAAGTTTGCAAGATAATCTGAGTTAAGAAGAACTACATCTGGAAGATCACCTGATGCAAATGTGTTCTTTACAGAGTCAGCGTAGCTTGAATGATCTGGACGAATCCACTCAATGTCAAGTCCTGTAAGTTCCTTATAATACTCATAGAACTTAGCAGCTCCGTTAGTTTCCTTAACAACAGTTCCGTCTACCATAACTGTAAACTTTCCTGGCTTTTCAACTGAAGCCCAGTCAACTGTTTCCTTTTTGTTGTCTGTAGTGTTGTTCTTAGAACCACAAGCAACAAGTCCTACTACTGATGTAAGTGTTAAACCTACAGCAGCAAACTTCTTTAATGTCTTTTTCATAAACCTTAAAACCCTCCTTATTTGGTTTTCGGGGCTTAACCCCCATTTCGTTTTTTAGACATTGATATATTATCATTTTTGTACTATTTTAACAAGGCTAATTTTAACAATTATTGTATTTTTTTTGCTTTTTCTGTGAAAACCCAGTATTTA
>OJNZ01001748.1_pt1 | contig 11194 bp, 8 predicted proteins | sample 1598001 | NCBI WGS metagenome assembly OJNZ01 (sample SAMN01915225, study PRJEB22387) | human gut metagenome | isolation source: stool | host: Homo sapiens | place: USA | reverse complement strand
CCTTCGGCTTGCCGAGGATCACGCCGTCGAGATAGACGATCGTGTCCGCCGCGATAATGATGTCCTCCGGCGCGCAGGTCTGCGCGACCTCCTGCGCCTTGTGCAGGGACAGTTCGCGCACGGTCTGCTCCGGGCCGGCGCCCGGTGTCGCGCGCTCAGGGCCCTTTGCCGGCCGGATCGTCAGGTCCGGCACGCCGAGCATCTCCAGCAGCTCCCGCCGGCGCGGGGAGCCGGAGGCTAGAATCCAGTTCATGGTCGTTCCTCCCGGGCGGGTCATTCCACGCCCCGATAATACAGGCCGCGGGTCAGCCCGTTGGGGCGGTAATCCGTCAGACCCTGATAGCTCTGCGTGACCGCGACGCACTCATGCGGCGTCTCGGTCGTGAACATGAGGCGCACGCCCCAGAGACCCGCCGTTTCATAGTCCTCATGCTTGTCGGCGAGGTAGAGCTTGTGCGCGTTGAAGATCTGGTTGCGGTGACCGAACGCCGGCAGCACCGGGAACAGCGCCCCGCGCCGGTCGGCCAGATTGTTGGGCACGCTGCAGTTGCAGCGGCCCGCGCTGTTGCGGATGATGCACTGCTCGGTGATCATGCACGGCAGGCGGCCGTAGACGATCATCTCCGTGTCGATGCTCTTGGCAAGGTCGCGGATCTGCGCCACGCGCAGCTCGAACGACGCCGTCGCGCTCACGAGACCGGCCTGCTGCAGCACTTCCTCCGTGAAGGAGTTAAAGACATTGAGTCCAAAGTCGCCGCGCACGCGCATCCCCGCGCGGCGGGCGAAGAAGATATGGCCCATGTTGCCGACGAGCGCTTCCTGCACGCCGTTTTCGGCGGCGCGAGAGAGCATGGCGTGCATGTCCTCGGCCTGATCGTCCGTGATGACGCGCGGCAGCACCGCCGCGACCTGCGCCCCCTGCTCCAGAAACGGAGCGAGACGCGGAAAATCACTGTCGAGGATCTCGACCGGCACATATACATACGCCGGGTGCAGCGCGGCAAGCTCCTGCGTGAGCTGCTCGGCCTGATGCACCTGCACGATGAGCGCGGGGTCGGCAAAATAGCGCTTGCCCTCCGGACGCGGCAGCAGCGGCAGACTCCGCCGCTCGGGCAGGGCCGCGCGCTCCTCCTTCAGGCCGGTGATGAGCCGGCGGCGCAGGTCGTTGACGGCGGCCGCCGGAAGATAGAGATCCGGGTCGATGCGGCTCTCGGTGCCGGTGGAATAATAGGGCGTGCCGCCCGTTTTGGCAAACTGGTCGGCGAGGCTCTGCGCGGTCAGCGGCGCGCGCTGCGCGGGCTCCGGCACGGGGCCGGTGAGCACGGCGCGGTGGCCTTCCTCGTCCATGACGGCGGCCATGACCGGCTCGCCGGTCTGCACCTTGGCATAAAACTTCACGGGCACGCGGCGGCGCTCGCCGTCGGCATACGCCTTGCGCGCGGCGGTGAACATTTTTTCCGCCTCGCGGTCGGGCTCAGCGGCGCGTGTGCCGAGCATGTCCGGCCCTTTTTCCCCGAGCAGGTAGCCCTGCGTGAAGCCCTGGCGCGAGAATGCCAGCGCGAGCCGGTCGTTTTCCTCCTGCGTGGGCACGCGATGCTCATGGATGCAGCGGGCATACACGTCCGTGACCACGGCGACGTACTCCGGCCGCTTCATGCGGCCCTCGATCTTCACGCAGGCGACGCCCGCGTCGGCGAGCTGCTGCAAGTAGTCTGCCAGACAGTTGTCGCGCAGGCTCAGCGGATACTCGTCCATGCGGCCGCCCATGCTGTACTGCATGCGGCACGGCTGCGCGCACGCGCCGCGGTTGCCGCTGCGGCGGCCGATGAGCGCGCTCATATAGCACTGGCCGGAATAGCAGAAGCACAGCGCCCCGTGCACGAACACCTCGGTCTCGATGCTCGCGTGCTGCGAGATGAAGCGGATCTGCTCGAGCGAGAGCTCGCGCGCGAGCACGGCGCGGGTGATGCCCATCTCGGCCGCGGCCTCGACCCCGGCGAGATTGTGGATGCTCATCTGCGTGCTGGCGTGCAGCGGAATGTCCGGCAGAGCGGCGCGCAGCACGCGCGCGAGGCCCAGATCCTGCACAAGGATCGCGTCCGCCCCGGCGTCCGACGCCTGCTGCGCGAGCGCGGCGGCGGCGTCCATCTCGCGGTCGCCCACGAGGGTGTTGAGCGTGACGTAGACCTTGCAGCCGCGGATGTGACAGTAGCGCACGGCCTTGGCAAACGACTCCCGTGTAAAATTATCGGCGCTCCGGCGCGCGTTGAATCCGTCGCCAAAGCCCATATACACCGCGTCCGCCCCGTTTTGCACCGCCGCGATGACGGCGTCGAGGTTGCCCGCGGGCGCCAGCAATTCCAGCATAGACCCACTCCCAGTTATAGTCATACATATAGCATTATAGCACAGCAGGTGCTCTTGCTACAAGTCAATTTTCATGCTATAATGTGAACCTATCATGAATTTCTAGTGACCCGAGGGGTAATTGCATGGATCGAGCCGAATTTACGCTGTCGCGGCCGGTGTGTCTGTCGCTGCCGGTCGAGGAAGTGGACAAGCTGCTGCGGGAAAAAGACGGGCGCTGCGCCCTGGTATATCTGGCGCTGCTGCGCGCCGGCGGAAAGCCGTTTCCCGCCGAAAGCATTGGCCTGACCGAGCGCGAACTGCGCCAGACGATGGAGCGCCTGTGCGCGCTCGGACTCGTCTCCGCCGCCGGAAAAGAACAGCCTGCCCCGGCGCAGCGCCGCACCGCGCCCGCAGACGACCGGCCGGGCGCCGCCGAGCCGAAGCTCGTGCCTGCGGCCGAGCTGCCGCAGTACACGGCGGAGGACATCTCCGCCCGGATGCTCAGCGACGGGCCCATGCAGACCGTGCGCCGCGAGGCCGAGCAGCTCTACGGCCGCAAGCTCACGACGCCCGAGATGAATATGCTCCTGGGCCTGCGCGACTATCTGGGTCTCCCGGCCGACGTGCTCATGGAGCTGATCCACTACGTGTTTCAGGAATACCGCGCCGAGCGCGGCCACGCCGGCACGCCGACGATGCGCCGGATCGAAAAGGAGGCCTATGCGTGGGCCGATCAGGAGATCCACACGACGGCGCAGGCGGAGGAATATTTACAACGCAGACAGGCGCAGCGGGAGCTGGCGCAGCAGGTGCTGCAGGTGCTGCAGATCCAGGACCGCGCGCCGAGCCGCACCGAGCGCGGCTACATCACGAGCTGGCTGGATATGGGCTTCGGCTGCGACGCCATCGCCGAGGCATACGACCGCACGGTCGTGGCGACCGGGGCGCGCAAGTGGGCGTACCTCAACCGCATCCTCATGAGCTGGCACGAAAAAGGGCTGCACACGCCCGAGGAGATCGAGACCGGCGACCCGCGCGCAGCGGGCAAGCGCCGCGCGGCCAATCCGGCTGCGCCGGCGGCCGAGCGCGACGATCTCGACCGCGTGGAGCAGCTGCTCCGCAAGATGGAGCAGACCAACACCTAAGGAGGGACCGGCATGGCCCGCAATGGGATCTATCTGGCGCGCGCCCGCGAGCAGATCGCGCAGCAGCGCGCGGAAAATGAGCGCGAGCACCGCCGCCGCGTGGACGACGCCTATCGCCGCGTGCCCGGTCTGCGTGCACTCGACCAGACGCTGCAGCAGCAGATGATCGCGCTCGTCGGCCTGACGATGCGCCACGGCAGCGACCCGACGGAGGAGCTGCGCGCGCTCGAGCGCGCGAATCTCGACACGCAGGCGCAGCGCGCCGAACTGCTGACGGCCTACCACCTGCCGGTGGACTATACCGACGACATTTACACCTGCCCCCGCTGCCACGACACGGGCTATGTGCAGGGGCAGCCGTGCGAGTGTCTGCTGCGGCGCTACAACGCCGAGCTCACGCGCGACCTCAGCCGCCTGCTGCAGCACGGCGACGAGTCGTTCGAGCACTTCGACCTGACGCTCTACGACGAGAACGCGCGGCCGAAGATGGAGCGTGTGTTTCAGGTCTGCCGCTCGTTTGCGCAGACGTTCCGCCCCGGCACGATGAACCTGCTGCTGCAGGGCGGCACGGGGCTGGGCAAGACGTATCTGTCGGCGTGCATCGCGCGCGTCGTCGCGGGCGCGGGCTACGCCGTCGCCTATGAGACGGCCGCGAGCGCATTCGATGCGTTCGAGTGCGCGAAGTTCCAGCGCGGCAGCGCCGACGGCGAGGCCGCCGCGCAGCGCGTGGAACAGTATCTCGGCTGTGATCTGATGATCCTCGACGATCTCGGCACCGAGATGATCACGGCCTACTCCACGAGCGCGCTCTACACGCTCATCAACACGCGCCTGACGCGCGCCAAGGCCACCATCATCAGCACGAACTGCTCCAACGAGGAGCTGCAGAAAAAATACACGCCGCAGATCCTGTCGCGCATCGCGGGCGAATACCAGACGCTCCCGTTCGCGGGTCGGGACATCCGGCAGATCAAAAAGGAGCGCGAAGCATGAATCAGCACGAGATCACCGAGCGCCGCCCCCTGCTCGACGCGAGCGGCAACCTGACGGAACCCGGCTATGCGAAGTTCCTGCTGCCCGTCTACCGCCGGGGCGACATCAAGGCCAACAAGCTGCGCATCAAGGAATGGGACTACTACTGCATCAACAACGGCCACTTCGCCCTCGCCCTGACCATCGCGGACAACAGCTACATGGGGCTCGACTCCATCTCCCTGCTCAACCTCGACGAGGGGTGGGAGATCACGAAAAGCCCGATGAAGGCTTTCACGAACGGCAAGGTCTGCCTGCCCGAGAGCAGTGAGACCGGCGATGTGCACAGCGCCGGGCGCAACTACAGCATTCTCTTTAAGAATGAGGGCGATCAGCGCGTGCTCATCGCGCAGATGGATCACTTCGGCCCCGAGGGATCGCTGTACGCGAAGGTGACGCTCTCGGATATCCCGCCCGAGTCCATGGTCATCGCCACGCCCTTTGACAAGGACAAGCACTTTTACTACAACCAGAAGATCAACTGCATGCGCGCCGAGGGCACTGTGACCTACGGCTACCACAACCGCACGTACACCTTTGACCCGGCGGACAGCTTCGCCGTGCTCGATTGGGGCCGCGGCGTGTGGACGTATAAAAACACGTGGTACTGGGGCAGCGCCTCCGGTCTCGTGGACGGGGAGCGGTTCGGCTTCAACATCGGCTACGGCTTCGGCAACACGAGCGCCGCGAGCGAGAACATGCTCTTTTACAAGGGCCGGGCGCACAAGCTCAGCCAGGTCATCTTCCACATCCCCGGCGACGGCGGCAGGGCCACGCCGGACTATATGCGGCCCTGGACCTTCACGAGCGACGACGGCCGCTTCGAGATGGACTACACCCCCGTGCTCGACCGCGCGAGCTGTTCGGACGTGGGCCTCATCAAGTCCGACCAGCACCAGGTGTTCGGCGTGTTCAACGGTCGCGCCGTGCTCGACGACGGCACGGTGCTGAACGTGAAAGACCTCCCCGGCTTCGCCGAGAAGGTCATCAACAAATGGTAAAACGCAGCAAAAACCGCTCTGCTTTCGCAGAGCGGTTTTTGAGTCTGTCGGAAAACCTCCGGGTTTTCCGACAAAAGGCCTGCAGTCTGCTGCGCGCATAATTTGTGTGCCGGCGGCACGCAAATTCCACACTTGCAGCCTGAGCAGTATTTTCTCCGCCGCACATGTCGCCGGAGAAAATGATTTCACTTTCTTTCGCCGCGCCGGCGGCGAAACTCTGCGAGGCTTTGGGGCTGCGCAGAAAAACCGCTCTGCAAAATGCAGAGCGGTTTTTGTTATGCAGACAATTACTTGCCCTCGATGGCGTCGGCGAGGCTGCTGAGCCAGTCGCCCTGCACGTCCTCGATCCGGCCCGCGTCGCACGCCGCCGCAATGGCGGGGTCGATGGGCAGCTTGGCCGTGTTGGGGATGCCGTGCTTGGCGGCAATGGCCTCAATGTGGCTCTCGCCGAAGATGGCGTGCTGCTTGCCGCAGTCCGGGCAGGTGTAGTAGGCCATGTTCTCGACGATGCCGAGCACGGGCACGTGCATCATGTCGGCCATGTTGACGGCCTTATCGACGATCATGCCGACGAGCTCCTGCGGAGACGTGACGACGACCACGCCCGCCACGGGCAGGGACTGGAACACCGTCAGCGGCACATCGCCCGTTCCGGGAGGCATGTCGACGAACATATAGTTCACGTTGTCCCACTGCACGTCGGTCCAGAACTGGGTCACGGCGCCGGCGATGACCGGGCCGCGCCAGACGACGGGGTCGGTCTCGTTCGGAAGCAGGAGGTTGATGGACATGATCTCGATGCCGGTGCGGGTACGGTTGGCATACAGGAAGTCCTCGCCGCCCATGGCGCCGCCGTGGACGCCGAAAGCCTGCGGGATCGACGGGCCGGTGATGTCGGCATCGAGCACAGCGGCCTGATGGCCGCGGCGCTGCATCTCGCAGGCGAGCAGGCTCGTCACGAGGCTCTTGCCGACGCCGCCCTTGCCGGACACGACCGCGATGACCTTATCGACGCGGGAACCGGGACGCAGCGGCTGCTGCAGGGACTCCGGCTCGTGCTGGGCACAGGCCTCGCCGCAGGTCGAACAGTCGTGCGTGCAGTTTTCGGGTGCTTCGTTGTGATTGTCACTCATTGTGGTGGATTCCTCCATTTCAGCAGTATGTTAACCTTATTATACCCTGAAAGTGCAGGAAGTCAACCGGCAAGCGCTGCCGGCTCTGCTGCGGCCGGCTGCGCGGACTGTGCGTCCACATACTCCTGAAGGCGGCAGAGCACCACACACGCCTCGGCGCGCGTGGCGTTGGCCTGCGGAGCGAAATTAGAACCACGGCCGTTGAGCAGGCCATGCTCATAGCAGAAGCAGACCGGCTCGAGCGCCCAACCGCCGATGGCATTCAGGTCGTTGATCGGATACGACGAGATCTCGGACGACGGCGTGGTGTCCAGCCCCTTCCAGTTCAGGTATTTTGCCATGATCTTCGCCATTTCCTGACGGGTGATGTTGTTTTGCGGGAGGAATATCCCGTCGCCGTAGCCGTCCACGATCCCGTTTTCCGTGGCCCAGGCCACAAACGACGTGTACCACTCCCCGTCCGGGACATCCCGAAACACGCTGGTGGTGTAATCCGTATCCTTGACGCCCGCCATGCGGCCGAGCATCGTCACAAACGCGGCGCGCGTGAGCGTGCCGTTCGGCTGGAACTCCCCTGCGCTCACGCCGTTGACCCAGCCGGCGCTCGCCGCGGCCTCAATGGACGTCTTGGCCCAGTGATGGCGGCAGTCATAGAACGTCGGCTCAACATCGACCTCGCCGGGGGCTTTCTTCTGAAGACCATAATAGGCCGCGATGCCGCGCGCGTCCGCCTGCGCGATGGCCCGGAGCTTGGCGTCACTCGACAGGAACTGCTCACACTCGCTGTTGCTGCTGATAAAGCAGTGCTCCACGATCATGGACGGGACATTGTTCTCCACACCGTAGCGGACGATGCCGTAGTAATCGGCGAGCTCGCCGTTGGGATAGAGCGTGTTGTCCTGCGAGCTCTTTTTGACCAGGCCGCGATTTTGAATGCCGAGCTTTTCGAGCTGCATGAGGATGTTCGTGCCGACACCGTCGAGCACATTGGCGATCTCGGGCCGGTAGTTGCCGTTACTGACGAGCACCTCAGCGCCGCGCGCCGACTGGCTGGGCGAGGAATTCAGATGCAGGCTCACGAGCAGATCGGAGTGCTGACCTGCTGCAAAGAGCACGCGGTTTTCCACCTTGCTCAGCGGCGCGGTGGCGCTCGTGCCGTAGCTGTCCGAGCGCGTCATGTCCACGTGGACATTGCGGTACGTCTCGAGCTCCTGCTTCAAGTACAGGCCGATCTTGAGCACAAGGTCCGCCTCGTGATAACCATAGGTGCTGCTGATCGCGCCGGGATCGTTGCCGCCCGCGCCGTTGCCGCCGTGGCCGGGGTCGAGCGTGATGTACAGCCAGTCGCTGTCTTTGCCGTCCGTCTCGTTCGCCGCCGCAGCCGCCGGGCACAGCAGCGCCGCCGTCAGCACCAGCGAGAGAAAGATAGATAGGATTCGTTTCATCGCTTCTCCGGACGCGCCGCGTGCGCGTCCGCCCTCCTTCTTGGGAATTATGACAACCTTTGTCGAAGCTGATTGTACCCCACCCTTCCCGCTTTTGCAAGGGCATAGAATGTCAGCGGCAGAAATTTAAGGCAATCAGCAAAGTTTGACATTTCCCGCCGGGTTGTGCTATGCTGTGTAATACTCTATGACAAAATGAGGTTGCATACATGGATATGACTCTGGTAGTGATGGCGGCCGGGCTCGGCTCGCGCTATGGCGGCGTCAAGCAGATCGAGCGTCTCGGCCCCGACGGCGAGATCCTCATGGAGTACGCGATCTATGACGCGCTGCGCGCCGGCTTCGACCGCATCGTGCTCATCATCAAGCCGTCGATGCTCGAGGACGTGCGCGCCCTCTTCGGTGACCGCATCGAGCAGCGCACCGGCATCCGGATCGACTACGCATTCCAGACGCCCGACCGCTTCACCGCGGCGCGCCCGGAGCTGGCGCAGCGCAAGAAGCCGCTCGGCACGGTGCACGCCGTGCTGTGCGCGCGCGATGTGATCCGCACGCCCTTTGCCGTCATCAACGCCGATGATTTTTACGGCCGCGGCGCGCTCGACGCCATCGCCGCCGCGCTGCTGGAGCTGGGCGGCGCGCAGGACGCCGCCATGGTCGGCTACCGGCTGAAAAACACCGTCAGCCCCTTCGGCACGGTCACGCGCGGCGTGTGCGCGACCGAAAACGGTCTGCTGCGCAAGGTGCACGAGACGTACAAGATCCAGCTGTGCCCCGACGGCACGATCCGCGACACGTCCGGCGCGGGCGCGGGCGTCGCGCTCGACCCCGAGGCGCTCGTGAGCATGAACATGTGGGGCTATCACCCGGCGATGCTGGACGTGATGGCGCAGTATTTTGACGCCTTTGTGCGCGATCTTGCCCCCGGTGACGAGAAGCGCGAGTGTCTGCTGCCCGTGATGATGGACGCGCTCACGGCGCAGGGGCGCGTGCGCACGCGCGTGCTGCAGACCAACGAGCGCTGGTTCGGCCTGACGTATCAGGACGACAAGCCCGGCGTCGTCGCGGCGCTGCGCGCCCTGCACGCCGACGGGACGTATCCCCCGGCGCTGTGGAAGTAAATCTGCCGAAACTGCCAATCGCGGCGATCTGTCCGATCGCCGCGATTTCTTTACAAATTTCTAATGGTTTTTTAAGTGTTTCCCGGTATGATAAAGTAACCAAAGTTTCAGGAGGCACCCGCGATGGACGAGATGCTGCGCATCGCCGTATTCGGCGACTCGCTGATGAAGGGCACGCTGCCGGACGAGCAGCTGCGGTATCATTTTCACACCGACCTGTTCGAGGCACCACTCGCCGGTCTGCACGCCGAGGTGACGAACAAGTCCGTCTTCGGCGCGACCTCGCGCAAGGGCGTCACGCTCGTGCAGCGCGACCTCGCCCGCGGCCACCGCTATGACTGGGCGCTCGTGGAATACGGCGGCAACGACTGCAACTATGACTGGCCCGACGTGGCCGCGCACCCGGAGCAGGACCACGACCCCGTGGTGCTGGCGGACGAATTTCGCGCGAACATGACCGCCATCGTGCAGATGCTGCGCGAGGCCGGCATCCGCCCGATCTTCACGACCCTGCCACCCATCGACGAGGTGAAGTACCTCGCCTGCATCGACCACAACGGCGCGAGCGCCGCGGGCGTGATGCAGTGGCTGGGCGACGTGCGGCGCATCTACCGCACGCAGGAGCGCTATTCCGGGCTCGTGCGCACCATCGCCGCCGAGCTGGACGTGCCGTGCGCCGACCCGCGCGAGCGCTTTCTCGACGGGGGCGACCCCCACGCGCTCAACGCGGACGACGGCATCCACCTGTCGGAGGAAGGATACCGGCTGTTTTACGGCGCGCTCATCGAGCAGGTGCGCGCAATCATCTGAGATCCATAGAAAAGGAGCGGACACCGATCACGGTGTCCGCTCCTTTTTCGTTCTTATGCGCGGCAGGCCGCCTGCGTGCGCGCGAGCAGGCGCGCGGCCGTGCGCGCGTCCGCCTGACCGGGCAGCAGCCGCCAGACCCAGTTGCCGGCGGCCGTGCCGGGCGTGTTCATGCGGCTCTCCGCGCCGAGGCCGAGCACGTCCTGCATCTGCGCGACAAACAGCTCCGCGCGCGAGCCCATGCCGGCGCGCAGCAGCACCTCGGGCAGACGCGCCACATCGTACACGCCGAGGCAGCGCATGGCATAGTCGGCGTCCGCACCGCCGAGCGCCGCCCACGCGGCGGCGGGCGCATTGTCGTGCGTGCCGACGTAACAGACGCTGTGCGCGCGCACGCGGTCGGGCCGGTGCTCGGACGTGCCGCTGGGGTCAAAGCCGAACAGCAGCACGCGCATGCCGGGGCAGCCGGAGCGCGCGACGAGGCGGCGCACGTCGTCGTCGATCGTGCCGAGATCCTCGGCGATCAGCTCCAGTTCCGGCGCTGCCGTGTGCAGCGCCTGCAGCAGCGCCGGGCCGGGGCCGGGCGTCCAGTGGCCGCCGCGGGCGGTCAGTTCTCCACGTGGCACCACCCAATAGCTTGAAATGGCGCGAAAATGGTCAAGGCGCACCACATCATAGCGCTTTGCAGCGCCTCGGATGCGGTCTTTCCACCACTGGAAGCCGTCCGCACGCATGGTATCCCAATCATAGAGCGGGTTGCCCCAGAGCTGGCCGTCGGCGCTGAAATAGTCTGGCGGGACACCGGCGACGGCGCTCGGCTGCCCGTCGGGGTCGAGGCGAAACTGCGCCGGCTGCGCCCAGACGTCCGCGCTGTCGGGCGCGACGTACATGGGCAGGTCGCCGATGATGCGCACGCCGTGCGCGTGCGCGTAGGCGCGCACCGCGTCCCACTGGCGGGTGAACTCCGTCTGGAGATAAGCGTGCAGGAGCACGCGGTCGTCGAGCCGCTCGAGCGCGGCCGCGAGCGCGGCAGCCTCCCGGTCGCGCAGGGGCTGCGGCCAGGCATACCACGGCGCGCCGCCCTGCTCTTCCTTCACGGCCATGTACAGGCAGTAGTCGCGCAGCCACGGCTCGGCTGCGAGCGCGGCGCGCAGCGCAGGC
>OJNZ01001717.1_pt1 | contig 11386 bp, 9 predicted proteins | sample 1598001 | NCBI WGS metagenome assembly OJNZ01 (sample SAMN01915225, study PRJEB22387) | human gut metagenome | isolation source: stool | host: Homo sapiens | place: USA | reverse complement strand
TTGTACGTTCCTTTGCGGAAATTTACGGCAGCGAGCCGCAGCATTTAAGTGAAGCGGATTTTGACGCGGCGGAAGTTGCACGCTACGAAGCGGAGTTTAAAAGCGACGCCTTTCGCCTCGGTACGCGCCTGCCGTTTACCTGGCAGGCAGAAGCGCGCTTTGAATGGGGCAGCTTTACGCTGGCGTGCCGCGTTGACGGCGGCAAGGTGCAGGAGGCGGAGGTTTACACCGACGCTATGGACTGGGAAGCGCTTGCCGGCGCAGGGCAGTTTTTTAAAAGCTGCGCATTTACGCCAGAGGCACTGGCACAGGCAGCACAAAAAATTGCCGGACAGGCAGGAAACGACATCAGTAAATTTTTAGCACAACTTACAATATAGAAAGGCATACAACCATGCAATACGATTTAATTGTTATCGGCGCAGGGCCGGGCGGTTATGTGGCGGCTATCCGTGCGGCGCAGCTGGGACTGAAAACTGCCGTTGCGGAACGTGCGGAAGTTGGCGGCACCTGCCTGAACCGCGGCTGCATACCTACCAAAACCTTAATGCACAGCGCCAATTTGTACCGCGAAATCGGCGAAGCCGGTAAAATGGGCGTTAACGTAACCGGCGCAGAGGCAGATTTTAAAGGCATGCATGCACGCAAAGCGCAGGTAGTGGAACAGCTCCGCGGCGGCGTGGCGCAGCTTTTAAAGGGCAACGGCATTGATGTGCTTGAAGGTGAGGCGGCTTTTGTTTCGCCGGAAAGCATTACCGTCAGCGGCGAAACCTATACCGCCAAAAACTTTATTATTGCCACCGGCAGCAAACCGGCAGTACCGCCCATTCCCGGTGCGGATTTGCCCAATGTTGTTACCAGCGACGAAATGCTCGATACCGACAGCTGTGATTATAAGGAGCTTATAATTATCGGCGGCGGCGTTATCGGCGTGGAAATGGCGGGCGTTTATAACGGCATAGGCCGCAAAGTTACCATTATTGAAGCACTGGACAGGATATTGGCGAATATGGACCGTGAAATTTCGCAGAACCTTTCCATGATACTGAAAAAACGCGGCGTTGCGGTTAACACCGGCGCTATGGTAACCGGCATTACGCAAGAAGGCGGGCGACTGACCTGTACCTTTGAGCGCAAGGGTAAAACCGAAAGCGTAAGCGCCGACGGCGTACTGATTTGCGTAGGACGCCGTGCCGTTACCGAAGGGCTGAACCTTGAAGCTGCGGGCGTGGAAACCGAACGCGGGCGCGTAAAAGTAGACGAGGGCTATAAAACCAATGTGCCGCACATTTACGCCATCGGTGACGTTACTGGCGGCATTCAGCTGGCGCACGCAGCCGAAGCGCAGGGCATTGCCTGCGTGGAAGGCATTTGCGGGCTTGCGCCGACGGTTGACGCAAACCTTGTGCCCTCGTGCGTATATACTTCGCCCGAAATTGCCACGGTTGGCATTACGGCGGATGAAGCCAAAGCGCAGGGGCGCGCCGTTATTACCGGCAAATACGTTATGAGCGGCAACGGCAAATCCATTATCGAAAACGAGGACCGCGGCTTTATTAAGCTGGTGTTTGACGCAGAAACGGAAAAACTCATCGGCGTGCAGCTGATGTGCGGCCGCGCCACCGATATGATTGGCGAAATGGTTACGGCCGTAAGCGCCGGGCTGACCAAAGCGCAGCTGGCAATGGCGCTGCACCCGCACCCAACCTTCTGCGAAGGCATTACCGAAGCGGTACACGCCGCAGACGGCCACAGCATACACACCATGCCTCCGCGCAGGCGGTAACGCTATATAACAAAAAAAGCAGGCTTAACGCCTGCTTTTATTTTTTATATTTATATATTCAATTTTCACTGCATTTGTTTGATAATCTGCATAATTTCTTCAACGCCCGGCACATTGCCGCCTGCCACAACTTTGCCGTCGATAACAAGCGCCGGTAAAGTCATTACACCGTAGGCCATAATGCGGCGCAGTTCGCTAACGCGTTCAAATTTTGCAGGGCATTTTAACTTTTTAGCGGCCACAGCAGCATTCTGGAACAATACCTCCACCTGTTTTGTCATTGGCCCTAAAACTTTAATTTGCATATCATCTCACCTTCGTTTCTGTATTTGCTGCACCTTTATCATAACAAAAGGCTTTGGCTAAAGTAAGTACAAACGGTGAACTATTTGCAAATTTTATTATATTCAAAATAAGATGTATTTTTATTTAGCCTTTCGGATAGCTTTTATCCTTCCAATACCACCATTTCAGTTTTTCGGGGTCCGGGTTTTCGGTGTCGGCATAATACACTGCCATGCGGAAAACATACAGCTGGCACAAATCCTCCTGCCGTCCTTTAAATTCGCAGTCCATGCGGTAAAGTTCTTCCGGGTCTTTGCCTTTTAAATCGGCAATGCGGCTGATGCCGATGTTTAATAAATCCTGCTCTATATTTGGGCCGATAAACGGTATTTTGCGCAGTTCGCTTTTGTTTTTACTCATCTTTTACCACTTCAACCTTAAAAACGTTAATCGTGTCAACATCGGGGCAGCAAAATACTGCCGTGCCGGGTTCTGCACCGGGAATTGAACCGCCGTAGCGCAGAATGTCGATATAGGGAAAGGCAACATGCATCGCCATTGGGCACAGCTTGCCGCGTTCCGTGTCAAAATCAAAGCTGTCGCCTGGTTTATGCCCGCGGTGGCAGCCGCAGGGGCCTTTGCGTCCGATAACGGTTATTTTAATTTTCGGTTTCTGCATTGCTGCCGCCTCCGTAATTTTTTATAACAGCCGCAGCCCAGTTTAAAAGCAGCCCGGAATAAGCGCTGAATTCCGCAGGGCTGAGTTTTGTTTTAAACTGCGCCGGGCAGGTGAGTATTTTTAAATCTTCGCCCTGCAATTTATTGGCAAGGTCTTTTCTTTTGGCAATATAAGCGCCGGTTTCAAGGTAATGTTTTGCCTGCAATGCAAAAAAGGCTGATTTGTAAAGCGTTATTAAAACTTCCGCGCTTTCTTCATGCACAAAATTATGTACGCAGGCGTGGTAAATGTTGCATGCCGCCGTGTGCAGCGCACGTTTGGCATCAGCTTCGCCTGTTAAAAAAGCAATAAACTCCAAATCGCCGTAAATGGCTTTGGTGTCGCGGCAAAACTGAAATAAATCTGCCTTGTCCCACGCTTTCAGTTCTTCGGTGCCGCTTACAAAGCCGCATATTTTTGTGCGTTCTTCTAAATTGGCAATGGCGCTTTTGTAAAGGGCTAAGTCCTCAAGCGTAAGGTTGTTTAAAATTAAAACAACGTCAATGTCGCTGCCTTCGTTCGCTTCGCCGCGCGCATAGCTGCCTTGCAGGCCGATGAACACAATCCTTGCGCCAAACGCCGCGTCCACGGCTTCTATGTATTTATCAAGCCAGCGGTCTAAATCAAACATTGCCTGCTCCGTTTCTGGCGCTTTTTTGCGGCTTTTTCAGTATGTAAATAAGGTGCGGCATTTCTTTGCCTTTGTAGGTTTTTACAAAACTGCCGCATATTGCCATGCCAAGCCTTTCCGCCACGCGGCGGGATTTTTTGTTTTCCGGGCGGATTTCCGCGATAACTTCTTCTGCACCAAGCGCGCCGAAAGCATAATTAACGCTTGCCTGCGCTGCTTCCGTGGCGTAGCCCTTGCCCCAGCAGGTTTTGTTAAAAATATAGGCCACGCCCATGCGGCGTTCGCCGTTAATTGTTTCTATAAGCGGCCCGCACACGCCCAAAAATTTGCCGCTGCATTTTTCGGTTACTGCGTAAAAGCTAAAACCGTCCGCCTTGTAGCGGCGCAGGTTTTCAGTAAGCCACGCCGCAACTTCCGCATCCGTAAACGGTGCTTCCCAGGCGTACATTACTTCTTTATCCTGCAAAAAGGTTTTCAGTTCGGCTTCATCGCCGGGCGTAAGCTCGCGCAGGTAAAGGCGTTCGGTTTCTATTTTGGCGTTTGCCTGTGCCGTAATTTTAGCAACTATTGCTTTATCTGCCGGGCAAAAGTCATAGGCAGTTACGTTTTGGGGCAGCACCCACGCCAGTTCGCTGTGCTCCAGGCGCTGCGGCTCGTCCTGCGTGGTGCAGTTAAACAGCGTTAAGTGTATCGTAATATCGGGGTAGGTGTGCGTTACTTCATAATAAACGCTGCCGGGCACAACGGTTATGCCCAGTTCTTCGCGGCATTCGCGCACCAGCGCTTGCTGTTTTGTTTCGCCTGCTTCCACCTTGCCGCCGGGGAACTCCCATAAGAGCGCCCGTGCCTTGTTTGCCGGGCGTCGGCAGATTAAAATTTTATCTTCGCGCCATATCAGCGCAGCTACAACCTGTGTTATTTTCATAAATATACCTTGCTTTCTTAAACAAACGGCAGAATAAGCCGCTTCTGCCCTAATATTAACATAAGTAAAGGTGAGCGGCAATAAAATTTGCCGTTTTAAAAGCTATGATGTATAATAAGAAAAGAGAGATAATCTGATGTTGGTGCGTCAGTCCTCTCCTCGAATATTTTCAGTATTGAAAGAAAGGCTGTCCGCGACCGTTGGGACGGCCTTATTTCATTTCCGCGTTATTAACGCCGGGCAGAAATAATGGTAGCTACCAGAATACCGAAAGCTACCATTAAAGATAACGTTTCATAGGTACTCACTGGTTCACCACCTCCCTTTTAAGGGAGAGAAGCCGACCATCAGATTATCTCACGAAGGGTATTATACCATAAATACAACTTACATAAAAGCAAACAGCCGGTAAAGAAAATACCGGCTGTTTTTAGTATAAGCATTAAAATTAAGTTACAGCGTTATCATCCACGTTATGATGATGGCGTTGGTAAAGTCAATTAAAAACGCGCCGACGAGCGAAACTATCATCCACGCTTTTGGGGAGAAGCCGTATTTATCGGAAAGCGACTGCATGTTGGCAAGGCCGTTGGCGGTTGCGCCCATGGCAAAGCCAATGCCGCCTACCGCAAGCATTACAGAGTCGTAATCCTTGCCGAACATTAAGAAGTATACGCCCCAGGCGAAGGCCACCATTAAAAGCGTCTGAATGATGAGAATAACAATCAGCGGCAGTGCCAGGTTAATAAGCTCGTACAGTTTAAGGCTGTTAATGGCCATGGTTACATAAAGCACCAGCGAAATATCGGCAATGCAGTCCATGCCGACGCCTTCAATTTTGTACGCTTTGCTGAAGTCGCCGATGTTGCGGATAACGGCGGCGATAAGCATACTGCCGATATACACCGGCAGCGTAATAAACTGGCCGAGGTAGTTGCTTAAAATGCTGCCCAGCCCCATGGCAATGGCGACAAAACCCAGCGCTTTTAAAATTTCCGCAGCAGCCGCCGGTGCGGGAATGAGGTTTTCGCCGGTAACGGTGGTTTCCGTTTCGTCAATTTCTTCCAGCGGAGCATCCTCTTTAGCGGCTTTAGGGGTTTTGAGCTTGTATTTTTTAATCAGCTTTTCACCGAAAGGGCCGCCGATAATGAGCGCCGTTGCCATACCGAAGGTAGCGGCCGTAATGGCAACCGTTGTTGCGCCGGTAACGCCGTAGTTCTGTTCAAAAAACGGGCCGAAGGCGGCGCTTGTGCCGAGCCCGCCCATCAGTGCCACGGCGCCGGCAAGAATACCGTAGAATTTATCAATGCCCATCAGGCTGCACACGCCCATGCCGATGGCGTTCTGCAAAATGCCGAGTATTGTTGAAGTGAACCAGAAGCCTACAAGAAGCAGGCCGCCTTTTTTAACAAGTTTTAAACTTGCCATCATGCCGATGGTGGTAAAAAAGCACAGCAGCGCTACTTTTTGCAGCGTGTCGTCAAAGGTAAAATCGGCAATGCCGTAAATTTTCAGCAGCGAAAATACCAGCGCAAAAGGCAGGCCGCCTATTACCGGCGCCGGAATGCTGAACCTTTGCAGGGCGGCACTGTGACTTTTTATCCACATGCCGATGTAATAGCTGACTATGGCGAGGGCAACCGACTGCACCATATCAAGATGAATGGTTGTAATTTCCATATTATAACCTCCAGTTATTTATTAACAGATGTCTGCATTTTAGTGTGAGCCTTTCAATATCAGACTTGTATATTATAGGCTTTTTTTAATAAATTTACAATACTGTTTTTAATTTGCAAACTAATGTATAATAAACGCCGCTGCGGTAAATTTTCCGCCAGCGGATAATTTTTATTAAAAAACTGCGAAAAAGCAAGATAAGCAAAGTAAAAACCGAAAAATTACTGTTAAAAGAAGGCGCACGGGCTTGACAAAAACAAACTTTGCCGGGGCGTAAACAGATGGAACAAAAACTGTAAAGCACAAAATATTGTTAACATAAAAATTAGATTAACAATATATGGTGGTGTTTTGCTTTACTTTGCTATTAAAGTATGGTATTATGGTTAGGAATTATTTTGTAAAAGCGATGACTTTACGTTAAATATTTAAACACGGAAAGAGGGAGGACAATGAAGGTAATCAAGCGCGATGGCTCTACGGTTGATTTTGACCGCAGCAAAATAGTTGTAGCCATCCAGAAAGCCAACAATGCTGTTGATGAAAGTGAACGCATTGCCGAAGACAGAATTGAAAACATTGCACATTATGTAGAAAGCCGCAACCGTATGCGCCTTTTGGTAGAGGATATTCAGGATATGGTAGAGCATCAGCTGATGCAGGAGGGCAAATTTGACCTTGCCAAAGCCTATATCATTTACCGCTATACCCGTGCGCTGGTGCGCAAGGCAAACACTACGGACGAAAGCATTCTGTCCTTAATCCGCAACAGCAATAAAGACGTTATGGAAGAAAATTCCAACAAAAACGCCGTTATGGCTTCCACCCAGCGCGATTTGATTGCCGGCGAGGTTTCCAAAGACTTAACCCGCCGCATTATCCTGCCGGAAGAAATTTCCAAAGCGCATGACGAAGGCGCAATCCATTTCCATGATGCCGATTATTTCATTCAGCCTATTTTTAACTGCTGCCTGATTAATATCGGCGATATGCTGGACAACGGCACGGTTATGAACGGCAAGCTGATTGAAAGCCCCAAGAGCTTCCAGGTTGCCTGCACCGTTATGACGCAGATTATTGCCAGCGTTGCCAGCAGCCAGTACGGCGGCCAGTCGGTGGATATCCGCCATTTGGGCAAATATCTGCGCCGCAGCTACAATAAATTTAAAAAAGCCGTGCTTGACGAAGTGGGCGACAGCCTGCCTGCCGAAACGGTGGAACGCCTTGTGCAGGCGCGCTTAAAGAGCGAACTGCAAAGCGGCGTGCAAACCATTCAGTACCAGATTAATACTTTAATGACCACTAACGGGCAATCGCCGTTTGTAACCATCTTCCTCAACCTGCAGGAGGACGATGAATATTTGAAAGAAAACGCTATGATTGTGGAAGAAATTCTGCGCCAGCGTTTGCAGGGCATTAAAAACGACAAGGGCGTTTATGTAACCCCTGCCTTCCCGAAACTGGTTTATGTTTTGGATGAACACAACTGCTTAAAAGGCGGCAAATACGATTATATTACCAAACTTGCCGTTAAATGCAGCGCCAAACGCCTGTATCCGGATTATATTTCCGCCAAGAAAATGCGCGAAAACTACGAAGGCAACGTATTTTCGCCGATGGGCTGCCGCAGCTTCCTTGCTCCGTGGAAGGATGAAAACGGCAACTATAAATTTGAAGGCCGCTTCAATCAGGGCGTTGTTTCCATCAACCTGCCGCAGGTGGCAATTATCGCCAAGGGCGACGAGCAGAAGTTCTGGAAGCTTTTGGATGAAAGGCTTGGGCTTTGCTACAAGGCTTTAATGTGCCGCCACAACGCGCTGATGGGCGTTAAGAGCGACGTAAGCCCCGTGCACTGGCAGTATGGCGCCATTGCCCGCCTGAAAAAAGGCGAAACCATTGATAAATATCTTGTTGGCGGTTACAGCAGCATTTCGCTCGGTTATATCGGCGTGTACGAAATGACCAAGCTGATGAAGGGCGTAAGCCATACCGACCCCGTGGGCGAAGAATTTGCGCTGCGCGTAATGCGCTACCTGCGCGCCAAATGCGATAAATGGAAACAGCAGACCGGCATCGGCTTTGCACTGTACGGTACTCCGGCCGAAAGCCTGTGCTACCGTTTTGCCCGCATAGATAAAGAACGCTTCGGCACTATTGACGACGTTACCGATAAAGGCTACTACACCAACTCCTACCACGTTGACGTGCGCGAAAATATCGACGCTTTCAGCAAATTTGCCTTTGAAAGCCAGTTCCAGAAAATTTCCAGCGGCGGCGCTATCAGCTACGTGGAAATTCCGAACATGCGCCACAATACCGAAGCGCTGGAAGATGTAGTGCGCTTTATTTACGATAACATTCAGTACGCAGAGTTCAACACCAAGAGCGACTACTGCCATGTGTGCGGCTTCGACGGCGAAATTATCATCAACGACGATTTGGAATGGGAATGCCCGTGCTGCGGCAATAAAGACCATAACCTGATGAACGTAACCCGCCGTACCTGCGGCTACCTGGGCGAAAACTTCTGGAACGTGGGCAAAACCAAAGAAATCAAATCCCGCGTTCTGCACCTGTAACGGAGGCCTGCCATGAACTACGCGGCAATTAAAACACATGATGTCGCCAACGGGCCGGGCGTGCGCGTATCGCTGTTTGTAAGCGGCTGCACGCATTACTGCAAAGGCTGCTTTAACCAGGAAGCCTGGGATTTTGACTACGGCAAGCCGTTTGGCGCAGCGGCGGAAGAAGAAATTTTAAACGCCTTAAAGCCGCCGTACATTAAAGGCTTCAGCCTTTTGGGCGGCGAACCGTTTGAACCTGCCAACCAGAAAGCCCTGCTGCCCTTTATGCAGCGCCTGCGCAAAATGTACCCCAATAAAACAGTATGGTGCTACACCGGTTACGACCTTGAAAAAGACCTGTTGACCGGCCGCCTGTGCGATTATGAAATTACGCGCGCCCTTTTGGACTGCATTGACATACTGGTGGACGGCGAATTTGTGGAAGCAAAAAAAGACCCCAACCTGCGTTTCCGCGGCAGCAGCAACCAGCGCGTTATCCGCCTTGCGGAAACCTTAAAAGAAGACAAAATAGTTTTATGGGACGACAACGAAGGTTTGTTTGAACCGGGAAAATAATTGAATAGTTTGTACATAATATTTTGTGTGCTTATATAGTAAAAAAGCAGCAACCGCTGAAAGGTATATTGCCTTTGGCAGTTGCTGCTTTATTTATTTTTAAATTAAGGTTCGTAAATTTTGCTCGCTATTCGCTCACAAAATTTGCATAGCCTCACTGGCACAATTATTAACTTCGCCTTAGGCTTGTTACTAATTGGCGACTCAGCTATCGGCTAGAAAGTATACGTTGCCTGTACGTTAAAGCTGCCGCCCTGACGCTCGCCTGCGTAGCCGCGCATATTAAGGTCAAAGCTCCACGGGCTGTCGGGCGTGGGCTGGTAGTTAAAGCCAATTTCTGCCATTACGCTGCTGCCCTGCAAGCTCTGTGTATCGGCACGCAAGCCTTGCGCCGTCATATCAGCGTCACCGTTAAATTCGTACTCATAAGCCAAGCCGTAGTAAGTGCTGAACTTGTTTTCCTTGTTGCTGGTAATACGCGCGCCAACTCTTAATCTGTCACTGGTAATGCTGTCAAAATCAAATTTATCGCCTGCAATGGTTACGCTGTCGCCTTCGGTATAAGTATGGAAGAACTTACCGTATATATCAAGGTCGCTGCTGTCGCTCAGACTGATGATTTTACCAACGCCAATGTGCGCGCCGTAGTAAGCACTTTCTGATTCGTAGCCGTAACTGCCGTTAACATCACGCATGGCGTTGTCGAGTTCGTTTTTAAGCATACCTGCACGGAGCGAGCCTTCGGTATAAACACCGTTTTTATTTTCATACCTTGCCGCAATGCCGCCGCCGTTGTAAACCATACTGCCGTCACCGCGGAAGAACTCATTGTTGAAGCTGTTGTAAGTACGGTAATTACCGCTGCCGTTTTCGTAGAATACGCCCCAGCTGAACTCACTGCCGTTATCGAATTTGTCGGCATTACCGACACCGACAATCGTACTCCAGCCGTTAATTTTAATATCATCGGCAACATCATATTTACTGCGGTTGCCGTGTACGGCGGCAAAGGTTTTAACGCCGTAGTTATCGTCACGGCTTATGGTATCCAGGCTGTCGCTGATTAAATCCGTGCCTTGGTTTACAAATGCAGCGGAAGCCGCACGGGTTTGGGCGGCGCTTACTGCCTGGCTGCTAGCTTTTAAGTTGTTAACCGTAAAGGATACTTTGCCTTCGTTATCGACACTGGTTGTGCCTGTACCTTCCAGCGCAACGCCTGCGGTAAAGGTATCCGTAACATCACCTATTGAACTAATGTTACCATTAATAAGCGTCATTGATTTGCCAACGTTAATATTGCTTCCGCCTGCAATGTTAATGGTATCAATTGTGGTATTGGTAAGGTTGGTATATGCAGCATTTTTAATTGTCAATATATTTTTGCCGTTATTCCAGTTGATATTTTTAAAAGCAATATCGTTAAAGTTATCTACCGATAGTGTACTGCCGCTCCATCCGTCAATGGTAAGGGTGTTGCCGGTAGCGTTGGTTCTGTTACTGCCATACAGTTTAGCATTTGTAATATCAGCAGAACCGCTGATGATGATTTCATTGTCATAAGCATTGCCGACGTTTGACCAGCCGCCGTAAACATAAGCAGGCTGAGAGTCTGAGCCTATAGTACCGCCGCTGATGTTAACAGTATTATGGTGAGCTTGGTCGCTGATTAATTCGCCGCCGCTGGTGGCTGACATGCCGCCATAAACGTTGCCTGTTACTTTAGCATTGCCGCTGATGTTAACGGTGTTGTGGTAAGCGCTGCTGCCGTCTGACCTGCCGCCGTAAACTACGCTTGTTACTTCAATATTGCCATTGATAGTTACATTGCCGCCGCTGGCATCGCCGGTATAACCAATTTTGCCAACGCCGTAAACAAAGCCTATTGTACCTCCGGTAATGGTGAAACTGTGACCATTGCCGTAAACATTATCAAAATTGCCGCTACTGATAATTTCTCCGTCCTTATTTACAGTGTAATCATCCGCTGCCGCTACGGGTGTAGCCGCATATAAACCAAGGCTGCCTGCTGCCAGTACAGCTGCTAAAATTTTATAAGTTAAACTTTTGCGCATAATAAAACCTCCTCCCATTTTTGTTACGGGAGGAGAGTTACGGAGAGAAATTACAGGTACGTAATTCCCCCCCGCGCGAACACTTTTGCTTTTCTTAATTATACCATTGACGGAGATGTTTGTATATAAAACAGATTGATTTGTGTAAA
>OJNZ01001712.1_pt1 | contig 11426 bp, 8 predicted proteins | sample 1598001 | NCBI WGS metagenome assembly OJNZ01 (sample SAMN01915225, study PRJEB22387) | human gut metagenome | isolation source: stool | host: Homo sapiens | place: USA | reverse complement strand
GAGCTTTTGTTGGTTGCGGAGACAGGACTTGAACCTGCGACCTCCGGGTTATGAGCCCGACGAGCTACCATCTGCTCTACTCCGCGATATATAACACACACGCTGTTTCGCGGTGCTTGATTATAATACCACAGCACGGCGTGTGTGTCAATAGGTTTTACTAAAAAAGTTTATGCAATTTTTCCCGGGAGTTCACCCGGCTGTCTGCATTTGTATCAGACAATGCCCTGGCTCATCATGGCGGAGGCGATCTTCTCGAAACCGGCGATGTTGGCACCGGCGACCAGGTTGCCCTTCATGCCGTACTTTTCGGCAGTGGCGGCAGCGGTCTTATAGATGTTGACCATGATGTTGTGCAGGCGCTCATCCACTTCCTCGAAGGTCCAGGACAGGCGCAGGCTGTTCTGGCTCATTTCCAGGCCGGAGGTAGCAACGCCGCCAGCGTTGGATGCCTTAGCCGGGGCAAACAGGATGCCGTTCTGCTGCAGGTAAGCGATGGCATCAGGGGTGGAAGGCATGTTGGCACCCTCGGCTACGCAGTAGCAGCCATTGGCAACCAGAGCCTTGGCACCGTCCAGGCGCAGCTCGTTCTGGGTGGCGCAGGGCAGGGCGATGTCGCAGGGGACGGTCCAGATGCCCTGGCTGCCCTCGACGTACTTGGCGGTGGGGACATACTCCAGATAGGTCTTGATGCGGGCACGCTTGACCTCTTTGATCTCCTTGATGACCTTGTAGTCAATGCCGTTCTCGTCGACGATGTAGCCGTTGGAGTCGGACATGGCGATGACCTTGCCGCCCAGCTGGGTGGCCTTCTGGTTGGCGTAGGTGGCCACGTTGCCGGAGCCGGAGATGACCACGCGCTGGCCCTCGAAGCTCTTGCCGGCGTCGGCCAGCATCTCCTTGGCAAAGTAGCACAGGCCGTAGCCGGTAGCCTCGGTGCGGGCGAGAGAGCCGCCGAAGGGAATGCCCTTGCCGGTCAGGACGCCGGTGTACTCGTTCTGCAGGCGCTTGTACTGGCCAAACAGGTAGCCGACCTCACGGCCGCCAACGCCAATATCACCGGCGGGCACGTCGGTGTCGGGGCCGATGTGGCGGTACAGCTCGGTCATAAAGCTCTGGCAGAAACGCATGACCTCGGCATCAGACTTGCCGTGGGGGTCAAAGTCAGCGCCGCCCTTGCCGCCGCCCATGGGCAGGCCGGTCAGGCTGTTCTTGAAGCACTGCTCAAAGCCCAGGAACTTCAGGATAGACAGGTTGACAGAGGGGTGGAAACGCAGGCCGCCTTTGTAGGGACCGATGGCAGAGTTGAACTGCACACGGTAGCCGCGGTTGACCTGGACCTTGCCAGCGTCATCGACCCAGGGCACACGGAACATGATGATGCGCTCGGGCTCGACCAGGCGCTCGATCAGGCCGGCCTTCTCGTACTCGGGGTGGGCAGCCACAACGGGCTCCAGGCTCTCGAGGACTTCCTCAACAGCCTGCAGAAACTCCTTCTGCTCGGGGTTGCGCTTTGCAAGGCCCTCATATACACCCTGCAGGTAAGCATTCTGAATTGCCATAAAACGACACTCCTTTATATAAATTCAAACACCGCCTTCATGTTACCACCACAAAAGAAATTTTTCAAGAGTTTTTTGTTTACTTTTCAAAATTTTGTTTGCAGCAGGCACGCCACTGTATTTGATGCAAGGACAAATTTGTGCTTTCGCAGCCGGTTCTGCGGCGGCAGGCTGCCGTTTTACCCCTGCCACATTGCCACCGGCTGCCAGTCCGTGCTGCCGGCGGCCAACTCCTCTGGCGTTATCAGACCCATTCCGTTGCAGTAGCCTCCGGGATTGCTTTGCGTCCAGATGAGCAACCGGCCATCGTTCGTCTGGGCCAGAGCGGAGATGTATCTTTCATCGTTATGTACTTCCTGTTTCAGCGGGGAAATCTTCCATGTCTTGGTGTTTACTAAGGCACGATACTCGGGCATCTGCTCCGCAGTGTTATTGTACCGCAGCCAAAGCCACTGCGTAGATTTGTCACCGTGCGCGGGCTGGATATTAGGCATCGACATTCCGGCGCGCTCATCCGGCCAGGTATCCCAGATGGTTTCGGTTGTATTTACTGCGGGGGCAATGGCGGTCAGGCCCAGCCTCTCATACGCACCTTCGCCCAGATCTTTCTCTTCCACAAAGTACAGGCGACTGCCATCGGTGGCGGCGTAGCCGGATGTCAACACATCCGCGCCGTTGTAAGGGCGCTCAGCCAGTTTGGTGCGCTCGTTCGTGCGGGGGTCCCAGCGATCAAATTCCACGGTGGCGGTCTGGATAGCGGCGCAGAACATCTCCCAATCTGTGGGCAGAGGTGCATCGGCCACATAGCGAGCCGTCATGATGCCGCCATCGTAAAGGTCGATTATCCGCTCCGATGGCAGCAGGGTAAACTCCTCGGCCTGAGCGGTGGTCAGGTCAAGGCGGCATGCCGCCGTTGCATCTGGCTGCAGCCCCATGTCTATCTGCCCATACAAAGCAGTACCATCACTGTATATAAACCCATAGCGGTCGTTGACCCGTTCCACCTCGGTGCAGGTTTTGCCTGTGGCAGGATCAACAGCATAGACGCTCGTGGGAGTATTCGCTTCTTCCCAAGCGGCCCGCCAGAATACTTCGATTTCGTCTGGGGTGAAGCCTGCCACAATACCGTCAGGATGTTCCAGCCAGAATTTTACATTGGTTTCGTAGTATTCATCCCATGTCATGCTGCCCATATCCCTAGAGATATGGCAAACATAACAAGGGTTGTCTCCTGCGATAATGTAGTCACTATAATATCCCGGGAAATAGGCCGGGCAGGCATTGGTATCATGGGTACAGCCGGGCACTTCACAGAATACGGTTTGTGTTGCGGTGGCGTAGTCAGTTTTGAGCAGAAGGGCATAACCCGGTTTTTGGCCGAAGCTATAATATGCGTCACCTGTGTTGAGGGTGTCTGAGACATGGTAGAAGGGAGCTATTTCAGTTGTGGGAGCTGGTGTCGCGGTGGAGGATTCCGTGGCAGTAGCAGGGTAAGGGGTGGCGAGAGGCACGGTGTTTGGTGTAGATGCGCAGGCGGTCAGGGTCGCAATGAGAATGAGTGGGATGGTTCTTTTCATGAGGTTGCCTCCTTTTCGTGAGAAGTCGGAAGGTTGTAAAAAGCGCGTATGACAGCCGTGTTTTCTTACCCCTGCCACATTGTCACCGGCTGCCAGTCCGTGCTGCCGGCTGCGAACTGATCGGCGTCGATCAGGCCGTAGGCCGTGGTCCTGCCGGCGCTGTCTGCGCCGATGACGACCAGCCAGCGGCCATCGTGCGCTTTGCCGCGCAGGCTGACGGCACCGCTGCCGGTCTGCAGCGCCTGCGTCACAGGCGTGATCTGCCCTGTTTCAGTATCCAGCAGGGCGCGGGCGGCGTAGCTTGTATTGTAATTATCTCTGTACAGCCAGATATAACGGCCGCCGTCATCGCCCAGCACCCATTCCGCCTGCGGCCACGGGTCCCAGACGGTTTCGGCGCGGCCCTCGGCGTCCACTGTTGTCAGGACCGTGCGGCGGAAGCCGCTTCCCGGTATGATCTCGCGCTCCTCAAAGTAGGCCTTGCCGTTGTACACACCGATAAAGCAGCCGTTATTCTCATAGTCGGCATTGCTGTAGGGGCGCTCGGTCAGGCCGGTGCGCGCGCCCGTGCGGGGGTCAAGGCGGTCGATCTCCACCGTGGCGCTCTGGATGGCGGCGGCATACTGCTCCGGATCGGTGGGCAGCGGCGCATCGGTCACATAGCGGCAGGTCAGCAGTGCGCCGTCAAAGCCCGCAAGGTAATGCTCGGTGGGCTCCAGCACAAAGGTCTCCGCCTGTCCGGTGGCAAGGTCGATGCGGCAGGCGGGCGTTGGCCCGATTCTTCCGGGAGACACCTGCGTTCTGTACGGTATTGTCACCCGCTCACCGTAGAGCGTGCTGCCATCGCAGACATCCACCGTGTAGTCACGGTAGGTCAGCGGCAGGTCGGTGCGGGTCTTGCCTGCGGCGGGGTCAACAGCGTAAAGGCAGGGCGGCGTGCTCTGCTCTGTCCAGATGCCGCGGTACTCGGCTTCAAATTCCGCATCGGTCAGGGTATCAAAGGGTTCCCTATCCCTGACGCCGCTTGCCAGTTTTTCCGCCCAGTAGTCATCCCAGCTCTGGTCGTCATAGAAAAATGAGATGTGCCAGACATACACGGTGTCCCCCGCCGCGACCACCGTATAACGGCCGGCCCGCCCCGGGAAATAAGCCGGGCAGGCATCGGTATCGTGGGCGCAGCCGGGGACGGCGCAGCAGACGGACTGAACCGCCGCGGCGTAGTCGGTCTTGAGCAGCAGCGCGCAGCCGAGCCGCTGCGTGAACTCGTAGTAGGCGGTGCCGTCATCGTAGGAGCCGTCGTAGCTTTTCAGGGTGTAGAAATCGGCAGCAGCGGGGGCAGGCGTGGGGGCTGCGGGCGCTGCCGTTGGCTCCGGCGTGGGGGTGGCGAGGGGTGCCGGGTCGGGGGCAGCGGTGCAGGCCGCGAGAGTCAGAGCTATTGCAGCGGTCAGGATGATGGAGATGCAGTTTTTCATGTGGGCCTCCTTTTTTTGATTTTTCAGCTAAATGGTAAAGGGAAGCGGGCAAAGCCCCTCCGGCCTCGCAGGCTCGGCCACCTCCCCACTGCGTGGGGCGGCTTTTGCGCGGGCTTCGCCCGCGTGACAGCCGCACCGCATGGCGTGAGTGGAGGGGTGTTTGGAGACGCTGCCGCCCTTTACATTGTCTGCAGGCTCAGGCTGTAATACCACCGGTCGCCTGCTGTGCCGGTGTAGCTGCCGTAGGTATAGGGGTGGGTCGAGGCCGTGATGAGCGCCTGGCCGTTTTCACTGCAGAGGGCGCAGCGGTAGGCACTGTCGGCGGGTACGGCCCAATCGCCTAGGCTTTCCAGCCCGGCCTGGGCTGCAAAGGCGCGCAGGGCGGTCTCATCGGGCAGGGGCAGCGCCTCGGCGTCCCCGGCCGGCAGCGAGAGCCAGACCTCCACCACTGCGCCTGTGCGGCTGTCCATCGTGACGCTGCTGCGCGTCAGCAGCATATCCCCCTGCAGGGTATAGCGCCGCACCGTTACAAAGCCGAGGCTGTCGGTCGCGCAGAAGGCTGCGCTCAGATCATACCAGCGGCCGTCATAATCCGTGTAACTTTCCTCATCGGCGGCGGTGTCCTGCTGCGCGGCCCAGTCCCCGGGCAGCACGCCGCAGTCGGCCAGACGCTGCAGCGCCTGCTCCGCCGCATCGGCGGTGGCGGCATCGGCGTAGTTCATCGACTCCAGACTTGCGGACGCCCCTATGTACATTTTGGGGGTGCCGGGCGCGGCCGGCTCCTCAGCCCGCGGCAGCTCGGCGCTGTCCTGACGGCGGGCGGCCAGCTGGCGCAGGATATAGTAGTCGTCCGCCGCCGGCGTGGGCGCTGTGTAGGGGTCGGCCACCGGCACAACGCGCCCGATGTATGCGGCGTCCGTCACCGCCAGAAAGGCGGCGGGCATTGCGGCACAGGCCAGCACAGCCGCCGCGCAGAGCGCCCCCGTCAGGCGCGGATGCTCCCACAGCTTCATGACTGCACCTCCCTCCAGACGGGCAGCGTCACGCTGACCCGTGTGCCCTTGCCGGGCTCGCTTTCGATCTGCAGCGCACTGCCGTGGGCCGCTGCGATGCGCCGGCAGAGCGCCAGCCCCAGCCCGCTGCCGCCCTGACGGCGCGCGCGGGATTTATCCACCATATAAAACGGCTCGGTGATGCGGGGCAGCTCCTCCGGGGGGATGCCGCAGCCGGTATCGGCCACCGTCAGGGTGACGGCATCCCCGCTTTGGCTGCAGTACAGCGCAACGGGGCTGCCGGGCGCGGCGGCCCGCACGGCGTTCTGCACGAGATTGCAGAGCAGATCCAGCAGCAGCTCGGCATCCCCGGCCACGATGGGCGCAGGGGGCGGCGGGGTCTGCAGCACCGCTGCCGGGCAGGCCGCCCGCAGCCGGGGCCACAGGCTGTCCAGCGGGACCGCCGTCAGGGTCAGCGCCTCCTCGCTCAGGCCAAGCAGCGCCAGCAGTTTATGGCTCAGCGCCTCAAGCCGCCGCCCCTCATGGGCGATGGCTGCCGCGGCCTCGCGCTGCTCTGCGGGGTCGGTCTGCATTGTGGCCAGAATATCCGCATAGCCGATGATGCTTGTCATCGGGGTCTTCAGCTCATGGGTGAACGCCCCGACAAAATCCTCCCGCCGTTGGACATCGGCCTGCAGGTCGGCGATCTTCTCCTGCACGGCATCCGCCATGGCGTCAAAGCTGCGGCTCAGCGTCTCGATCTCGTCCCCGGTGTGCAGTGCGGTGCGGCGGGCATAGTCACCGGCGGCGATCTGCGCCCCGGCCTCGGTCAGCACAGCCAGCGGGCGGGTCAGCCGCGCGGCCAGCAGCGCCGTGACGAGCGCTGCCGCCCCCAGCACCACGACCTCAAGTGCAAGGAAACGGGTCAGCGCAGCGCGGCGGCCGCGGTACAGCTCGGTGCGGTCGTAGGCGGTGACGAGCCGCAGCCCGCCCTGCAGGTCGCTGGCGTAGACGGTGTAGACTGCGCCCTCGGTACGCACGGTGACGGCGGCGGCATTCTCCAGCGGGAAGTCCGCCAGCCCCGGCAGGGTGGCGCAGACAAGGGTATCCCCCCGCCAGAGTGCGGCCGGGCGCTGCTGCGCCTCGACCCGGGCGGTGAGGGCGGCGTCCCCGATGGAGACACCGCGGCGCTGCAGGTCGATGATCTCCGTCTGCAGCAGGGTGCAGGCCTGCGCGTGGGCGGCAGCGTCGGAGACGGCGGCGCGGCTGCGCTGCACAGCGAAATCACTGTACAGCAGCACGCACCCGCCGATGCCGAAGGACGCCGCCAGCACCAGCACCAGCAGGCAGACCATTTTTTGTGCGTAACGCATGAGAGCTCTCCTTTATAAATAGTAGGGCCTGAGGGTGTCGAAAACCCACAGCCTCCCATCGCAGAGAATGTAGGGGCGAGCATTGCTCGCCCGTGCCCGTTTACCTGTGAAAAAACCTTCCCGAAAAACACATGCAATCGGCCAAGAATGTGTTTTTCCCCGCACCTGCCTTATTCCTTTTTAAGGCGGTAGCCGACTCGGTAGATCGTCTCGAGCTGCTCGGTCGTCCAGCCCAGCTTTTTGCGCAGCCGGGCAATGTGGGTATCCACGGTGCGCAGACATTCGCTGTCCGGCTCCCCGCCCCATACCCGCGAAAAGATCACATCGCGGTAGAGCGCCGCGCCCCGGTTGCGCATCAGCAACTCCAGCAGGTCAAACTCCCGCCGCCGCAGATCCAGCGGCGCATCACCGCGCCATGCGGTGCGGTCCTGGGTGTCCAGCCGTATGTCAAAGGCGCGCAGCTCCCGCCCGCCGCGCCCGGTGCGGCGCAGCACGGTCTCCATCCGGGCCACCAGCTCCTCGGCGGCAAAGGGCTTGGTGATATAATCGTCCGCCCCCAGCCGCAGGCCCAGCACCCTGTCCTTCACGGCGCTCTTGGCCGTCAGGAAGATGACCGGCACGCCCTGCGGCTTCAGGCTGGCCAGCAGGTCATAGCCGTCCAGCCCGGGCAGCATAATATCAAGTATCGCCATATCAAAATCCGTCTTTTCGATCAGATCCGCCGTTGTGCGGCCGTCCTCGGCCACGGTGCAGCGGTAGCCGGCGCGGGTCAGCGTCATCTCAACGAGCCGCGCGATCAGATGCTCATCCTCTGCGATCAGTATGTGATTCATCGCTTTTTCTCTCCTTTGGGGGTAGTATACCGCAGGATTGTGTCCCGGTTGTGTCCCCACAGCTATAATTTTACACTTTTTTCGTTTATTTTCCACACCATGCGTGTTATAATGTGGAAAACTGCACATGCTATTTTTTAAAGGAGAACCAACATGAACCCTACTGTGCAAGAGCTTGTCGCCGCACTGACGCTGGAGGAAAAGGCCGGGCTTTGCTCCGGCGCGGATTTCTGGCATACCAAGGCGGTCGCGCGGCTGGGCATCCCGGCCATCAAGGTCAGTGACGGCCCCCACGGCCTGCGCACCCAGCGGGAGGGCAGCACCGACCCCAACGACAGCATCGAGGCGGTCTGCTTCCCGGCCGGGTGTGCGGCAGCCGCATCCTTTGACCCGGCACTGACCCGCCGCATGGGTGCCGCCCTCGGGCGGGAGGCCCGCGCCAACGGCGTGCAGATCCTGCTGGGGCCTGCCGTCAACATCAAGCGCAGCCCCCTGTGCGGCCGCAATTTTGAATACTACTCCGAGGACCCCTACCTTGCCGGTGAGCTGGCCGCAGGGTTCATCAACGGTGTGCAGAGCGAAGGCGTAGGCACAAGCATCAAGCATTTTGCCGCCAACGATCAGGAGACCCGCCGCCTGTCGGTAAACAGCCGTGTGGACGAGCGCACCCTGCAGGAGATCTATCTGCCCGCCTTTGAGACCGCCGTGAAAAAGGCCCGCCCCTGGACCGTGATGTGCAGCTACAACCGGCTCAACGGTGCCTATGCGAGCGAGAACAAGCCGCTGCTGACCGACATTCTGCGCGGGGCGTGGGGCTTTGACGGCTTTGTCATGTCCGACTGGGGCGCGGTGAACGACCGTGTCAAGGGCATTGCCGCCGGCCTTGAGCTGGAGATGCCCGGCTCGCAGGGGGTCAACGACCGCAGGCTCATCGACGCCGTGCGCAGCGGCGCGCTGGACGAGGCCGTGCTGGACCGCGCCGTGACCCGCATCCTGAACATTGTCCTGCTGGCGGCGGATCTGGCGCAGCGCCCCGCCGCGTTTGACCGCGCCGCGCACCACCGGCTGGCGGCCGAGCTGGCCGCCCAGAGCGGCGTGCTGCTGCGCAACCTTGGCGCACTGCCGCTGCACCGCGGGCAGAAGGTCGTCTACATCGGCGCCTATGCCGACCAGCCGCGCTATCAGGGCGGCGGCTCAAGCCATGTGAACACGACCGCCGTCAGCGCACTGGACGCCGCACTGCTGCATGACCGGATGGTCCAGTATGTCGAGGGCTTCCCCGCCGACCGCGACCAGCGGGACGAGACCGAGTTCCTGCGGGCCGTCACCGCCGCCGAGGCTGCCGATGTGGCGGTCATCTTTGCGGGCCTGCCTGACAGCTTTGAAAGCGAGGGCGGCGACCGCCGCCACATGCGCCTGCCCGACTGCCAGAACAACCTGATTGCCCGGGTGGCCGCCGTGCAGAAGAACACCGTGGTCGTGCTGCACACCGGTGCGCCGGTGGAATGTCCGTGGGCGGACGATGTATCGTCCGTTCTCTGCATGTACCTTGCGGGCGAGGGTGTCGGCGAGGCCGAGGACGCCCTGCTGTGGGGCGATGCCGACCCCTGCGGCCGCCTGCCCGAGACCTGGCCCCTGCGGCTGGAGGACACACCCTGCTATCTGGATTTCCCGGGTGACGGCGTGACGGCCGACTACCGCGAGGGCGTCTATGTGGGCTACCGCTGGTACGATGCCCGCCGTATGCCGGTGCGCTGGCCCTTCGGCCACGGGCTGAGCTACACGGGCTATGTCTACCGCAATGCCGTGCTGAGCGCCGACACGCTGGCGGATCAGGGCCTTGTGACGGTGCAGGTCACCGTGAAAAACAGCGGCGCCATGCAGGGTGCCGAGGTCGTGCAGCTTTATGTAGCCGATGCGACCGGCGCGCCGGTGGCCGGCGGGCGGGTGCCGCAGGTGCTGCGCGGCTTCCAAAAGATCGCGCTGCAGCCCGGCGAGGAGAAGGTCGTCACCTTTACCCTGACGCCCCGCGACCTGAGCCATTACGATGCCGCGCTGCATGACTGGTACGCCGCGCCCGGCCGGTATGAGATCCGGATCGGCCATTCCAGCCGGGACATCCGCACCACGCTGCCGCTGCACTACGCGGGCACCCGCCTGCCGCCGCTGCAGGTGGACGAGACCACGCCGCTGGGCATCCTGCTGGCGGACCCGCGCACCGCGCCCGTGGTGCAGCACGCCCTGCGCGAAGAGACCGCAGCAATGACCAACGGCGGCGGGGACGGCCTGATGCCGCCCGAAGCCATGGCCCAGATGCTTGACGCGCTGACCCTGCGCAATATGATCAACTTCGGCGGCCCGCAGGCCGAGGAAAAGCTGACGAAGCTGCTGGAAACGCTGCAGGATGCCGTACAATAACCACAGGGGCGCATTGCCGCCCCTGCACCGGACAAAAGGAGAATGACTATGTCTATCAAGCTGACCGAACAGAATTTTGATGCCGAGGTGCTGCAGAGCGCCCTGCCGGTCGTGGTCGATTTTTGGGCAGACTGGTGCGGCCCCTGCAAGATGATGGGCCCCGTGCTGGAGGAGCTGGCCGCCGCCCACCCCACCGTGAAGGTGGGCAAGGTCAACACCGATGAAAACCTGCAGCTGGCAATGGCCCGCAAGATCGACGCCATCCCGGCGCTGCTGCTCTTCAAAAACGGGCAGGAGGTCAGCCGCTCGGTCGGCTACCGCCCCGCCGCCGTAGCGCGCCACTACTACATCATCGTGGCCGTAATCAACGGCGCCGTGCTCACCGGTGCCGTCGTCGCCATGCTCATAGCCCGACACATCTGGAGCGCCCCGCTGGCCAAGATAGGCGTCGACAGCACATCGCCCTGGATATCGATAGCCGTCGGCATCGCCATCATGCTCCTTATAACCGCCGGCAACATCCTGGCCATAGCACGCAACGTGCGCGGAACATTCCCCTGGCCCCACAGAAAAAACTCCTGACAATGAAAGACCTCATCATCGACAAAGAAGCATCCGAACGCGCCGTCCTCGTCGGCCTCATCACCCCTACGCAGAACGAGATCAAAGCCAACGAATATCTCGACGAGCTGGCATTCCTCGCCGACACCGCCGGCGCTGTCACCGTGGGACGCTTCCTCCAGAAGCTCAACGGCCCCGACTCTCGCACCTTCGTCGGCAAAGGCAAGCTGGAAGAAATCAAAAAATTTGTCGAGGACAACGAAATCGGCATGGCCATTTTCGACGACGACCTCTCATCGAAACAGGTGGCCAACATCGAGCGCGAGCTTCAGATCAAGATCCTCGACCGCACAAGCCTCATCCTCGACATCTTCGCCAAACGAGCACAGACGGCCAACGCCAAGACGCAGGTCGAACTCGCACAGTACCAATACCTTCTGCCGCGACTCACCCGCATGTGGACCCACCTCGAACGCCAGCGCGGCGGCATCGGCATGCGCGGCCCGGGCGAGACCCAGATCGAGACCGACCGCCGTATAATCCTCGACAAGATAGCCCGTCTGAAAAACGAGCTCAAGGACATCGACCGCCAGAAATCCATGCAGCGCAAAAACCGCGGCAAGCTTACCCGCGTGGCG
>OJNZ01001702.1_pt1 | contig 11495 bp, 7 predicted proteins | sample 1598001 | NCBI WGS metagenome assembly OJNZ01 (sample SAMN01915225, study PRJEB22387) | human gut metagenome | isolation source: stool | host: Homo sapiens | place: USA | reverse complement strand
TGTGGACGGCATTCTGCGGACAGCACCGGGAAAGGAGCAGATGCAGGAACGGTAAATCTGCACAAAATATTGTTCGGATTTTTGAATCCCAAACGCTTAGACCGGGTGGCGTTTCCGCCCGAAATCATGTAAAATAGACTTAGACAACGAAAGCGAGGAACCCTCTATGGCAGAAGTGAACGATAACAGCTCTATCCAGCTTTTTGAAGATCAGAAAATCCGTACTGCATGGGATGCAGAAAAGGAAGAATGGTATTTTTCGATTGTGGATGTGGTTGCGGTTTTAACCGAGCAAAAGGATAGTCGAAGTGCTGCTAAATATTGGAGCGTTCTGAAAGTTAGACTGAAAAACGAAGGCAGTGAACTGACTACAAATTGTAGTCAGTTGAAAATGAAGGCAGCAGATGGCAAACGTCGTCTTACGGATGTTGCCAATACGGAGCAGCTTTTACGCATCATTCAGTCGATTCCTTCCAAAAAGGCTGAGCCGTTCAAGGCATGGCTGGCAATGGTGGGCAAGGAACGCATCGAGGAAACCATCGACCCGGAACAGGCCATCGACCGCGCACTTGATACCTATTTGAAAAAAGGCTACTCCGAAGAATGGATTCACCAGCGGCTTTTGGCAATCCGCATCCGCAACGAACTAACGGACGAATGGAAGAAGCGCGGAGTGCAAAAGGGCAAGGAGTACGCCATCCTGACCGATGAAATCTCCCGCGCATGGTCCGGCATGACCACGGGGCAGTACAAGCGGCTGAAAGGTCTGACAAAAGAAAATCTCCGGGACAACATGACCGATTTGGAACTTGTGCTGACCATGCTGGCCGAAGCCTCCACCACGGATATTTCCAAGACTGCAAAGCCGCAGACCTTTGAAGAAAACAAGCAGGTTGCCAAACGCGGCGGCAAGGTGGCCGGCATTGCGCGGCAGGCTCTTGAAGCGGAAACCGGCAAGCCCGTTATCACAGAAAAGAATGCGTTTGACTTCCAGCAGCTTGTGACCGACATTGTAGAAGATGCCGCCGAACTGCCGGAAAATCCCACCGAGAAAAAAGATAAAGACTGATACATGAAAAATAGCCGGACACAGCAGCCACAAGGCCACCGTATCCGGCTATTTCTGTGTTGACAATGACACATTACTTTTATTAAAAATAATGCGTCATTGTCAAGCTGACGGTATTATTCACTCGTAAAATCAAACCTCTGTCCGTCAAAGTCAGCGTCAGTCATACGCTCCAACTTTGCAATGGTATCGTTTGCCATCCGCCGCATTTCCGTGTTCATACCCGGCAGAGCGGTCAGCATCCGCGCCATCGTGCGGCGGCGGTCAGAGGTGTGGTACATACAGATCAAATTTTCTTCTTCCACGCTGAAATTCATGCGTCATACCTCCATTTCGTGTTGTTTGCTGCGGGCCGCTGCTTTTTTCGGGCTGGCGGCCTGCTTTGTTTCGGAAAGCTGCTTGCGGACGGAAGCACGGGGCTTATGGATGCCCTTATCTCGGTTCTCGTTTTTGTCAATCAGCGCGTAGATGCCGAAACGGTCTTTCACGCTGGACAGGTGCAGGGACTTGTACGGCAGCATGGCAAGCAGCTGGTCCGTGTCCCGGCTGGATGCCAGCTTGGTGAAGTAGGGTGACACCTCCACCATGAAATGATTCTTGTCCGGGCTGTTGGGAGCAGCCAGACGCTTCATATCGGCTACGATACGCTGTGCCTCGGCCTCGATCAGCCCGGTGTGCAATGCCGCAAGGTGTTCTTTGAAATCACCGGGCTGTGCAGATTCCCGACTGCGCTGCTCCTGCCGGATGGCTGTTTGCAGAAGTTTCGGGTCACGGGGCTGCATTTCATACCGCACGAACTCTCCAAAATATTTGTCCGAGCGGCTGTCGAAATGCTCTTTGGGGCCAATCTCCCGCATTCCGCTTTCGTAGATCAGGCGATTGGCACCCACGGGCAGGGCGACTTCCCGGATATGCTGGAAATGCTGCTGATAGTCCAGTTCATACAGATTGCCTTGCACAGTTCCGTTGGCCGCGCCGGTCAGCTCCACCGCATAGGCAAGAATCCTGTCGTGGGTCTGCTCGCCGCAGAATTTCCATGTGTTGTAGGCTTGGGTGTCTTTGAGCAGCACATCCCGTTCCCGGAAGCAGAATGTTCCAGAAGGCCGGGACAGCCACAACAGCAGCTTATCTTCCGGCTGGTCGCTGCGGGCGGCCTCCCGCAGCATCTTGATGTCATAGGCAAAATCGCTCTGATAGTATGCGGTGTTCTGGTGCATAATAGCTTCCAGCGCAGCGATCACATCCATATTTTCAAATTTTTGCACGGCTTATACCTCCAATTCCTTTGTCTTTTCCCGTGGCGGCGTTTGCTTGCTCTGCTCCTTTTTTGCGGCATCCAGCTGTACCCGGATGGACGGCTTTTTCGGTTTGGCCGTTCGGGATTTTTTTGCTTTCGGCGCCTTTTCTTCGGCCTTGACTGCGGCGGCAAGGTCCGTCAGAGAAATTTGTTCTCCGGCCTTTGCTTTGGCTTCCAACTCACCTAAAGAGGGCGCATTGTTCAGCACACCGTCAATCATGTTTTCGTTCTGTTCGGTGGAAAGCTCTGCGGTGCGCAGCGGATTTTCCCGCAAGAACTCCGGCACCTGCTGGAAGCCCACACTGTCGCAGTAGTGGGCGGTGTCCTGCCCGTTCTGGTGCAGCACCACTACATCCGAAACAGACAGCGAGTGTCCCTTGAAATCTGCCGGATGGTCCACATTGAATGTACGGTAGATGTCCTCCAACGTGGTGCCAGCAGTCAGCGGCGCGGCGTATACTTCCGTATAGTTGGCCTTGTCCACGGTCAAACCGGCAGCCTGCAGGCGGTCGTAAGGTTCAAAACGGTAAACGCGGGTGGAATCTTCATTGCGCAGCTGGTAGATGGAAAAGCTGTCCTGCTGCGGTGCCTCAAAACCTGCCGCCGCGTATTCCTCTACGGTCATTCCGGCAGCGGCCGCTTCCTGCGCGATCTCGGCCTGCACCTGTGCCTCGTAGTCCTGCAAGCTCTGGTCGAAGTCGGCCAACTTGGGCGGTTCCGGCAAGTCATACTGGCCTTGGTTGAGCATCGAGCGGCAGTCCTGCACATAGGCCACAACCGCAGTGTAATAGGAAGTCTGTTCCGGCGAAATGTTCTGCCCCTCCTGCAAAGCGGTGGTGGCCGTCTGCTCCATGGCCGAAAGATTGCAGTGCTGTTTGAGGTACGGAATAAACTCGGTCAGCACCATTTCCCGCTCTGCCTTGTCCTGCTCCCACGCTTCCGGGCCTTTGTTGTGCAGAACAAAATTCTTCCAGTTTTCATCTTTGGCGTAGTATTCGTGGTAGTTCTGGATGTGCTGAACCAAAGAGCCCTCTCCGTCACCGAAATCCTGCCGCCCCTCGTAGTTGTCGGGCTGACCGTTCAGGGTAAAATCAATGCGGAACGCGGTCTTGTCGTACCAGCCACCCTCGTAACCATCCTTTTCCCGGTCTGTGTGCTGGGCGGTGTCCAGTTCTTCAAAGACGCGGTTTGCCACAGACAGCGGCATGATTTCGCCGTCCTGCAGCTTGTCGCTTTCACTCCACAAAATCGTAACCGTGGGCTCTGCGGTGGGGTCTGGAATTTTAATGGGCGCGGGAATTTCGTTGGCCTTTTCTGCGGCCTCTTGGAATGCCGCTAGCTTATCGCCCAACAGAACTTCCGCCACCGCGGCTGTCTGCCCCAGCAGATTAAGTGCTTCCTGCCCGGCATCCGGCAGGGTCAGACCGGGCGCGTCCAGCTGCCCACCGTCCAGAGCCGTGTGGTCCGGGCCATACAGGGTGTAGTCATAGCCGGAATCGCAGGTCTGGATGAACAGCGTATTGCCGTTGTCCAGCGCAAATGCGGCTTCCTGTGCGGCGGAAAGGTCTGCTTCCCGCTGCTGGCGCAATTCGGCCAGATGTTCGTCCAGTGCGGAGATCAACTCATGGGCCGCGCTGCGAATAATTTCCAGAGAGGCTTTCAGTTCGGCCAGTTCCCGGCCAGAACTCCACCCGGCCACATAACCAAAGGAATACTCGGATGTGTCCAGCCCGTAGTGCTGGCAGACGGCATAGGCCACGCTTTCGGCCTGCACCTCGCGGGTGCGGCTGTCCGGGCGGTTGGTCTGTTCCGGGTCGGTGGGGTCGATGGCGTGAAGTTTGGCGTGGGCAATTTCATGGATAGCCGTCTTGATGGTCTGTAACTGGCTCATGCCCTCTTGGATGGCAATGCGGTTGTCGAGCAGATGAAAGTAACCGTGCGCCCCGCCCTCGATGTCCTCAAACCCGATGGGCACCGGGGAAGCTTGCTCCAACGCTTTGAAAAAATCTTGATAGTCCTGCACGCTGCCGGACAGTTCATTCACTGCGATAGATGGCAGCGGTTCGCCCTCGGTCTGGCTGACATCGAACACGGAAACCACCTTAAAGGCCGGAATCTGCACCGTTTTTTCTTCCGTCAGCGGCTTGCCGTCCTTGTCCAGAATCGGCTTGCCCTGTTCGTCCAGCTTTTCCATCTTCTGCTTGACCTTGTACGGCGCAGGAGCAAGGATTTTGATGCCTTTTTCGCCTTTCTTTACGGTGCGGTGGAACGTGTCTTTCCACTTGTTGAAGCCCGCCACCAGTTGGCCGCCCTGCATGGCGATCAGCAAGGTGTTGTTGAAGCTGTAATTGTGGAATTTCGCCATCGTGGTGAGGTAGGCTTTGTAGCGGTCGCTGTCGAACAGCTCTTGAATCCCTGTTTCCAGCCGGTCCGTAATTTCTTTCATCCGTTCCGCGCTGTCTTTGCCGTTCAGGATGATGGGGATAACTTTCTGCGGTTCCGTTTCAGGCTGAACAGGCGGCGGGATGTTGGCCGCATCCCGCAGAACTTCCGGCGCGGGAAAGGACAGCACCCGGTATTCCTCCGGCACGGGCTGGCCCTCGTGGACTTTCTGCCACTCGTCCCCGCTTTTGACAAGGTAGCCGTACTGGGTGAACGCACCCTGTTCCTGCTGAGCCACATACCGGCCAAACTGTGCCGTGTCGATGCCGCCTTTCCATTCTTCCGGCATATCCACCATGCCGGAGCGATTCAGGTAGTAATCTCCTAGCTGGGCAGGCCCGTGCACATCCGGCAGATGCACATAGTAGTCCACGTTTTCGGGAAAGTCGGTGATTCTCCCGATGCTGGAAAGCTCACTCTGCGGGGCTTGCAAAGCGGCGTTCAGCTCTGCGCGTTCCCCCGCAGAAAGCGTTTCCAGCTGTGCGGCCAGAAAGTTCAGCGCGTCCACATTGGATGCCAGTACCATGTTGTAGGGAATCGCAAAACGCTTTTCTTCCTCGGCAAAGTAGCCGGAAATGAAAAGGCCCTGCGGATTATCGGACGAAATGCCGATTTGCCGCAGGGCCGCTTGTACCTGTTCGGTTGTAGTGGGCAGGTCCAGCCAGACGCCATCCCTGCCTTGCTGCTGCCGATTTTGCAGCTGGATGGAAAATAATTCGCTCATTTGGTCACACTCCTTTTTTGCTATCCTACGGATAGAGAGAGCCGGTTATGGCAAAATGAATGCTTCACCTTACCATAACCGGCCCTCATATTTTTGCCTTATTCTTTACACTCTACCCGGTAATTGACGTACTTGCCTCCCGTATCTGCCAGAAGCACCGTTGCATCATAGGTTTTGCCTGTTTTCTCGGAGTAGAGGCCCTTGACCTTTGCCTTACCGTTTTTGAGCAGAGCAGCGGCGATCTTCGGTGTGAACGCCTTTTTGCGCTGCTCAAAGAAGCGGTCATTCTTCCACATCACGAACTGACAGCTACGATTCCCGCAGTAGAAGTTTTTCTTGCCCTCATAGACGTTTTCACTGCACCGGGGACACTTGCCGATAATAACCCGTTCCGACTGGAACAGGTTTTGCTTATCTGCACTGATACAAGAATAGGTCTTGACCAGCTGGCGCACCTGCGCTTCAATTTCGGCCATGAACTCGTCCGGGTCTGCATTGCCCTTGGCAATCTCGGTCAGACGGTTTTCCCATTCAGCAGTCAGAGCGGGAGAGGTCAGGCTTTCCGGCAGAACCACCGCCAGATTGATGCCGTCCTTGGTGGGGACAAGCTGCTTGCCCTTGCGCTGCACAAAGCCCATTTGCACCAGTTTTTCCAGAATCGCGGCACGGGTGGCCGGAGTGCCCAGCCCCTTACGTTCCGCTTCCTCCGGCATATCCTCGGACCCTGCCCGCTCCATTGCTGACAGGAGTGTATCTTCCGTGTAGGCTTTCGGCGGGGACGTGAAATGTTCCGAAATATCAGATACAACAGAATAACTTTGTCCCTCGGCCAGTTCCGGCAGGGTGTTCAGCACTTCTTCCTCGGTATCTGCTTTCAGGGTGGAGCGGAACCTCTGGTCGATCTCTTTCCAACCGGGAACAAGCACCGTCTTTCCCTTGGCGGTGAACTCGTTCCCGGCGCAGGAGAACACAGCAGTCACAGTTTCGTACTCATGGGGCGCGGCTATCGCGCAGAGCAGTTTGGAGCAGACAAGGTTCATCAGCTTGCATTCACTCTCGGCAAGACCAGTGAAACCCTGCTTTACAAATTCGGACGTGGGGATGATGGCGTGGTGGTCCGATACCTTTTTGCTGTTCAGAATCCGGCCCACTTCCGGGGTCAAGTCAAGCCCTTGGGCAAATGGCAGCAGCCCCAGCAGGTCAGACACAAGATGTTGTGCTGTCTGGCCCATATCCTCGGTCAGATATTGGCTGTCGGTGCGGGGATAGGTCAGCAGTTTCTTTTCGTAAAGCTGCTGGGCATAATCAAGGGTCTGCTTTGCCGTGAAGCCGAACAGGCGGTTTGCCTCCCGCTGCAAGGTGGTCAGGTCATAGAGCTTGGGCGGCTGTTCTGTCTTTTTCTCCCGCTTGACAGAAGTACAGACGGCAACTGCACCCGTGCATTTTTCTTTGAGAAAATTTGCGGTTTCTGCATCCGCAATGCGCCCGCTGTCCGCTTTCAAGCTGCCGGACTGGATGCCGACCGTGTAATACTTTTCTTTCTGGAAGCGCAGGATTTTTGCATCCCGGTCCACCAGCATTTTCAGCGTCGGGGTCTGCACCCGGCCCACCGTCAGGGTCTTGTGGTACAACACAGAAAACAGCCGCGTTGCATTGATGCCCACCAGCCAGTCCGCCTTTGCACGGCAGAGGGCCGATTGATACAGTGCATCGTAGTCCGAATCCGGGCGCAGGTTTGCAAAGCCCTCCCGGATGGCTGCATCCTCCATGCTGGAAATCCAGAGCCGCTTTACGGGTTTTGTGCAACCGGCCATTTGGTAGACAAGACGGAAAATCAGTTCTCCCTCCCGGCCTGCATCTGTAGGATAGTTCTCGGAGGTGACTTTTCTGACATTGTTACTCGATGGCATCCAATGGGCCGATAAAGCGGTAGAAAATCTGGATTTTCTGGACGTATTCGCCATCGACCTTTTCCGCTCTGGATACCAGAATCTTGTCAATCAGCTGATGCAGAATCTTATAGTTCAGTTCGGTGATACCAGCGTACTTGCTGACTTCATCAATAAAATCCTGAATCTTGTCCAGCTGATCGTGTTCAGCACGGCCTTCCCGCTCGTACTGCTCAATCTTCTCGGTCAGTTCAGCCTGTTCTTTGTCGTAGCGATCTGCAAGCATTTGAAAACGTTTCTCCGGGAGAAGTCCCTTTGATACGTCCTCATAAAGTTTTGCATACAGGTCTTCGATTTCTGCGATTCGTGCTTTACACTGCTTCAAATCCCGTTTGTGCTGCGCCCGGTCAGAGGACACCCGGAGGTGCATCTGATTTGCAATCTTCTTCACAAGGGCTTCCCGATTGCTCACAGCGGCCTTTGCGTGTGCCTGAATGTCCGCAAAGACAGCTTCATGCAGAACACGGGCTTCCAAATTATGCGAGTCACAGGCTTTCGCACCATATTTCCGATAAGTGCTGCAACAATAAAAGGTCTGATCCAGAACACTGTTACGTTTGCGCCTGTGCTCGACCTTGACTAACATCGTTCTGCCGCAGTCTGCACAGCGGACGATGCCTTTGAAGATATTGTCGTAGTCGGTCTTATCGCACATAAAACTACTGGAACGGCTGTAAAGGATTCGCTGCACGTTCTCCCAACGGTCTTGTGGGATGATTGCTTCATGTGTATTCGGAACGATAGCGCGTTCTTCAAACGGAATATAACGCCGCTTTTTGGATTTCATGGACACGGTGGGCTTGGCTTCGTAGATGATGTGTCCGGCGTAGACTGGGCTGTGCAGAACCTGACTGATATAGGCACTGTCCCAATCATACATCTTTTCATCATCAATAAAGCGGCCAAACATCTCTTTCTTGTAGTAACACGGCTTCAAGACTTTTTCATCGTGGAGCCGCTTGGCGATGCGGTGAAGCCCCAGCCCTTCCTCTGCCATTGAATAGATATACTCAACAACGGGGGCGGTGTTCGGGTCGATCACAAGGTGATTGTGGTCGGCAGGGTCTTTCTGGTAGCCAAACGGTGCGCCGCTGGAGATATACTTTCCACTTTTCTTGCGTGTCCGAAGGGCACTCTTGATCTTTCGGGAAGTGTCTTTGGCGTACATTTCATTGATGATGTTTCGGAACGGGGCAATATCCATCTGAGATTGCTCGTTGGAATCATAACCATCGTTGATTGCAATATAGCGGACACCGTGTTCAGGAAAGAAGATTTCCATATACGTTCCGGTTTCGATGTGGTTGCGTCCAAGTCGGGACTGGTCTTTGGTAATGACTGTTGCCACCTTTCCTTCCCGGATATCATCCAGAAGTTCCTGAAAGGCAGGGCGGTCAGAGTTCGTACCGCTGTAACCATCATCAACATAGTACTGGCAATTCCCGAAACCGTTGCGTGTGGCATACTCCATAAGCATTGACTTTTGAGTGCGGATGCTCAGGCTTTCGCTGTTTGAACCGTCATCTTTTGACAGTCGGCAGTATAAAGCAGTTACTTTTTTGTCCTTTTCCATGTGTACCTCCATAATGGAAAAGAGACCTCATCAATCACATTGTAGCGGATGCTGCGTGACGATGCAAGCCCTTTTCCGCAGTAAAACGTCCAATTAGCCAGCGGCGAGATACGATTCGGCAGTTTTACGAATTTCTTCTTCCACAAGCCGCTGAAAAAGCGTATTCATCGGCACATTGCCGATATAATGGCGTTCCACGATCAGGCGCACGGACTTCGGACTTCTCGGCGCACGTTTGCGTGTGGTGGGCTTCTTCTCAGATTTTTCTTTGTTCAAGGGCAGACCTCCTCATTCATGTGGTGCAAATACGGAAAGGAATGGATGGATTCTATTCGTTTTTCTCTTTTTGTTTTATTACGTTGGTTAGGTGAAAGTTTTCTTCGATACAGTCTTAAAGGCTGCTATACTGCATAGGAAAAATATCTTTTGCAGATGCCATTAAGAATCTGCATCACAGAATCGTGATTTTGGCGGTTCTTGAATCGTGAAAAACGCAGAACTATTCAACATTTGGAATTTTCACAAAGATGTGATTGGGCGAAGAAAACCGCGTTCGTCTGCGCTCAATCAATCCCGCAGCGTCCAATTCCTTAAGCGCACTGGAAACACTGACAGTGCTGCGCCCTAGCTGCTCAGCCAAAGAGCAAATCGTAAAAATGACAAACACGAATCCACGTTCATCTATCCAGAGATTTTTCTGCGAGAGTGTGGCACGGTCGAGTAGCAACACATAAGTCATTTTTGCAGTCTGACTCAGGTCAAGTTCCAAAAGGAAGCGTGGGTATGGGAGAAACGGCGGCAGCGGAGTTTGCGTGGTAAGATATTCTGAAATGTTGATCACCTCCAGCTGAAGCAGAAATCAGGAACAAAGAGTATGTAACGAGAATTGGAGGGTTCCAATTCTCCAGTCGCAGAAAAGCACGAAACAAGTGCTCAACTGCGTTAATAAGTTAAGGTCTCCCATATTGGTCCTCGACTTCCCTAGGAGTGGGGAATCGTCCGGCGGCGGGCTTGCACCGCACCATTGGCATTTCAGCCACCCCGTCTTCGTTATGACCGGGCTGCGAGTTACAGAAGTACCTTTTGTGAAGTACCGGACGATTGAACTATTCTGTTTTCAAAGAACGGAGTTTTATAGAAAATCTTCGGAATTTAGGGCTCCCGAAAAATTGTCCCTCTAATTGGTAGGCATCGAGAAAGGCCAAAAAGCACCCTGAAAAAGAAATTTGTCAAAAAGTTCTTGGAAAATATAGTTGAAGTGGCCGCTTGGTTAAAATAACGTCGGTCTACGGGGTGACTGATGGAGGGCGGAACTTTGCAACAATGGCAGTGCCTAAAGTTGAAGGTGGTCTTGAAAAAAGAGGCCTCTATATACGAACCCTTGAAATAGGTCATTCCATAGCATCCAAGGCGATTCTGTAACCGAATTGTAATAAGCAGACAAAAGTGAACTCCTAAAAGAAGCCTTCATAACGTCAAAAAGTAAGTCACCTGCGGTCAGGTGGCAATGCAAAGAGAGCTGGCAGCAATTCCAACTCTCGCATCGCAGATGGGCTTGCAGCCCATCTGCGTCAATATGATATAGGTCTCCCATATTCGCCCTCGGCACCCTAGGAGTGGGGAATCGTCCGGCGGCGGGCTTGCACCGCACCATTGGCATTTCAGCCACCCCGTCTTCGTTATGACCGGGCTGCGAGTTACAGAAGTACCTTTTGTGAAGTACCGGACGATTGAACTATTCACTTGTCAAGGAACATATGGAAGATTTCTGGACTTTGACGGACGAAAAACATCCTTCTACTTGGTAGCCGATGAAAAAGGCCATTTCGTAGCATTGCAAGCAATTTTGTAAACAAAACGTCATAATAGTCCGAGAATGGTCTTGAAAAAGATGCCCTACACTTGGTAGGCATCGAGAACGCCTGTTTCGTAGCATTGGTGAGAAACTTGTAATTGAATTGTAATTCTTGAGACCAAATCTCCGCTTTTGAAAAAATCCTCTCAATAGGTAGGCAACGAAAACAGCCCAAAGACAACCATCTTTTTGAGAATTAACAAAAAGGTCACAAATGACCGGCTTTCAAAGAGGCGCTTCTACTATTAACAGAAAAAGTGGCCTAAAATGGGGGGTGTTGGAGAAAATTTCTGCCTTAAAAGTACGCCTCTACTCACTAGCCAGCGAGAATAGCCAAAAGCCAGCAAAAAACAAATGAATTATGTACTTCTGCCACTGATTGCAACGGCATATCGGTGACAGAAAGATCGTTTAGAGCGATTCTTCGCGGTTTGGGGTGGTAGAAATCGTTTTGTAGTTGGACTTTTTCTGCTGAAGCTGCTCCAGCTGTTTCAGCACCGATTCCTTCTCCGGGGGCTTGCCGCCCGGTGTGGAAAGCTGCTGCTTATTCAGCACCATGTCGATATACTTGCGGATATTTTTCAGG
>OJNZ01001685.1_pt1 | contig 11592 bp, 9 predicted proteins | sample 1598001 | NCBI WGS metagenome assembly OJNZ01 (sample SAMN01915225, study PRJEB22387) | human gut metagenome | isolation source: stool | host: Homo sapiens | place: USA | reverse complement strand
TCCAGCACGATGAAGTCATCGCCGAAGCTGTCGGTGAAGCACTGCTTCAGCACGGTTGCGCTGTCCAGAGCGGAGGTGGAGCCAGCCAGAATATAGTAGGAGCAGTGAACAGGGAAGGTGACACCAATGGCGCTCAGCTCTTCCATGGCCTGCTTCTTCAGCTCGGTGATGTCGCCGTTGTTGGCGCGCAGGCGCTTCATGGTCTTGCCATCGTAAGCCTCGCCGTCCAGACCCATCTCCTTGGCCACCAGGTTGGTGTAGTCGGTGCCATCGGAAGTGTAGCACAGGCCCTTCATGGTGAAGAAGTCGTTCTCGCACTTCAGGGGATTGATGGGGTTGTAACGGGCGAAGAACTTGTTCAGCACCATGCCCTTGGAGAAGCACTGACGGAAGGCCTTGTTGGCAATGGCCTTGTTCCAGTTCTCATCGGGGGTGCCATCGGTGTTCTTCTTGTCGTAGTTGAAGATGAAGCAGTAGCTGAACTTCTTGGCACGCTTCTCGCACAGCTGCTGATTGTACTCGTTGGAAGGATCGGACTGAATGGTGGTGATGTTGCTCTCGCCCAGGTCCACCTCGTCCAGCTCGCGGCTCTGATACAGCTGCAGGCTGATGGAACCGTCGCTGATCATGGTGACAGTGAAGCGCTCAAAGCGGCTGACGTTGGCAGCATCGTAGTAGTTGGGGTTGGGGATGTAGCTCTTGGTGTTGCCCTGGATGTACTCCTCCACCACATAGGGTCCGTTGTACCACATGGTGGTGTTGTCGCAGCTCCGGAAGCCATCGACACCCAGCTCCTCGATCAGAGCAGGGGCCACGGGGTAGAAGCTGTTGTAGGCGGCAACGGTATCAAAGTAGGGGCAGGCGCTGGGGCAGGTGAACACCAGAGTGTAATCATCCGGAGCTTCGATGCCCACACCGGCAGCCAGCATGTCCTCGTAGGTCATGTCAGCGGCAGCGTCACCGGCTTCCTTGGTCAGCTCGTAGTACTCGTAAGCACCCACAATGGTATCGTTGGGCATGGAGGTGTTGTTGGCCTCGTTCTTGATGGCGTTCATCACCCATTCAAAACCAACCAGGAAGTCCTTGCTGGTCAGGTGAGCTTTCACCTCACCGTTGCAATCCACCCAGTCCACGTCGTCCCGCAGGTGGAAGGTCCAGACCGTGGCATCCTCATTGTGCTCCCAGCTGGAAGCGATGGCGGGCACCACCTTGCCGTAGCGGTCAAAGCTCAGCAGGCCGTCCCACAGGTTGGTGACCACGTTGGCATCTTCGGCCTTCTGGGTATACAGCATATTCCAGCTTTCCAGCTCACGGTTGCCGCTCTCAAAGGAGATGAACTCCTTCAGGGGGGTAGCGCCGGTGGAGTTGGGGGCAGCAGCGCCGCTGGCGGCAGCACCATTGCCGGTGTTGTTGGACTTTTCGCCGCAGGCTGCCAGCAGGCTGGCGGCACCCACAGCACCTGCACCCTTCAGGAAGGTGCGGCGATCAAAATTGAAGCTCATTGGATGATCCTCCCAGATCTTGCGCGGACAGAGCCGCGCGTTTTTCCTTTTCCTAAACGCAGTGAGGCTGTCTGACTTTCCAAAAAGTGCACAGGAAAGACAAAAGTCGCACCACGGTATATTTTAGCACTTTACTGGAAAGAAGTCAATCCGCCACAGCATAGAATTGGAAACAAAACGGTGACAAACACTTTCACGGGAAAAGAATGTGGAAAAAATTACTATAAAATGGAAAGAACTGTATATCTGTGAAGAACAGGCGAAAGAGAGAAACTGTTCACGCTATGCGCACAAAACAGCTATCTTTTTTCACAAAAACATGATACAATAAAGTGTATCTGTATCAATAAGGAGCGCACCATGAAGAAACTGACCTCGATGTACAAACGCTACATGTTCCACCCCATTTTATATAAGACCGTGACCCGCACCTCCATTGTGGCCGTGCTGATGCTGCTGTGGCGGCGCTATGTCAGCGATGGCACGTTTACCATCTGGGAGGCTCCGGGCTTTCTGTGCGGCGTGGTGCTGCTCATCTGGGCCTGGGTGGACTACCTGCGGCTGGATGGCGTGACCATCCACCATCTGCTGGAGGAATTCAAGGGGATGGGCAAGCGGCAGAAAAAGATCCACTCCACCCGCTCCATCATCGACTATGCGGATGAGAAGATCGTCTCCTTTGAGGAGCTGGAACCCGAGGAGCGCACCTATTGCAGCCTGCTCTCCAATCTGGTGCTGGGCCTGCCGCTGGTCGCTGCTGCGCTGATCGCCAGCGTGCTGTAAGGGGGCCGCGGCATGGAACAAGAGCACAAGCAGCTGGTCATCGGCATTCTGGCCCATGTGGACAGCGGCAAGACCACCCTTTCCGAGGCCCTGCTCTACGGCACCGGCACCATCCGCAAGCTGGGCCGGGTGGACCATAAGGATGCCTTTCTGGACACCGACGCGCTGGAAAAGGCGCGCGGCATTACCATTTTCTCCAAGCAGGCCCTCTTCACGGCGGGCAATACCGATTTTACCCTGCTGGACACCCCGGGCCATGTGGATTTTTCCACGGAGACCGAGCGGTCACTGCAGGTGCTGGATTATGCGGTGCTGGTTATCAGCGGCACCGACGGCGTGCAGAGCCATACCGAGACGCTCTGGCGGCTGCTGCGGCGGTACCGCATTCCCACCTTTGTGTTCGTGAACAAGATGGATCTGCCCGGCCCGGGCAGGGAAGCGCTTCTGACCCAGCTGAACCGTCGGCTGGGGGATGGCTTTGTGGATTTTGGGGCAGAGCAGGCCGACCGGGACGAGGCACTGGCTCTCTGCGATGAGCGGCTGATGGAGACGATGCTGGACCGGGGAAGCCTGACCGATACCGACCTCATCCCCGCCATTGCCCGGCGGCATGTGTTTCCCTGCTGGTTTGGCTCAGCCCTGAAGCTGCAGGGTGTGGATGCGCTGGTGGAGGGCCTGGACCGCTATACCCGCCCGGCTCCCGCGCTGGAAGCCTTCGGGGCCAAGGTGTTCAAGGTGAGCCAGGATGAGCAGGGGAACCGCCTGACCTGGCTGCGGGTGACCGGCGGCGCGCTCAAGGTGAAAGCCCAGCTCACCGGAGAGGTCGATGGGGAGCCATGGGCCGAAAAGGCCAACCAGCTGCGGCTCTACTCCGGCGCAAAGTTTACGCTGGCAGAGTGCATCGGCCCCGGCCAGGTGTGCGCCGTTACCGGCCTGACCAAAGCCCGCCCGGGCGAGGGTCTGGGGGTGGAACGGGACAGCGACCTGCCGGTGCTGGAGCCGGTGCTGAGCTATCAGGTGCTGCTGCCCGAGGGCGCGGATGTGCACGCCGCGCTGGGAAAGCTCCATCGGCTGGAAGAGGAGGAGCCCCAGCTCCATGTGGTCTGGAACGAGACCCTGGGCGAGATCCATGTCCAGCTGATGGGCGAGATCCAGCTGGAGGTGCTGAAAAGCCTGCTGGCCGAGCGGTACGGGCTGGAGGTCAGCTTCGGCCCCGGCGGCATTCTGTATAAGGAGACCATCACCGAAGCCATGGAGGGCGTGGGCCACTACGAGCCCCTGCGCCACTATGCGGAAGTCCACCTTAAGCTGGAGCCGCTGCCCCGGGGCAGCGGGATGCAGTTTGCCGCCGACTGCCGGGAAGAGGTGCTGGACAAGAACTGGCAGCGGCTGGTGCTGACGCATCTTGAGGAAAAGCAGCATCTGGGCGTGCTCATCGGGGCACCCCTGACTGATGTGAAGATCACCCTCATTGCGGGCCGCGCCCACCTCAAGCACACCGAGGGCGGCGACTTCCGGCAGGCGACCTACCGCGCCGTCCGCCAGGGCCTGATGATGGCAGACCAGATCCACAAGACCCAGCTGCTGGAGCCGTGGTATGCCTTCCGGCTGGAGCTGCCCTCTGACAACGTGGGCCGCGCCATGAACGATATCCAGAACATGGGCGGCAGCTTTGACCCGCCCGAGACCGGAGCCGACGGGGATACCACCCTGCTCACCGGCACGGCACCGGCCTCCACCATGCGCAGCTACCCCATGGAGGTGGTGGGCTACACCCGGGGCAGGGGACACCTGACCCTGACGCTGGACGGCTACCGCCCCTGCCACAATGCGGCGGAGGTCATCGAGGCTGCGGGCTATGAGCCGGAACACGACCTCGACAACCCGGCGGATTCGGTGTTCTGCGCCCACGGGGCCGGATTTGTGGTGCCCTGGGAGCAGGTGCGCAGCCACATGCATGTGGACAGCGGCTGGGGCAAGACTGCAAAGACCGAGGAAACGGTGCAGGCCCGTCCCCGCCGGATGGCCGCCTACCGCGCTACCCTGGAAGAGGATGCTGAGCTGCTGAAGATCTTTGAACAGACCTATGGGCCCATCAAGCGGGACCCGCTGGCGGCGTTCCGCCCCACCCAGAAGCGGGAACGCCCCGATTTCAACGCCGAGCAGTGGGAGATCCAGCCCGAATACCTGCTGGTGGACGGCTACAACATCATCTTTGCATGGGACGAGCTGAACGCACTCTCCAAAGAGAGCCTGGAAGCGGCCCGCCACAGGCTGATGGACATCCTCTGCAACTATCAGGGCTTTAAGAAGTGCGTGCTCATCCTTGTGTTTGATGCCTACCGTGTGCCGGGCAGCCCCGGCAGCATAGAGCAGTACCACAATATCCATGTGGTCTACACCCGGGAAGCCGAGACCGCCGATATGTTCATCGAGCGTGTCACCCATGAGATCGGCAAGGGCCGCCGCGTCCGCGTGGCCACCTCCGATGGCATGGAACAGGTCATCATCCTGGGCCATGGTGCCCTCCGTGTCTCTGCCCGCATGTTCCATGAAGAGGTGCAGGAGGCGGAGAAGGAGATCCGGAGGTATTTGCAGGGGGAAGGGTAACATCCTCGCCCTCTCCGTCAGCGCTTACGCGCTGCCACCTCTCCCAAAGGGAGAGGCAATGCTGCCTTTATCCAAGACCCGCAATAGGCTCCCCCTTTGGGGGAGCTGGCAAAGCCGTAAGGCTTTGACTGAGAGGGCGAAATCTCACCCGAAAGGAGCCGCCTATGTTCGAAACAACTTCTGATTTTGTTTGGCAAAAGATCCAGCCCCGCCCCCGGGACGCGCATAAGGGGACCTTTGGCTCCGTGCTGGCAGTGGCAGGCAGTGCGTCCTACCGGGGCGCGGCGGCGCTGGCCGTGGAAGGTGCCTTGCGCACCGGGGCCGGCATCGTTACGCTGGCAAGTGTGGAGCCGGTGCTGGCGGCGGTGGCCGCCCGCCTGCCCGAGTGCTGTCTCTGCCCCTGCGAAGCGGGGGCCGAGGGCGGCATCTCGCCCCAGAATATCGACCGCATCCGGCGGCAGAAGGCCTCTGTTCTGCTGGCGGGCCCCGGGCTGGGTTATACGGCCCAGAGCGCAGCCCGTGCCGCCGAGACCAGAGCACTGGTAAAAACGCTCCTGCCCGGCTTTTCCGGCAGTGCAGTACTGGATGCGGATGGCCTGAACGCGGCCGCTGACCTGCTCCAAATGGGAAAAATGCTTCACCCTCAAGGAGAACTGATTTTAACGCCCCATCCCGGCGAGATGGCCCGGCTGACCGGACACTCTGCGGCAGAGATCAACGCGGACCGGGAAGGCATGGCGCTGCGCTATGCGAAAGTATGGAATGCTGTGGTGGTGTTGAAGGGGGCACATACCGTCATTGCAGGGCCGGATGGCCGCTGTGCGGTCAATCCCACCGGCAACCCGGGGCTTTCCCGGGGCGGCAGCGGGGATGTGCTGGCGGGCATGACCAGCGCCCTGCTGGCCTGCGGTCTGCCTGCCTTTGAGGCTGCTGCCTGTGCCGTTTATCTCCATGGTGCAGCTGCCGACCGTGCCGCTGCCCTGCACGGGGAAACCGGGATGCTCCCGCATGATCTGCTGGATGCGCTGGGGACCCTGTTTGCCGAAAACGGGCGCTGAGCAAGGGGACGATCCCATCAAAAAAAGAAACGCTTCCTTTCCTCTGGATTTGTGTTATACTGGAGCTATCCAAAACACAACGATCTGCCGGAAAGGAAGCGTTTCTTTTATGGTTCCTGCACTGGAAAAAATCATTGCCGAGAGCGACCGCATCGTCTTTTTTGGCGGCGCGGGGGTCTCCACCGAAAGCGGCATCCCCGATTTCCGCAGCGTGGACGGCCTGTACCACCAGAAGTACGATTACCCGCCCGAGACCATCCTGAGCCATACCTTCTGGGAGGAGAACCCTGAGGAGTTCTACCGGTTCTACCGGGATAAGCTTATTGTGAAGGGGGCAAAGCCCAACGCTGCCCACCTGCGGCTGGCAAAGCTGGAGCGGGAGGGCAGGCTGAAAGCCATCGTCACCCAGAACATCGACGGCCTGCATCAGGCGGCGGGGTCCAAGACCGTTTACGAGCTCCACGGCAGCACCCTGCGCAACTACTGTGTGAAGTGCGGCGCGTTCTACGATGTGGACTTCATTGCCAACAGTACCGGCGTGCCCCGCTGCCCCAAGTGCGGCGGCATCGTCAAGCCGGATGTCGTTCTGTATGAGGAAGGGCTGGACGAGGAAGTGCTCTCCGGGGCCGTGTCTGCCATCCGCAAGGCGGATACCCTCATCATCGGCGGCACCAGTCTGGTGGTCTACCCGGCGGCGGGGCTTATCCGGTACTTCCGTGGCCGCCATCTGGTGGTCATCAACATGCAGCCCACCGGGGCCGATGCGCAGGCCGACCTGTGCATTGCAAAGCCCATCGGTCAGGTGCTGAGCGAGGACGTATTGTTGGAGGACTGAGATGAAAGCTGTCATTCTGGAAAGCTATGTTATGGAGGAAGGCGACCTCGACTGGTCGGGGGTAAAGGCGCTGGTGCCCGATACCACCAGCTATGTCCGCACGGCCTACGAGGAAATCGCCCCCCGCATTGGAGATGCGGACATCGTTCTGCTGAACAAGTGCCGCATGGATGAGGAAATCTTACAGCAGTGCCCGAACCTGAAATGGGTGGGCATCATCGCCACGGGCACCGACAACCTGGATCTGGAAGCCTGCCGCCGCCACGGCGTTGCAGTGGCCAATGTGCCGGGCTATTCTACTTACAGCGTGGCCCAGATGACCTTCAGCCTGCTGCTGGCCATCTGCCAGTGCGCGGAGCGCTACAACCGTGCCGTCAAGCAGGGGTGCTGGCAGCTGGATATCCCGGAGAGCATCGGCCTGCTGCCCCAGATGGAGCTCTACGGCAAGACCTATGGCGTTTACGGCTATGGCAGCATCGGGCGGCAGTCGGCCCGCATTGCCAGAGCCTTTGGCATGGAGGTGCTGGTCTGCACCCGCACCGTCCGGCCCGAATACGCCGCCGACGGTGTGGAGTTTGTGGATTATGATACCCTGCTGAGGCGGTGCGATATCCTCAGCCTGCACTGCCCGGCTACACCCCGGACCCGGGGCCTTGTCAACGCGGAAGCGCTGGCGAAGATGAAGCCCGGGGCCATTCTGCTCAACACGGCCCGGGGCGCGCTGGTGGATGAGGAGGCCGTGGCAGCGGCCCTCCACAGCGGTCAGCTGGGCTTTTACGGGGCCGATGCCTTTGTCACCGAGCCCCTGCCTCAGGAAAGCCCCCTGCGGGCAGAACCCCACGCTATCCTCACACCGCACATTGCGTGGACGACCCGGGAGGCTTTGCAGAACCTGATGGACATTACCACCCGGAACCTGCGCACCTGGCTGGAAGGAAACGGCGAGCACATCGTCAACAGATAAAAAGGAGAGATGAATCATGCAGGCAACCATTCACAACGAATTCCTGACCCTGACCGTGGATACCCATGGTGCCGAAGCAGTCAGCCTGAAAAATGCCGCCGGGCAGGAGATGCTCTGGCAGGCCGACCCGGCTGTCTGGAAGCGCCATGCCCCCATCCTTTTCCCCTGGACGGGCAAGCTGACCGGCGGGGCCTTTACCCATAAGGGCAAGACCTACCCCGGCGGTCAGCACGGCTTTGCCCGGGACGTGGAGCACACCCTGCTCTGCGCCGAGGGCGACACCATCCGGCTGGAGCTGCGCTCGGATGAAAAGAGCAAGGCAGAGCGCTTCCCGTTTGATTTTGTTCTGACCAGCACCTTCCGGCTGGAGGGCAGGACGGTGCACCACACCCTGACCGTCACCAACCCCGCCGATGCCGCCGAGGAGCTGCAGTTCGGCATCGGCTACCACCCGGCGTTCCGCATCCCCTTTGATGACAAGCACACCACCACCGATTACGAGTTCCGCTTCGACCAGCCGGAGAGCCCGATGATTCTGGACGCTTACCCCAACGGTCTGCTGACCGGCAAGTGCGGTTACCGGTGGAAGAACGAGCAGAGCATCCCCCTGACAGACGATCTGTTTGAGAACGACAGCTTCTGCATGGCCGGTCTGCGCAGCCGCACGCTGGGCATCTACGAGAAGGACACCGGCAAGGGAATTGTCTGCAATGTGGAGGGCTACCCCTACACCCTCATCTGGTCGGCTCCGGCAAAGCCAGTGCGCTTTGTCTGCATTGAGCCGTGGCACTCCCTGCCCGGTGCCCAGACCGATACCCAGGAGTGGAGCCAGCGCGCCGCTGCCGCCTGCCTTGCCCCCGGCCAGACCTGGGAGACCACCCTCAGCACAACGTTTGAGCGCTGAAGCAAAGTTTGGCAAAGAAATGCAGGAACCCCTTGACAGAGGGGACTGCATTCTGATTTAATTAGAATCGATAAAAGGGAGTAAAGGGCATCCCGCAAGGCCTGCGGGGTGCTGCATGGCAGCGTCATCACGGCAGAAATGCCCGATGTCATGTGTTGGCTTGAGACTTTTGTCACAGACAGAGTGCTGTGGCAGGGGTCTCTTTTTTCTTGCCCGGCACCGGAACACAAGGAGGAAAAATAAATATGGATCTTCTGAACACATTCGCCAGTCTCTTTTCCAATTTTGGGAATCTGACCTGGCAGATGGTGGTAATGTGGGGCATCGGTGCGCTGCTCATCTACCTTGCCATCGCCAAAAAGATGGAGCCGAGCCTGCTGCTGCCCATGGGCTTTGGTGCCATTCTGGTCAACCTGCCTCTCTCGGGTGCCATCACGCAGGGGGATACGGTCGGCCCCATCTCTGCATTGTTTGAAGCGGGCATGTCCAACGAGCTGTTCCCGCTGCTGCTCTTCATCGGCATCGGTGCCATGATCGATTTTGGCCCGCTGCTGGAAAAGCCGTGGCTGATGCTCTTTGGCGCGGCGGCCCAGTTCGGCATCTTCTTTACCCTGTTTCTGGCGGGCTTCTTCTTTGACCTGAAGGATGCTGCCTCCATCGCTGTCATCGGTGCGGCAGACGGCCCCACCGCCATTTTCGTGGCCAACACGCTCAACTCCCAGTACCTCGGTGCCATCATGGTGGCAGCCTACAGCTACATGGCGCTGGTGCCCATCGTGCAGCCGCCCGTGATCCGGCTGCTGACCACGCAGAAGGAGCGCCGCATCCGGATGTCCTATGAAAAGGGCAGTGTTTCCCAGCTGACCAAGATCCTGTTCCCCATCGTGGTCACGATCATTGCAGGCATGGTGGCTCCGGCCAGTGTGGCGCTGGTGGGCTTTTTGATGTTCGGCAACCTGCTGCGGGAGTGCGGGGTGCTGAATGTGCTGAGCGAGACCGCCCAGAATGTGCTGGCAAACCTCATCACCATCGTGCTGGGCCTGACCGTTGCCGGGCAGATGACCGCCGACAAGTTCGTGCGGCCCGACACCCTGCTCATCCTTGCACTGGGTCTGGTGGCCTTTGTCTTTGATACGGCAGGCGGCGTGCTGTTTGCAAAGCTGCTGAACCTTTTCCGGCCGGAGGGCAAAAAGCTGAATCCCATGATCGGCGCGGCTGGCATCTCGGCCTTCCCCATGAGCGGCCGTGTGGTCAACAAGATGGGCCTGGAAGAGGACAACCAGAATTTCCTGCTGATGTATTCCATCAGCGTCAATGTTTCGGGACAGATCGCGTCCGTCATTGCAGGCGGCCTGATCCTGACCCTGATGGCTTAACGGAGGTGATCGCATGCTTCATCTTACTTCGTGGATGACCACGCTGCCGATGATGCTGATCGGGATGGTCGGCATCATCCTTGTCATCGGTATCATTGTTCTGGCAGTGATGCTGCTCAACCGGCTGACGGGCCGGAAATAAAAGAAAAAGGCGATGCAGCTGTTCAAAACTGCATCGCCTTTTTGCTTGTGTAAGATTACAGAGCCTGGATGGCGGCCTTGATGCGCTGGGCGGCGACCTTGGTCTTTTCGGCATCGCCGAAGGCGGTCAGGCGGAAGTAGCCCTCGCCGCACTCACCAAAACCGACACCCGGGGTGCCGACCACGCCGCAGTTCTCCAGCAGCCAATCGAAGAATTCCCAGCTCTTCATGCCGCCGGGGCAGCGCAGCCAGATGTAGGGGCTGTTCTTGCCGCCGCAGTACCACACGCCGCACTCGTCCAGCGCGTCGGCAATGACCTTGGCGTTCTGGCGGTAGTAATCGAGGTTGGCCTGGATCTCAGCCATGCCGCTCTCGGTGAACACGGCGGCAGCAGCGCGCTGAACGACGTAGGGCACGCCGTTGAACTTGGTGGTCTGGCGGCGCAGCCACAGCTTGTTCAGGTTCATGCCCTCGCGCTCCAGCTCGTGGGGCACGATGGTGTAGCCGCAGCGGGTGCCGGTGAAGCCTGCGATCTTGGAGAAGGAGCAGATCTCAATGGCGCACTCGCGGGCACCCTCTACCTCAAAGATGCTGCGTGCCAGAGCGGGATCGGTGATGAAGCACTCGTAGGCGGCATCGTACAGGATAACGGCGTTGTTCTTTTTGGCGTAGTCCACCCAGGCCTTGAGCTGCTCGCGGGTGTAGGCGGCACCGGTGGGGTTGTTGGGGCTGCAGATGTAGATGATGTCAGCCTTCACGCTGTCATCGGGCATCCCCAGGAAGCCGTTCTCCTGGCTGGTGCGGCCGTAAATGATCTTGCGGCCGTCGGTCACGTTGTCGTCCACATAGGTGGGGTACACGGGGTCCGGAACCAGAACGGTGTTGTCTACATCAAACAGGCCCAGCACATTGGCCAGGTCGCTCTTGGCACCATCGGAGATAAAGATCTCGTCCTCAGCCAGCTGGGTGCCGCGGCCTGCGTAGTAGCCCTGAATGGCCTGCTTCAGGAACGGATAGCCCTGCTCGGGGCCGTAGCCGTGGAAGCCCTCCTTGGTGCCCATCTCAGCGGCGGCATCCTGCATGGCGGTGACCACGCACTTTGCCAGAGGCTGGGTCACATCGCCGATGCCCAGGCGGATGATCTCCTTTTCGGGGTGTGCTTCCTGATAGGCGGCCACCTTGTGGGCAATGTCCACGAACAGGTAGCTTGCCTTCAGCTCGCCGTAATGGTGATTCATTTTCATAAGTTGTTCCCTCACTTTATAAGATTGCCCGCCCTCTCAGGCCGCTTCGCGTCCAGCTCTCCCAAAGGGAGAGCCGATGCAGCGTCTACGCCAGCAGAAGCTGACCGTTGAGCCGCAATTGCCTCTCCCTTTGGGAGAGGTGGCATTGCAAAGCAATGACGGAGAGGGCGAGCCG
>OJNZ01001682.1_pt1 | contig 11603 bp, 11 predicted proteins | sample 1598001 | NCBI WGS metagenome assembly OJNZ01 (sample SAMN01915225, study PRJEB22387) | human gut metagenome | isolation source: stool | host: Homo sapiens | place: USA | reverse complement strand
GCCTGTGATTCCCCTGCAAATGCCTCCTGTAAATTCTTCTCTGTCTGTGTTCCTGCATATTTGTTTTCTGCCATCTCTTTTACCTCCGTTTTCTTTACTACTTTTTCAAAATCTGATGCCGGGTGCTTGCACAAAGGACATATAAAGTCATCCGGTAATTCCTCGCCTACATATTCATATCCGCAAATTCTGCAACGCCATATTGTCTGACCGTCCTCTGTTTTTCCAACCTCCTGTGGCTTAGGCTTAATATTATTCTGATAATAATCATATGTTACTGAAGGAACATTGCTTAAAACTTCCATATCGGTTATCTCACCGATAAACATCGTATGTGAACCTAAATCTTCAGTTTTATTAACTGTTACAGAAATGTATGCATTTGTTCCTTCTGTAATATAATAAATACCATTTTCTCCCCTGGAACACTTTTCAAATGTTTCAAACTTATTTGTATCCCTTCCTGATTGGAAGCCAAAATGTTTAAACAATTCAAACTGTGCATTCTGACTCAGGACTGATACTGTAAATTTTCCTGTTCTTACAATCATATCATGCGTATAATTTGCCTTATTGACGCAGATACTTAACTGGTTTGGTTCTGAAGCTGCCTGTATGGCTGTATTAATAATACATCCATTGTCTTTTTCATCTTCCCTTGCAGTCAGTACAAACAATCCATAACTCAGCTTATACATTGCTTTCCTATCCATATTTTCCTCCCTTTATCTTCTCCATGTATTTTAAATGGTATTCTCTAAATAGCCATTTATTCTTATTAATTGACCATAATTATTATATAGTATTATAGTACTTTAGTCAATATAAAACAGTAATCATTCCTATTTTTAAAAATTTTATATTATCCTTTATTTTCAAAGAAACGCAAAAAATCAGGTTTAAAATTCATTAATTATCTAGTATTTATGTATCATAAAAAGTACAGCCTATTTATTGAGAATGCTTATTTTATCTGATACAATAAGGAAAATTGAGATTTTATTTTATAAGGAGGAATCAATAATGAGAGGTGTCGAAACCCGAATTCAGGAAATCAGACATAAAATCTTTACAGAGGTTGCGCGTATGGCATATCATACCGAATGGCCTGTAAAAGATCGTATGGAAGCTCTTCCATACAAGATTATTCCTGGCGAAAAAGGAAATTTCAGGAACGATGTATTTTTGGAGCGTGCTATAGTCGGAGAGAGACTTCGTCTGGCAATGGGACTGCCTTACCGCAGTGCTGCAGAGCATTCACCTATATCAGATGGAATCGAGGCTGCCGACAAAGATGAAACCTACTATACACCGCCTCTTATCAATGTTATAAAATTTGCTTGTAATGCATGCCCTGAAAAAAGAGTACATGTTACAGACGGCTGTCAGGGATGTCTGGCTCATCCATGCATGGAGGTATGTCCAAAAGATGCCATATCGCTGGATCGCACAACCGGAAAATCTATAATTGACCAGGAAAAATGCATAAAGTGTGGTCGCTGTGCAAGCGTATGTTCATATAATGCAATTATTGTTCAGGAACGTCCATGTGCAAAGGCCTGTGGCATGGATGCCATTTCTTCTGACGAAAACGGCAAAGCAAATATCGATTATGACAAGTGTGTTTCGTGCGGACAATGCCTTGTCAACTGTCCTTTTGGTGCGATTGCTGATAAATCCCAGATTTTCCAGACTATCAGAGCTATACAGTCCGGTGAAAAGGTCTATGCTGCAGTTGCTCCTGCATTTGTTGGACAGTTTGGTCCAAAAGTTACTCCCGGAAAGCTACGTGCAGCCATGAAGGCTCTTGGTTTTGCAGATGTATTTGAAGTAGCTATAGGTGCAGACCTCTGTGCCAAGCAGGAGGCCGATGACTTCCTAAAAGAGGTACCGGATGAACTTCCTTTCATGGCAACCTCATGTTGTCCGGCATGGTCAGTCATGGCTAAAAAACTCTTCCCTGAGCATGCAAAATGTATCTCAATGGCACTTACACCTATGACACTCACTGCACGTCTTATAAAGCAGCATAATCCAGATGCGCGCGTGGTATTTATCGGACCATGTGCTGCCAAAAAACTTGAAGCTATGCGACGCAGTGTACGAAGTGAAGTGGATTTTGTCCTCACATTTGAAGAGATGACCGGTATTTTTTCTGCAAAGCATGTGGATCTTGAAAACATCGAGGAAGATCCTGCAGGTGTCAGCGATGCTTCAACAGACGGAAGAAACTTTGCAGTCGCAGGAGGTGTGGCACAGGCTGTTGTTAATGTCATAAAGCGTGATCATCCGGATCAGGAGGTAAAGGTAGCAAACGCAGAAGGTTTAAAGGAATGCCGTCAGCTTCTTAAACTTGCAACTTTAGGCAAGTATCCCGGATATCTGCTTGAGGGTATGGCATGTCCCGGAGGCTGTGTTGCCGGTGCTGGAACCATGCAGGCAATTAAGAAATCACAGACTTCTGTCGGATTGTATGCAAAACAGTCTACTCATAAAACATCAAGTGAAACTGAGTATATCAAGGAGCTTGACAAGCTTGTAGATTAATATCAATAAAAAAGAGGATATATGGATATGTATAAATCCATATATCCTCTTTTTTATTACAGTTTATCTTATAATATAAAATTAGTAATAGTTATTATTTTCAAATTATATTCTCTTGATAACTTAAAATAATTATGCTATTTTGCGTTCAAAAACATATTTACTATCTGATGATAAATCAGACCTGAATATATAACCAAGCCTGTCAAACTTTTTTATATCATCAGGATTTTCAATATCATTTTCCGCCATGAATCGAACCATCTCACCACGAGCCATCTTAGCATAAGTACCTTTTGTTACCAGTTTAGTTCCAGCTTGTTCGCAGAATGAAATTGTAATATATTTATCCTTCGGTGTAAGATACTTTTCTATACATTTAGAATATTCCTTTGATGCAAGATTAATTATAATTCTGCTTTCATCAATTACTGAACGATACAGCATATCATGCCAGTACTCATACAGATTTTTTGCATCTCCTATTTCGACCTTTGCCTGCATTTCCAAGCGATATGGCGTTACTCCGTCCATAGGTTTTAAAACACCGTAAAAAGCTGATAATATTCTCAAATGATTTTGTACATACTCAAACTGACTATTTTCAAACACGGATGGTGCCATATATTGAAAAGCAATTCCTTCATATGCTAAAACAGCCGGAGTAAGCCTGTTATAAAGATCCATATTTTCCAATCTGTTAAAGTTCTGCTCTGCAATCTTGTCATTACATTTCCAGATAGCTTTCAGTTCTTCTTTTGATTTGCTTTTCATCCAGTTTAATACTTCTGCTGTCTTATCAATATAGACAGGCAGTTCAACCGGTGCTAAGTTATCGGTATCTACAATCATCTTTTTTGCAGGTGATAAAATAATCTTCATTATGCCAATTCCTTAAGCATATTTTCAGGATCATCTGCCGCCTTGACTTTATCATTTGCCTTTATAATGATTCCCTGCTCATCAATAAGATATGTAGTTCTTACTACACCCATAGATACTTTTCCATAATTTTTCTTTTCTTTCCAGACATCATATGCTTCAATAACTTTACGCTCCGGATCTGCTAATAGCGTAAATGCCAGTCCGTATTTTTCTTCAAATCTCTTGTGAGACGCTACAGAGTCCTTGCTTACTCCGAGAATAACAGCTCCCTTCTCAGTAAACTGTGGATAACGCTCAGAAAAGCCACATGCCTGCTTCGTACATCCTGGTGTATTATCCTTTGGATAAAAATATAAGATTACTTTTTTTCCTGCATAATCGCTTAATTTATGCATTTCTCCATTCTGATCCGGCAATTCAAAGTCCGGTGCTTTTATTCCTAACTCTAACATTTACTATTCCTCCGCTTTTGTATTTTCCACCTGTTTTCTTGTTCTTTTATTACCTGAAATCATTTTATGACCAGAATAGACTGCCATAATCATGCATATCAGAGAGCCAAATGCAAAGTATTTGTGTGCTGCTTTTAACCCTTTATATCCTGTATAAAAAGTTCCAACCATTGTAACTATTGCTCCGATTGACCAATATTTATGTGCTTTCATGATACACCTCCATATTTTATTATCAACATCATAATACAACAATTTATTATTTTTCAACACTAGCATTTTTCATAGTCTTCTTTTATTTAACAAATCACATAGGTTTACTCTTGTATTGTTTTCAACTTCAACATTTCAATATCATCATAATCTGTTTTTTCAGCGTACATAAAAACTCCATTTTGTCATTTTATTTGTTGTATAACTTATCAACCTCAGATTCATACACCGATTCAGTATGAGTATCAAATAGCCCCCACTCCACAAGCTGGAATCTGATGCTGTCTACCTCTTATCCAATCCATTTTTTAATTTCAAAATATCTTTTCTGATTTTTTCAATGACTATCTTAAATTCCTCATCGCTTTTCCCAGTTGGATCTTCAAGTCCCCAATTATCATCAAATGGTCTGCCTATAAATGGACACCCTACATTACATCCCATTGATATTGCAATATCCGGTTCTGGAATATCACTAACAAGCTTACTAAACTGTCCTTCTGCTTCCATATCTATATTATATAATTCCTTCATTATACGGACAGCATCCTGATTAATCCGTGGTTTTGTTTCTGTCCCCGCCGAATAACTTTGAAACACGTCTGATGCCAGATGTCTTCCAAAAGCCTCAGCAATCTGACTTCGGCAGGAATTATGGACACAAATAAAAGCTACTTTTACATTACTCATAAAATGGACACCTCTCCTTTATACATTGCTCATTAAAATCTGTGAATCCGCATTGCATTTGTTCGTATTGCAATTTTACTCCATAATGAGCATTTACATAATCAATACCATTCTTAAATGCTATCATTGCATCTCTCTTGCAGCATCTTGGTCCGTTTATGGTTCCTAATTCTCCAATTGCTTTCGAGGTAAACTGCATATGATTTCCCCATGTTCCATCGGTTGAAAGTGGACCTGTTCCGTCAATGATTGCTAGTGCAGCACCTATAGATGTGATTGCTCCGCATATTCCCCATAAACCGCACATTGCCCCCGGCATCCTAAGACCCTCTGCCATCAGCCTGTCCAATGCCTGTTCTAAGTCTATCTCTCCACCTGCGTTTTTGTAGGCTACTAGCAAACTTGCACCATCTAATATATGGTGTTCCGGTCCATGAATGCTGATATATTCCTTCTCTGCAATCTGCTTAAAAATAACAACCGGATTTGTTCCCTGTTCTTTCTTTATATCTTTTACAATCAATTCTGCTTTTTCTCTTACTGTCATAGAAACCTTCCTTTCGTCTTATTTGCAATTCTTACAAGCACAATCAGTAATATGTGTATAGGATTTTTCAGAATAACTTCCGACTGAAACATAAATATCAGCACTAATGTCAATAGTAGCCCTATAGTTGTAACTGAATCAAATTTATTTAAAAACTGCTGGTTTAAATAATTCTCATCATGTTTTCTGATTACAGCCATTCTGGTAATAATTCCACCAACAAGCGGTATTACTACAAAAAGCACTACACTTAAAAATATTGTATTAAAAGGCACTGCTACATTGGACACACCCAGCAGAAATTTCACAATTGGTCCAAATGCAAAAAGAATGATAATATCATTCGTTGCAACCTGAACGACAGTATATACCGGATTCCCTTGCGTCAGACTGCTCCATACAAATACCATTGCTGTGCATGGTGCTGCACCAAGCAATACTGCCCCAGCCAGATATTCTGTAGCAAGTTCAACCGGAATAAATGCCCTGAATAACACAAAGAAGAACAAGCATGCAATTCCATACATTGTAAATGGTTTGATCAGCCAATTAACAATCCAAGTCACAAATAATCCTTTCGGATTTTTGCTGATATACTTGACACTTTTGAAGTCCACCTTAATCATCATTGGATAAATCATAATCCAGATTAATACTTTTGAAAAAACTTCATCTTAGCATTTCCCCTCTAACAACAGCTATCTTTTTTGTCACAGCATGACTCACATGTCAAACTGCCAATAAAATTCTTGAATTCTAATAAAGTATCACAATTCAAAGAGTAATGATGCCATTTACCTTCTTTGCGATCATTCACCAATCCACATTCCACCAGTATCTTCATATGATGAGACAGGGTTGGCTGTGTAATTTCAAATTTTTCCAAGAGCCTGCATCCACATTTTTCGCCATCTGACAACATTTGCACTATTTCTAATCTGTTTGAATCTCCAAGTGCCTTGCAGATTAATGCAACATTTGTTAGTTCCATTTCATTTACCTCGCATTGATATTTATATATGTGTATAGATTAGCATATACATAGATAATTATCAATGTGTTTTTATAAAATAAAGCTATACATTTTCATGTAAAGCTTTAAAAACAGGAAGTTAACGCTTCCATACCATTATCAATTCTTTTTCTCCCGTATTACTATCTAAACTTTCAGATTGGATGCTAAATTCCTCTCGCAGATAAAATTGTATTGCTCGTTCATTTTTTTGATAAACATTCAATTTTAGAGTGGACTTGACTTTCTTCACTTCTGTGATTCATCAACATACTAAAAACAAACATACATACAATAAAACCAAGCATGCAACTAATAATCCCTGATATCCATAGCACAGGATGTATTTTTCGAGTCTTTCGTGTAATAATAGAAATCACGATACCAATAAACGAGCATAATGGTCCCCAAAATATGACATCAATATAGGTATACGGTGTTTCATATAGACACTTCATCCCACAATTACCGTACATATACAATATATATACTGCTGCTTTCATGATGGTGTCTTTACTTGAAGTCCCTTTTGTTCATCTTCTTCCCACTCCATGATCAATGTTGTCCACCCCACCTGACATACTCACATGTTATACCACAAGCAAAACTTTTATCTCAATAATGAAATCATTTCCCTGTATTCTTGCACTTATATCTCCATTCATACGCTCCACAAGCTCTTTTGCAATAGATAAACCAAGTCCGGTTGAGGCTCTGCCTCTTGCCACATCTGCTTTATAAAAACGCTCAAACACATGGCTTAAGTCAATATTTTCAGGATGTTCCGCATAATTGCTGATTTTAAGCAAGGCGTAATTATCCTCACGGGTAAGCTTGATACTTATATTCTTTTTCCCATGATCAAGACCATTTTTTATGACATTCTGTATAACTCTCCTTAAACCCTGCTTATTACCTGATATATACAGCATTTCCTCAGTAATACTAATATCTGGGCAGATGCCCTGCTTCTTCCATTCATCATAATAAGAAAATACAGCTTCTTTTAATATTCTGTTCATACAACAATCCGTAAGCTCCAGCTTATATGAATCATTTTTCAGCTTAGTGAATGTAAAAAGCTCCTCCAGCATTTCATTAAGGCTGTTAAGCCTTTCTCTGATTATATCAAGATATCTCCTCTGGTCATCTATATTGTCACATTCCTCTATAAGCTGGAAATACCCATCCAGCGATGTAAGCGGTGTCCTTATATCGTGTGAAAGATTAGTATATGTATCTGCAATCAGCTCTTCTTTTTTTCTGTACTCATTTCTTTCTTTTTTACGCATGTCAAGAAGCTCATTCAATTTATCTGAAAGCTCACCTATTCCCCCCATATCTATTTCACGTTGAATCAGCTTGTTACTATCGTGTTCCATAAGAAACGACAACTGGCGGCAGATGTCCTTAATCTGCCGCTGGTATTTCCACATAATAAATGCCTGTATAATAATTATTACTGCTAATATTCCAATAATAATCCTCATTCTCTAAATATCCCTTTTCTGAAAAATATAACTGCTTAATGACAGCATTATAATAATAAATGTGGCTGCCACACACATTGAACTAACAACATCCTCCCTGCCTGCATTCATAGGAAGCATTGCCATCCTTCCAGTTACTGTATACTTATAGATGCTGAAGTTATGAAATCCCCTTCTGTTAACTACATAATCTATAAAGGCATACACAATACTCATTATATTCATGGTAAGACATACCGACAAGGTCATGCTTATGACATTGTTCTTAATTATAACTGCTATTGCCATACATATTAACACAAATGCATAATGAAGCGTAAGTTCCGTTAAGAAATAAGGTATAATCTCCTTCCAGTTACCCCACACCACACATTTAAACGCAAGCATATTCGCTGCTGCCTGGAATACAAATATCCCTGCAAAGGTAATTGCTGTAAATAAGGCAAGCGCAACTGCCCTTGAAACAATAAGCATACCCCTTTGTGACACCTGTCCACCAATATTCTTAATATAACCGCTCTTAATATCTGCTGTTGCAAACATAACCGCAAATATTACAAGAAAAAGTGCATAAAACTTTCCCTGTGCATTAGAAAAGAAAACATCCATTACTGTAACCTTCTTCCCTGGCTCCGTAGGTAATTCCACACTCATACCAATATTGACATTATCTGTATTCTGCTGCGAAAGCTGTTCCTTATTGCTTTCCACTGCCTGCTGTTGCTCCCATTCCTTATTAACTGCATCATAATCTATTTTTGAAAGAAATGAGGTAAGCAGTGCTGATGCCAGCAATATAATCCATATTACGTACATACTCTTTGTACGAAACATTCTGTATACATCCATCTTTATCATATTAAGCACGATTGTCACCCCCTGTAAGCCTTAAGAAATAATTCTCAAGTTCTTCACTTGTAATAGATATTCCCTTAACTGGAATTCCCGCCTTTGCAAGCTCCATGTTCAGCCTGGCACTTTCTCCCAGTCTTTCAAATATATGAATATGTTCTTTATCTATAACCTGATAGCTGCTAAAGCCCATATCATCAAGCACAGGAATAGCCTGTTTAGGATTATCAAGTGTAAGCTCTATGCGCTCACTGCATTTTTTCATAAGCTCTTCTCTTGTAAGCTCCTGCACAAGGCATCCATTATGAATAATGCCATAATCTGTAGCAAGCTTTGATAATTCCTCCAGAATATGACTTGAAATACATATTGTCATGCCACGCTCCTTTGCAAGCTTCTGGATAGTTTCACGCACCTCCACTATTCCCTGTGGATCAAGTCCATTAATCGGCTCATCAAGAATAAGCAGGTCAGGCTCGCCTACAAGTGCAAGAGCAATCCCTAAGCGCTGCTTCATTCCAAGCGAATAATGCTTTGTTTTCTTTTCTCCAACAGTATCAAGGCCCACTGTTTTTAACAGCTCTTCTATATATCCTTTTTTCTTAATCCCCGTAAGCTTACATTTAATGTTCAGATTGTCATATGCCGACATATTACCATAAAGTCCGGGAGCTTCTATAAGACACCCTACTCTTGAACGTACCTTTTGTAAGTCCTTTCCCTTATACCCAAACATTTCTATTTCGCCATAAGACGGTGTTGACAGTCCGCTAATCATCTTAAGACAGGTCGTTTTACCGGCTCCGTTTCTTCCAATAAAGCCATATATCGCACCCTTTTTAATGTGCATATTTACATCATCAACTGCCCTGTGTCTGCCATACTGCTTAGTCAGATTCCTTGTCTGCAATAATAATTCACTCAAAGCTTTTTCCTCCTTTTCTTAACTGCTCTTATCATAAAAAATAAATCCTAATCAATCGCAAATAAATAGTAAAAAAAGAGTAAATTATTCATGCAGGCGATATCCAATCCCCCATATTGTTTCTATATATTCATCAGGTGTAACGTTTTTTATTTTCTTCCTGATATTGCTTATATGCACATCCAGGGTCTTTGTTTCACCCATATATGGCTCATCCCACGCATATTCGAATATATCCTCCTTGCTAAACACCTGCTTCGGGTTTTTAAGCAGCAATTCCAGTATTGCAAATTCCTGTTTTGTAATCTTAGGAAGCACCCTGCCACCGATACTTACCTCAAAGGTAGAGCGTGTAAGCACCATATCCCTGAACTCAAGCCTTCCGCTGCCTTGTCCTTCCTGTATACCAGCCTTTGTTATCACTTCCGTTTCTGCTTCTGTTTCTGCCTCTGCTTCACTTTTTGTTTCTGCCTCTATATGACGAAGTTGCACCTGAATACGTGCCAATACCTCTCTAATCTCAAATGGCTTTGTTATATAATCATCTGCTCCGTCTGTCAGCACTCCGATTTTATCATCTATACTATCCTTTGCAGTCAGCACAATCACCGGAAGCCTTCCCTGTTTTCTTATCTCTTTTAAAACCTCTTCACCACTTGCACCAGGCAGCATTAAGTCAAGCAGTACAAGCGTATAAGCCTTTTCTTTTATATCCAGAAGCAGCTTTGCCTCTGTTCCTGAAAATGCCTGTTCGCATGTATAACCTGCCTTCCTAAGTACCTCACAAAGAAGGTTATTAATATTTATATCATCCTCTACAATTAGTATATTAGGCATAATTTTTACTCCTGTCCGATATTGTTTTATCACTGATTCCCTGTTTAATCTATATCATAATATTAACATAAATCATATTGTTTCATAGTTTCTACATTTCGATATTCATGCTTCTCATAATATCCTATCAGCTTACCTTCATCTCTGAGTGCTACCATGTAAACATCTTTATTCTGTTTCTCATTTATTTTTCACATTATAACATCTATCAAATTGATCCGCACTAAAAAAGGACGCAGAATCTCTCCCACGTCCTCAAGACTATCTGGCTTTATCTTCTCTCACCTTCGATACTTCCTTTATTTCATATCTATACGATATAAATTAAGTCTCTCCTGTTTCGTATATCTCCTTAATATAAAAATGCTATTTTATTTAGCGTTTACTTTTCTTCTCCTTATATGGTTCTGACAAATCAAGAAACTCTAACATATACATATCCCTAAGAACACCTGTCATCTCTTTACTTTCGATTGCAGATGTGGCTTTTCCATTAGATAAAAGCAACCTCTCATAATATCCACTATCAATCTATCTCGCCAGTTCTTTTGCCTTATATTTTTCCTTTGACGCAAGTTTTAGATAAAATTCTTTTTCCTCATAGCTTTTTGTTTTAGAAATAATATTACTAACATGTATGAAGCATATTGGGGAATAAATCCTTCCGATCCTTTCTCATCACTTACTGATGAAGGCAGGGAAAAAGCTATGGATTATATCAATCTGCTCCACGCATCCGGAATGTATGAAAAGCAAACTGCTAAGATAATTCCATTCCGTAGCATTGATATTTTTGAAAATGCAGTATCAGCCGGAACCGGTAACTTCCTTGTAGACGGACCGAAAGAGACTGTACGCATAGATGAATCTATCCTGCCGGAGGATACTACTTTCGGTGTACGCATTAGTGGTGACAGTATGGAACCTGAATTCCATGATGGTCAGATTGCATGGGTATTACAACAGGAATCTGTTGCTAATGGAGAAATCGGCATATTCGCTCTTAACGGAGAAGCCTATATTAAGAAATTACAAAACGATAAAGACGGAATTTTCCTTATCTCACTCAATGAAAAGTATGCACCTATCAAGGTTGGAGAAAATGACCGCTTAGACATATTTGGAAAAGTTCTTGGAAAATCTGATGCTTCTG
>OJNZ01001666.1_pt1 | contig 11709 bp, 13 predicted proteins | sample 1598001 | NCBI WGS metagenome assembly OJNZ01 (sample SAMN01915225, study PRJEB22387) | human gut metagenome | isolation source: stool | host: Homo sapiens | place: USA | reverse complement strand
TTCGGGCTATTCATCAGAACTAATGTCCTTAGCGCCTGTCTATTCAATTTTCAAGGTACTTTGAAGGGGGAAATCCCCTGCGGGAAAATAACCCCTTCACTCATTTGGACAAAGGGGGGCAAAATGCACACCCAAAATCGCCCCTTTTCCGAAAAAAATTTGAAAAAAATTTTTTGACCTTGAAAATTGCCCTAAAAACGCAAAAAAGCCGCCTGCTTCTCCGTAAAGAAACAAGCGGCATAACTGCGGTTTTATTCAGATGTATTGCACGGTCATCTTTTTCTTTCTGGAGATTTACAATGCAAGTGCAACACCTAAAATAAAAAGATGACCCATTGGGGAAATTCCTGTAAAATGGCAGTTGACGAGACAAGCCATAAGGAGGAATCCCCAATGAGTCATTACCATCATCTTAGCATATCGGAACGGGAAAGTATATGGGAAAATAAACTTTTGGGTAAGTCATTGCGTGAGATTGCCAGAAGCATGGGCCGATCAGTGTCCACCGTGAGCCGGGAATTGAAGCGGAATCGGCATGCTCGCTCCTATCGTCCATCCAAAGCCCAGGAGAAGTACGAAAAGAGACGCAAGCATTGCCAGAGGCATAAGATATTGGAGCAGGCAGATATAAAAGAGAAAGTTGTTGCCTTGCTCACCGGGCAGCAGTGGTCTCCCGAACAGATCTCTAAACGTATGAAACTGGAGCATGGAAATCAGGTAATCAGTTACAGCACGATCTACCGTGCTCTTAAGTCAGGCTATATGGAGCCCCCAGGACGCAGGAGAAAAAACAAAGGACGTTACTACATGGAGCGTTATCTGCGCCGGAAAGGATGGCGTGGAAAGAAAAAAGAAAAGCAAGAGAAGGCATATATTCACCGTGGAATTGAAGAACGTCCTCAATCAGCAGAAAAGCGCAGTCAATTAGGACACTTCGAGGGAGATTTGGTATACAGCAGCTGTCATAAACTGTATATCGTCACTCTTGTAGATAGACGCTCACGCTTCTTGCTTACAGGAATCAGTAAAACAAGGAAGCCCGCAGAAGTAGCACAAGTCATGGCCTCTATGCTAGAGAAGCTGCCTAATCGACTGCTACGAAGCATCACCTTAGACCGAGGCTTTGAGTTTGCTAATCACGCTGATATTACAGCAAGAATTCCCAATGCACAGTTTTATTTTGCTCACCCTATGTGCCCCTGGGAGAGAGGGACTAACGAGAACACCAACGGTCTTCTGCGACAGTATGTTCCCAAAAACACCTATAAGGTGCCGTTCTCTCCAGAGCTCCTAGAGGAGTTCACACGTAAGCTAAACACCCGGCCTCGTAAATGCCTTGGATGGAAAACCCCTGCGGAAGTCTTTAGAAACAAAGTGTTGCACTTGACTTGACAACGTGCCTCGTGCTTTTGTAAATTTGATAAGGACATCATCTACTGCGTCCGTATATCTGCCTTGTGCTATCAGATTATTTTTAAGGGCGATTAACGCCTGCAAAACCTGTCCGTACTCCTCGTCATCAAGATAGATATGAAATTGTCTGTCTTTCATCAAATCGTCTCCTTTATTTTATCTGTCCTTTTCTCCATTCAAAAAACCTCTGCCGGATAAACACTGTATCCTCATCTTCATTCGAGGTTATGAAAATATGTAAGCTGCGAAACGCTTTTTTGATTTTCATAGCGAAGTCTATTTCGCTGTTTCCTAATGTATATGGGATTTTAATCAGTTTGATCTCCCGCTTCCGGCACAGATATGCTTTCAAGGTTTCTACATTCTCTGTCCGACTAACCGTTTCAATCGCTGCTTTTTCTTCAGGTAAATATATTTCAAGAGGTATGCCGATAATCTTATCCGTATCCATCTGTACCTTTATGTGCTTCTTCGCTGCATAATACATAACCGCCAGCTTTGGAAAAACCGTCAGATAGTCTTTTTCACACACCTTACAGCCTTTTCCCTCAATCGCTCTTTCTGAAATTTTTGCCTTCCACGAGTGTCCGAGCGAACACTTCCACCATACACTCTGCATTGAATTCCTTGATATTTTGTTTGGGAAAATATCTTTGTTCCTCTCGTAATCCCATTCCGAAAGAAGATGTGTATCCGTCGTTGCTAAATCATTATACCCTGTCATAACCGCCCGATCTGCACAGACAGGACATACCGTTCCTTTTACACGAGCATATACGACTGACTGCCATTCATACCCGCACTCTCTGCACTTCCACCAGACATTTCTGCGGGACTTTTCGTTTATCATATCAGGAGTAAGAGGCAGATTCCTATCCGACCATTCCTGTGCAAGCTGAGGGTGTGTCGTAGCGAAATCATTAAATCCTTTCAGCAGAAGTTGACCGCTGCAATAAGGACACCCGCTTCCGCCTGAACGAGTGGAAATGAGCGTGTTCCATTCGTGACCTTTGCTGCACCGCCACCATACCTTCCGATTTGCAAAGACCGTAACCATATCAGGCTTTAGTGGGTAATTTCTCTCAGACCACTCAGAAGCGATTTGAGGGCGCTGTGAGGCAAGGTCATTAAATCCTACTAAGATTTTATTATGGGAGCAATACGGACAGCCTGTACCGTTTAACGCCCTGCTCTTAACCGTTGCTGTCCATTCGTGACCATATTTATCCTGCCAAATCACTTTTTTATGAGAGCCTGTCGTTACCATTGTCGGTTTCAGCGGATCATTCTTACTCGACCATTCATCAGCCAGCTCCGGCTTCAGCGTTGCCAGATCATTGATACCCTCTATCACTCTTGCGCCTGAGCAGATTGGGCAGTTTTCGCCGTTTGAACGAGCTTTAACACTTGTCTGCCATTCGTGACCGCAAGCGCCTTTCCACCAAACGACTTTGTTTGAGCCGTATGTAATCTTATCCGGAGTAAGCGGCAGGTTTTTATCCGACCATTCCGCAATAAGTTCAGGGTGTACCTCTGATAAAATATTGCTCATACTTAATCCTCTCCTTCCTCTGCGATTAGCTTCATTATATTGGGAAAGCGTGGATTGGTATAGTTTGCGATAATGGGTAGTAAAACTATGAGAAAATACAGAAGCCCCTGAGAAGCTATAACTTCTCAGGGGCTGTGTGAAACTAAAAATTATGCGATTTTTTTGTTGCTGCACCGATTTTAGCACCGATTGGTGTAAAATTGGTGTATTTGTGTAAAATCCGAGGTTTTCGGAAAATGAAGTACATCTCGTTTTAGTAGAGCTTTGCGCCCGCCGGAATATGGTCATCTACCATTAGAAGATGGAGCTTTTCTTCGCCTTCTTCGTGGTGTACCGCACTAATCAGCATACCGCAGGAATCAATGCCCATCATCGGTCTTGGCGGAAGATTGGTAATAGCGATACAGGTCTTACCAACCAGTTCTTCCGGCTCGTAATAGGCGTGAATACCGCTTAAAATCGTGCGTTCCGTGCCTGTTCCGTCGTCCAGCGTAAATTTGAGCAGCTTCTTGGACTTCGGTACGGCTTCGCAGGCAAGCACCTTGACTGCCCGGAAATCGGACTTGGAGAAAGTCTCAAAATCTACGAAATCCTTGAACAAAGGCTCGATCTCCACTTTGGAGAAATCTATCTTTTCCGGCTCGGCTTTTGGGGATTCAATCGGCTGAGAGTTTACACCAATTTCGTCCTTTACACCATTCAAGGGTTTCATTGTCGGGAAGAGGAGAACATCTCTTATTGCTGCAGAGTCGGTCATGAGCATTACAAGTCTGTCAATGCCATATCCGATACCACCTGTAGGCGGCATACCGATTTCAAGGGCATTTAAGAAGTCCTCATCAGTGTGGTTGGCTTCCTCATCACCCGCTGCCGCAAGGGCATCCTGGGCTTTGAAACGCTCTCTCTGGTCAATCGGGTCGTTAAGTTCTGAGTATGCGTTGCACATCTCCCAACCGTTCATGAACATCTCAAAACGTTCTACATACTCAGGGTCGCTCGGTTTTCTCTTGGTAAGAGGTGATATGTCAACCGGATGATCCATTACGAATGTAGGCTGTACAAGGTGCTCCTCTACATATTCCTCGAAGAAAAGATTGAGGATATCACCCTTCTTATGTCTCTCTTCAAATTCTATTTTGTGCTCTTTGGCAAGGGCGCGCGCCTCTTCCAAAGTCTCAACTTTGGCAAAATCAACACCGGCATATTTCTTAACCGCATCTACCATGGTGATGCGCTCAAAAGGCTTGCCGAGATCCATCTCGATTCCGTTATAGGTGATTGTCGTGGTTCCGAGAACCTCTTTGGCAATGTACCTGAACAGGTTCTCTGTAAGATCCATCATTCCGTTGTAATCAGTGTAAGCCTGATATAATTCCATAAGTGTGAATTCAGGGTTATGTCTTGTGTCAACACCCTCGTTACGGAATACACGGCCGATTTCATATACCTTCTCAAGTCCGCCGACAATAAGTCTCTTTAAATACAACTCAAGTGAAATACGAAGCTTAACATCCTCGTCAAGTGCATTGTAATGCGTCTCAAAAGGTCTTGCAGCAGCGCCGCCGGCATTGCTTACAAGCATAGGAGTCTCAACCTCCATAAATTCCTGTCCGTCAAGATATCTTCTGATCGCAGCGATGATTTTGGAACGCTTTACAAAAGTATCCTTAACTTCCGGATTCATGATAAGATCCACATATCTCTGACGGTATCTTAAGTCAGTGTTGGTGAGTCCGTGATATTTTTCCGGAAGAATCTGAAGGCTCTTTGAAAGAAGAGTTACCTTCTCGGCATGGATTGAAATTTCACCGGTCTTAGTCTCAAATACCTTGCCTGTGACACCTACGATATCACCGATATCAAGTTTCTTGAAATCCGCATATTCTTCTTCACCGATGCAGTCCCTTGCTACATATGACTGGATCGTTCCCTGTAAATCCTGAATATGGCAGAAAGATGCCTTACCCATAACACGCTTGGACATAAGACGTCCCGCTATCGTAACATCCTTATCGTTAAGCTGTTCAAAATTATCCTTTATCTCCTGACTGTGATGTGTCACATCAAACTTAGTTATTTCAAAAGGGTTCTTACCTCTCTCCACGAGATCCTTTAATTTGTCTCTTCTTACCTGTAACAGTGCATTGATATCCTGCACCTGCTGTCCGTTATTCTGTCCGGCCACTTTATTCACAACCTTTCGTGCTTTAGTTTCTGCTGACGTTTAATACTTTATACTTAACAATTCCGCCTGAAGGAGTCTCTACCTCGATATCATCTCCTGCCTTCTTGCCTATCATGGCTTTGCCAAGCGGTGACTCATTGGATATCTTGTTCTCAAGGCTCTTTGCTTCTGTTGAACCTACAAGCATGAACTCAAGTTCCTCATCATATTCTGTATCGAGAAGCTTAACCGTACATCCGAGATTGATAAGACCCTTCTTGGTGCTGTCATCATCTGCAACTTCAGCATTCTTAAGGATTTTCTCGATTTCCTCGATTCTTGCCTCGATATCTCTCTGCTCGTCTTTGGCAGCATCATACTCGGCGTTCTCCGATAAGTCTCCCTGCTCTCTTGCTTCCTTAATCTTCTGTGCAACTTCTTTACGCTTAACTACCTTCAACTCCTGAAGTTCGTTCTCAAGCTTTTTAAGACCTTCATAGGTCATAAGATTCTTCTTCTCAGCCATTTCACATACACCTTTCCTTGTGCTTAAAATTTGTCTACCTTATATAATAAAATAGTATCTGACTATTTGTCAATCATTCTTTTGTCCAGAAGGCGAAAGAGTTCGTCCATCGTCTCCGTCATATTCACCTCGGCACGTAACGCAGCGCAGTCATGGAGTCCGGTTGTATACCATGATACATGCTTGCGAAGTTCGCGAACTACTATATATTCCGGCTTATATTCAAGCATATACTCAGCCTGGCGTTTGATTGTCTGCTTGATTTCCTCCATGGAAGGTCTGGCGGGAACCGGTCTGCCGGCAAGCGCCGCATTAACTTCACGGAATATCCATGGATTGCCCTTGGCGCCGCGTCCTATTGCAATTCCGTCACAGCCGGTTGCTTTTATCATATCGACTGCATCCTGCGCTTTAAAAATATCGCCGTTTCCTATAACCGGAATCGACACACGCTCTTTGACCTGGCGGATTATATCCCAGTCGGCACTTCCGGAATAATACTGTTCCCTTGTTCTCGCATGCACCGTGACAGCTGCCGCGCCGCTTTCTTCCATAATATGTGCAAACTCTACGGCATTTACATGTTCATCATCAAAACCCTTGCGGAATTTAACCGTAACCGGGCAGCTAAGCCTTGATACCATCTTCTCTATTATGCGTCCCGCGAGAAGCGGATCCTTCATAAGTGCCGAGCCCTCTTTGTTATTGACTATCTTCGGAACGGGACATCCCATGTTCACATCGATTACTGCAAAACCAAGATTACGTTCTTCAAGTCTGACCGCAATATCAGCCATTATATCCGGATCTGAGCCGAAAAGCTGGATTGCCGCCGGCGCTTCCTCGGGAACTGTCTTTAACAGTATGTCCGTATTCTTATTATTGTAAAGAATTGCCTTGGCACTTACCATTTCACTGACAACATAACCGCATCCCTGCTCCTTGCACAGCATCCTGAATGAGAGATCCGTAACGCCTGCCATCGGTGCAAGTGCCACATTGTTATCGAGAATTACATTTCCGATCCGCATCAGGTTTCACTCTCCTGTATTTTTTCTCCGAGAATAAATACCTTGTAATACATTTCAAGCGAACGGAACAATTCTTCCTTGTCACGCTGCAGGCTTCTTATCTTAAGTGCCGCGCCGATTTCATCATACAGAAGATCTCCTTCGTCAGCCTCCGTCTTAAGTATAAGTGTGCCGTCTTCGTCAAATTCCATTATAAAAATGCCTCCGACATCTTCCGTAAAAAGAACAGCCATTATCTTAAGCTCGTCCTTAATATGTCCCGGAAGCCTGTCAAAAGCCTCATCTAAATAAAATTTTTTATCGTAGGCGCTTGCAGCGCATAATACCTGATTGTCCATGTTAATCTCCAAATTCTGTATTCTAGACATATCCGTATATTCCGCGGACCGAAACTTCCCCGGCACGGACTGCCGTAATATTATGCTCATCATCTTCCACCAGAAGTTCGCCTTCGTCATTAATTCCGACTGCCTTGCGTCTTATGGCACCGGACTTGCCGATTATCGCAACTTCCGCTCCCTTGTTGACAAGCATGGATTCATATATATCTTTGAGGCTTGACATATTAAGGTCGTTGATGAAAATCTCATAATATTGCTCAAAATAATGCCCGAACGAAGCCACAATAAGGCTCCTCGATACCGGTTTTTTACATTCAATCGCAAGTGATGTCGCCGTCCTGCTTATATCTTCCGGGAATTCCGTCATATTGGCGTTAATTCCTATTCCGACCACGACATAACTTATCGTCTCCATTTCGGTACTCATTTCGGTCAGAATACCGGTTATCTTGCGGCCGCCTATTACGATATCATTCGGCCATTTAATCATCGCTTCAAGCCCTGTAACCTCCCGCACCGCGGACGCACACGCCATAGCGGCAAGCAAGGTTATCATAGGTGCATGCTCAGGTCTTATGTCCGGCTTAATAAGAAAAGACATCCATATTCCACTTCCTGCCGGAGAATCCCAGCTTCGCCCGCGTCTGCCACGTCCGGCACTCTGGTATTCCGCTATCGCAAGTGTTCCTTCGGATGCTCCCTGTTCAGCCTGTCTTTTAATTTCACTGTTGGTGGAATCTATTTTATCAAAATACAATATCTTCTTTGCAAACCATTTAGTATCAAGCACGCTCTTAATCTCTTCGGACAATAACACATCCGGGCACGACTTAAGCTTGTATCCTCTGTTACGGACGGATTCAATCTCATATCCGGCTTCTTTAAGTGCATTGACTGCTTTCCATACTGCCGTCCTCGACACTCCGAGTTCTTCGCATAACTCCTGTCCGGACACATATCCGTCAGTATTCTTAAGAACTGCCAAAACCTTATCTTTCATATTATCTGCCTCCGATTGCGATATAACTCATGATACTGATAACGGCAAGCACGGCCGCAGCAACCACAGATACGATACCGGTTACCTTCCTGTCCGTCATCATAGCCTTGATTCCGGTGAATAAATTCATAACACCACCCATCATAAATATAATCGGGAACAGCCATTTATTATTGTCAATATTGATAAATGCCATAACGGCAAGGACAACTACGCCTACGCCAAGAAGTACATTAAGAATATCAAGAATTGTTCTTATTATTTTCTGAAATTTGTTCTCTGATGCAAACATACGGGGCACACCTTCCTGTTTCTTTACAAACTAAAAGTCTACCCCGTAATAATACTATAAATCACCCAATGTTGCAACCATCACTGCCTTAATTGTGTGCATTCTGTTCTCTGCTTCGTCAAATACGACCGATTGTTCCGATTCAAATACTTCATCGGTAACCTCAAGTTCCGACATACCGAATTGCTCATATACGTCCTTGCCAACCTTGGTCTTGAGATCATGGAAAGCCGGAAGGCAGTGCATAAATATCGCCTGGCTGCCCGCATTATCCATAACGGCTTTGTTGACCTGATAAGGAGAAAGTTTCTTGATCCTTTCTGCCCATACTTCTGCCGGCTCGCCCATCGATACCCATACATCCGTGTAAATAACATCAGCCCCTGCTGTTCCTGCCTTAACATCCTCTGTAAGGGTTATTGTTGCGCCGGTCTCTTTGGCGATCTCACGGCATTCATTAACCAGTGCTTCATCCGGGAAATAATCCTTTGAAGTACATGCGGTAAAATTCATACCGAGCTTGGCACTTACTATCATGAGTGAGTTGCCCATATTATATCTCGCATCGCCCATATAAGTAAGATTAACGCCTTTGATCCTTCCGAGTTTCTCTCTTATCGTGAGAACATCGGCAAGCATCTGTGTCGGGTGATATTCGTTCGTCAGTCCGTTCCAGACAGGGACTCCTGCATACTTCGCAAGTTCTTCAACGATTTCCTGTCCGTATCCTCTGTATTCGATACCGTCAAACATTCTTCCGAGTACCCTCGCCGTATCGGCAATGCTTTCTTTCTTGCCGATCTGTGAGCCTGACGGGTCGAGATATGTCGTTCCCATTCCGAGATCATGCGCTGCAACTTCAAACGAACATCTTGTTCTCGTACTTGTTTTTTCAAATATGAGCGCAATGTTCTTTCCGGCATATTTATCCGTCATGACAACACCTTTTTTCTTCTTATCTTTCAGATCTGCGGCAAGATCTATCATATACAATATCTCGTCCGGTGTAAAATCCTTAAGTGTTAAAAAATTACGTCCCTTTAAATTCATCTTCGTGTCCTTCCTGTCTGATATCATTCTGTTTTATTATCGGCGGCAACTTCCGTTACTGACTTGACAAGCCCTGCAATTCCTTGTATTTCCGACGGAATAATAATCTTGGTAGCCTTGCCGTCCGCTGCTTTGGCAAAAGCCTCAAGGCTCTTAAGCGTTATGACAGCTTCATCGGCTCCGGCTTCTTTGATATATTTGATACCTTCTGCATTAGCCATCTGTACGGCCCTGATAGCCTCTGCCTGGCCTTCTGCTTCACGGATAGTGGCTTCTTTCTTAGCTTCTGCACGGAGTATTGCAGCCTCTTTCTCAGCCTCCGCTTCAAGTATCGCCGACTGTTTCTTACCTTCCGCAACCGTAATATTGGCTTTCTTCTCACCTTCTGCTCTTGTAACAGCTTCACGGCGTTCACGTTCGGCTTTCATCTGGCGTTCCATTGCATTCTGGATTTCCGCCGGCGGAATGATATTCTTAAGTTCAACACGGTTAACTTTGATTCCCCATGGGTCAGTCGCCTGATCAAGCGAAACTCTCATCTTGGTATTAATGATCTCCCTTGATGTAAGTGTCTGGTCAAGTTCAAGCTCACCTATTATGTTACGGAGTGTTGTTGCCGTAAGATTCTCAATTGCCATAAGCGGTTTCTCAACACCGTAGGCATAAAGCTTAGGATCCGTTATCTGAAAAAAGACAACCGTATCAATTCTCATAGTAACATTATCCTTCGTAATAACCGGCTGCGGGGCAAAATCCACAACCTGCTCTTTAAGGCTCACTTTTCTGGCAACTTTATCAATGAAAGGTGCCTTAAAATGTATACCGACTGACCATGTAGCCTTATATGCTCCAAGTCTTTCAAGTATAACCGCACTTGCCTGCGGAACTATTTTAATACATGATACTACAATCAAAAGTGCAATAACCACCACGATTACAATACCCACTGTATAAGCGGATGTTGATGCCATTACTATCATATTTTCTCTTCCTTTCTTCTGACAATGAGTTTAACTCCGGAAACCACGACTATTTCCACCAGGGTATCCTTAGGAATTATATCATTATCGTTCTCGGCTCTTGCTGTCCATTCCTGTCCTCCCACAAGAGCATATCCTATCGAGTCATTATTATTGATATCTACAATGACTCTTGCAGTCTGTCCTATAAGACTGTCCACATTGGTCTTCTCACCGCCCACTTTGAGAAATTTCGTAAGAAACGGTCTCGTAAAAATAAGCAGCACAATTGACACAACAAAAAATGCGACAATCTGTGCCCACACCGGCAATTCCACCAGAGCCATCACAAATGCGACAAGCGCACCGCCCGCAAACCATATAGTCGTAAGGCTTGTCGTTATAAGTTCAAAGACTATAAACAGCACCAGCAGTCCCAGCCAGATCCATACGATAAAATCCATTGTGCCTCCTCCTGTCCGCAATTATTCGTAATTGCTAAGATTTCCTTTATTGTACTATATTGCAGGCTCTTTTTCAATCAGATTATTAACATATGATTTTTATATCAACATCATATTATTTATATATTTTACTAATATCGGAATATATATTACAATACAACCGCAAAATAAACAAAGGTGATGATTAATATGGCATTCAAAATACACAACGGACGCCAGATGTCAGATTCGTTCCGGACTGCTCTTTTTATCGTATTGTCCGGAGGTTTTCAGGACGCTTACACCTACAGATGCCGTGATGCTGTCTTTGCAAATGCCCAGACCGGTAACATTGTATTGATGAGTTCACACATGTTCAGCGGCGACTGGGGCATCTGCCTGAAATATCTGATTCCTGTAGCATCCTTTATCCTCGGAACATTTGTGGCCGAAAATATCCACTACCGTATGAAGATGTATGAGAAAATCCATTGGCGTCAGCTGATTCTTATCGCTGAAATAATTATCCTGTTCGGTGTCGGCTTCATGCCGTCCGGAATCAACATTGCAGCCAATGCTCTTGTTTCATTTGTATGCGCAATGCAGGTCCAGACATTCCATAAAATTCACGGACATGCATATGCCAGCACGATGTGCATCGGCAATATGAGAAGCGGAACCGAAGCATTGTGTGCATACATCCACACACATGACAAAGTTATCTTACGCAAAGCCGGAACTTATTTTGGCGTAATCCTTGTATTCGCAATAGGTGCCGGAATCGGAAGTTTTGTCACATCACATATCGGCATCCGTTCAATCTGGATTTCATGTGCGCTGCTTCTGGTAAGTTTCGTGATGATGTTTTTTAATGATGAAAACGCAATCGAGTAGGAGGGAAATTTAAATAAATTTCCCGACCTCTCACACCACCGTGC
>OJNZ01001659.1_pt1 | contig 11731 bp, 10 predicted proteins | sample 1598001 | NCBI WGS metagenome assembly OJNZ01 (sample SAMN01915225, study PRJEB22387) | human gut metagenome | isolation source: stool | host: Homo sapiens | place: USA | reverse complement strand
GAGATCAATAATACCATAGCGGATAACAAGGAGGCCGGCAAGAACGCCATTTTCGGTAGTGACATAAAATCGGCGATCGACGATTTCGCCAACGCTTACGCTGACGCGTGGGCCACCGGGGAGGACAAGGCACAATCGGCCAAGGATCTCGTGAGGAAGATGATAAAGAACATGGTCACGGAATCGATCAAGGCCGCCGCTTCCGATCCCATGAAAGCCATACGAGAGAAATTGCTCGAGTTCTGGTCCGACGATTATATCAGCGACTGGGAACAGGATTATCTGGATCGGAAGGCGCAGGAGCTGGCCGACAACCTCGACCGTAAGTTTGGTTGGGCCGACAAATATTTCAATACCGGTAACACGGTAGAGGAGGACGACGGGCGTACGGCCTCGTCCAAGGGCGTTGGTTCCATCTCCCAAGACTCTGCGGATGTCATAGACGGTAAGATGTCGACCCAACTTATATTTTTAGATAGGACGTTGGTGCAAGTGACGGGTATAGCCGACCAGATGCGCTTCATCTACGACCTTCAGACAAGGGGCTGGAAGAACGTGGAGGCGATCAAGGACCTGTCCGGGAAGGTGTCGGAGAACACGGCCAAGGTAGCTGAGATCTCCGGACGTATAGAGGCCCTATCCGAGAAGATAGAGGCCAATACCAAGTCGGCGGCCTCCGGTATAAAGACTATTAACGACAAGGGGATATTAATGAGATCAAGATAATGATGGAGACGGTTAACGACATAATCAAATCGGCCCTCTCGCTCGGGGCATGCAGTGGTTCTAACGGGGTGACGGACTGGAGAAGCCTCGTGTGGCTGTTCTTCAGCCCGCAGGGGCGTGAGTTTTGCGCGGAGAATGATTTCCCGTCGTTAGACATGTTCCGTGGCATGGCCGGTCACGTGATGCCCTACGGGGTGTACGTTGACTCCGGCCACGTGGACGTAACCAATCCCGGCAATATCGCCGTGATAGGTGATACGGATGCGGTGATAACGATAGACGATAACGAGCGTGTTCACAAGGTGATCCTCATGCACGGCGGCAAGGCTAGGGTCGTGGCGAGCGACTACGCCGTGATCCTGCTGGTGAATATCGGGGGAGAGGTTGAGATAAACAAGGATAATACCGTGGTGATCTTATGAGGGGTGAGTTATACATAGACGGCAAGGACGCCTACACCGATTTCGGCGTATGGATCACGGAGGGAGGTTACGACGGCCTTCTCCCGTTCCCCGAGCTGGTGGAACCGGATAGGAACGACTGGCCGGACGAGGACGGCATAGAGCCGGACTTGGAAAAGCCCACCTTGAAACCACGGGAACTCAACATCACGTTCGTCCGCAGCGTGGACGGAAGATCCGCCGGCGCTCTCGTCGAGCACCTATCGAAGTCCGGGTATCACCTCTTCCGTATCCCCTCGCTGGGCAGGGAGTGGAGCTTGCGACTCATCCAGAGCCCGGCATATGAGCATTGGGACACGTTGGAGGCCTTCACGTTACGGTTCGCCGAGGATCAGCCCGTAAGACCCTCGTCCGTGGCGATCCCGGAGGGTAGAGCGTATGTTCCTCCATCCGAGTACGAGCTTGACGGCGTACCCTTGGATCGATACGGCGTGATGGTGACGGAGGGCCGGGACGAGATCATGAGATCCCCGACCGTGAAGACTAACCTGTCCCGTACGGTACTGGACGTTGACGGTAGGATCTACGATGCCGGCAAGGTGGTGTATAATAGCAAGGAGGTCACTCTTGAATGCTGTCTCATCGCCGGCTCAATGACGACATTCTGGAGTTGTTACGACGCTCTGTTGGATGCCTTGATCCAGCCGGGCGAGCGTTCGTTGTACGTGGATTACAACGTGGAGGAATACCCCTGCTACTACAAGAGGACGTCCGGCTGGAAACTGGAGAGCCTCCGTGGGCGTGTGGTGGTGACATTCAACCTCACGCTGGAGTTCACGGTGTTCCGGATGGATGGTATCGATTACCTGCTGGCTACCGAGGCCGGGGAACTGGTGGTCACGGAGGACGGGGAATATTACATAGACTTGAACACATATGCCTAAAAAGAAGAAGAAAATATCGGAGCTCGCGTTGGCCGACAGCCTCACCGGTCTGTACACGATCGGTTGCAAGATCATAGACGGTATACAAACCAGCGTGAAGGTGAGCCTCGGGACCATCCAGACGGCTTACGAGAACATGCTCACGGAGATCTCCAACGCCCGTGCCGCTACCAAGGCGGCTAATACGGCGGCCTCCAACGCCAACACCGCCAAGCTGAACGCCGAGGCGGCCACGTCAAAGGCCAATACGGCCACGGCGAACGCCATCACCGCGACAGGGAACGCCAATACCGCAACCGGTAAGGCTAATACCGCGGCTGATTTAGCCAATAAAGCCGCGGCTAACGCTAATGCCGCTCACGATGGGTTAGAGAAGATCAAGGAAGATACCGAGATCGCAACTAAAAACGCAAATGACGCGGCGAATTTGGCGAATGAGAAAGCTTCTTACGCCAACACGCAGGGTAACTTCGCCAAGACACAGGGTGACCGTGCGCAGGAGCTGGCCGACCACCCGTGGAAGGTTGGCGATAACGGCAACTGGTGGAAATGGGATCTGGATGGGGACAGGTATGTCGATACGGGCATCCTCGCGAAGGGAGGCGTCTTGTACCCGACCTTCACGATCAACCCCGCCGACATGACGCTGGTGATGTCCTACGAGGACGAGGTGTCACCAAACCTTGTCAAGCTCAACCAAGAGACCGGTGAGCTGTATTTGAACGTATGACCAAAAAAAGGAAGGAGGAATTATAATGAGTCAGATAGTATTGGGGAAGGTGGCGTTCGTCGATAAGGGCGTTTATGCCACGGCGAGTACGTACAACACCTTCGATTTCGTCGTCACGGATGATAGCTGCTACCTCTGTGTCAAGGACGGAAACAAGAACCACCCCTTGACCGATACGGCTTGGTGGAAATGTATCGCCCGTGGTACGCAGGCAACGGAAGCGGCCAAGACCGCCCTTGCGGAGGCGAATAAGGCTATCGAGGCCACGAGGAACGCTATCTCTGCTGCGGGTTTGGCTAACGCTAAAGCGTTGGAGGCTGGGAAACAGGCTGATTTGGCCGGTCGAGCATCTGATGAGGCTTTGGCTGCCGCTGTCGAGGCTGAGGCGATGATTTCCGAGGGCAATGCGCAGATCGCTTCCATGAAAGCGGCCGAGCAATCGTTGATGAGTCAAGCGCTTCTTGCCCCTACCCGTATGGAGCTGAAATATGTCAAGAGGATAACGTTAGGGAATGCCGTCGCCCAGAGGATTGCCGTGAGTTTATTCCCGGCCTATGTCCTTCCGAACGTGATCTTTCAGCAAGCGTTTTATTCCGGGGATGCCCTGTATGTGGACCCACGTGGGAACTTGACCGTGCGTAAGACCGGCACGGCCACGATCCACGTTATCCCGGCGCAGAACACCTCGCTCGCCCAAACGATAGAGATCGAGGTCACGGCCCCGGTTATCCGCAAGGCCGGTAGCGTGATGAGATTTTTATCCGGTAGCCGGATACGAAAGGTATAATTGTCTAACATTTTAATATACAGAATCATGTCATTAACAACAGCAGAGGAGGAGAAGGTACGCGCTATCATCACGGCCTTCGATAACGGCAAAACAATCGACCAGCTGCCCTTGGCCGACACGAACCAGCCCTCCAAGTATTTGATCGAGGGAGTGTCCAAGGAAACGGGCGAGTCAGTGAGGATCCCTTTCGCCGACGCGGTATCGATCGTGAACAAGCACGTCGCTATCCGTCGCTGGAAACGTGGTCAGGGCACGCCAGTCGGCGAGGCTTACGGTAATATCGATTTCCTGCGGGATCTTCCCTCCGTGATCGGTCTGGGCTGCTACCTCGTGTCCGTTGACCGTAGCCGGCGTAAGCTTGACCCGACGAACCACCATCGTTTCGCTGACGGCAGTCCCGCCGCCTTGGACGGCACGATGGGCGATTACCTGTGGTGCTGGAACGCCCACTACTACTCTTGGTGGGTAGACTCCACCTATTATTACGAGGCCGTGAGCCCGACCCCGATCGAGGGTCATTTGAACTATTATATCCCGGCCGGGGGTACGTCGGCCTTGGGAGCCGGCGTGATGGATCGTACGAGCGGCACGTTGGTCTCCGTCGTCAGCGACGATCCCCGTTATCGTGGCGGGAACAACGACGCGACGAGGGATGGGAAGCACAACACGCAGCTAGGCATGGTTGCCACGAACATGAACGCCGCGGCTTTCGGCACGGCCGCCCGCAAGAAGGGTGAGGGCTGGGAATCCGGCTGGTTCGTCGCGAACAGCGTCGTCGGTTATCTCTACCGCCTTATCATGGGTACCCGTGATTGCCAGTCCGCCTTGAATCCGGTAAAGGACTCCAATGGCCTATATCAGGGCGGTACCGGTAAAGGTGTTACCGAGTGGTCTTGGGATCCTTGGTCGAGCCATAACGGTGGTTATCCGATTATTCCGACGAGCGTAGGGATCGAGTTGGGGGACTCGGTCGGCGTGAGCGACTACGCCGTGAAGGGCTCGGACGGTGGTACCGTCCACCAAGCGCACGTCCCTTGCTTCCTCGGCTTGAAGAACTTCTACGGCCATATCGGTCTGATCGAGCGTGGCTCCTTGATAAACAAGCTGTCCGACGGTAGCGGAGATTATTATGTCGCCCCGTCCCTTTACTCGGCTTTCAACATCAACTCGATCGAGGGTCTGATAAAGGCCGCGAAGGTTCCTAAGAACGATCCCAGTGGCTGGAAATATATCACTGAGCTCAGTATGCAGAACCTATGCTCCGCCCCGACTGTCGCCTCCGGCAGCTCCAGCACCTATTATTGCGACGGTTGGTATAACGACAACGCTACATCCGGCCTTCGCTGTCCGTTCCGTCGTGGTCATGCGAACAACGGTGCTAATGCCGGCTTAGCGTACCTCAATGGTAACAATGCGGTCTCGAACGCTAACGTGAACTGGTCGTCGCCCCTAACATGCCGAACGAGGATTTTTTATATGAAGTGGAGAAGGGACCTTGTCACTTGACAAAAAAGCGAGGCTAAAGGTATAGTCCCGGTAGGTTTAACCGACGGCCCATGACCCGATGGCAATTGCAGACACTAGACACTATTAGACACTAGAGACACGAATGAGGAGAAAAGGTGGCTTTTCCGGGAATATAGCCCGGAAGGATAATTATTTTAAGGCTTTTGATCATGCCAGCAAGAACAAGCATGGTAAAAAGGCCATAACAAAATTCGAGGCGGACTTGGAAAAGAACCTTTCCGATCTCCTATACTCTTTTGAAAACGGGACGTTCGTAACCTCCCCGTATCGTTTCATGACCGTCCATGAGCCGAAAAAACGTCTTATCGGGATGCTCCCTTTCCCGGATCATGTCCAGCACTGGGCGATGCTCAATGAGGTGGAGGATTATTTTACGAGATCCTTCTCCGCGTATACCTACGGAGGGGTGAAAGGACGCGGTCCCCACGCCTACATGAGGATGATCCGGAAGGTCCTGAGAAAATATCCGGAACGTACCACCGACTATCTCCTGTGCGATATCCACCACTTCTATCCGACCGTCAATCACCCGGTACTGAAAAGCCAGCTCAGGACACGTATCAAGGATAATCATTTATTGCGAAGGCTTGATGAGATCATTGACAGCGTCGAGGGGGATACCGGTATGTTTCCCGGCACGAAGCTGGCGCAGTTCTTCTCGCTTGTCTATCTTTATCTTTTCGATCACGATTTGAAGCGGTGCTTCCATGTCGGGGAATGCCCGGCCTTGGTCGGGTATTATACGAGAAGATATATCGAGGAGAGGATGGCCACCGCCAAGACGGACAAGGACATGGAGGAGTTATCCAAGGGGATCCAATACCTCTCGGACAGGTTCAAGGGATATCTGAACCGTCTGGACTTCTGTTACCGTCTCGCCGATGATGTCCTGATACTGCATGAGGACACCGTATTCTTGCACCTTGTCATCGAGTGGATCGGTCTTTATTACGCTAACGAGCTTAGGATCGGTCTTAACCCGAGATGGAAGATCGGGCACGTGACGGACGGTGTCGATACGGGGGGATACGTGCATTTCCCGGATCACGTCCGTGTCCGGAAACGTAACAAGGTGGCTCTCTGCCGCCAGATAGCGAGACTGAGAAAGAAGGGTTTGCCGGACGAGGAGATAAGGAGGAGGGCCTCTTCCCGTATAGGCTTCATCCAACACGCTGATACGAGTAATCTATTAAATAAATTAGGAATGGAAACACCAAGGAAAAGACTGGGACAGGTGATAAGGAATAAAAAAAGTCCGTGGGAGGATCTCCCGGCCGACCGGAAAATGAGATTCGAGGATATACTTTATGATACCCGGATACCGGAGGATAAACGAGGGCCGGAGGATGATAAACTCATAGAGTTGATTGATTATAAAATCGAGGATAGCAAGATCGAGAGAAACGAGGACGGCACGCCAAAGAAGTGCCTCGCCATACGTTTCCGATGGAAAGGCGAGGAGCGTTACGCTTTCACCGGTTCCGCCGTCTTGATCGACCAGGCGCTCACGGACTTCTCTCACGAGGACTTGCCGGTGGATACCGTGATAAAGGTGCTCACCAACAAGTTCGGTAAGAAATTTTTCAGGTTCACTTGACCCGTAGGGATCCTCCCGGGTCGGCTAAAAAACATTTAAATATATGGAGACAAGAGCGATTTACACGGAGAGAAAGACATTCGTAAAATACGATGACAACCATTACCTGTTATACCTGAACGAGGAGGTCCTGGAGAACCACGTTCCGGAGGGTCACGGGGGCGAACCGGAACCGGAGCCCCGCGTGGCTTACGCCTATACCGGCACGTGCGAGGATGGCGGCACGCTGATAGAGGCTGCGGATGCCACGTACGAGCGGTTCGTGTCCGGGCTCGTACGTGCGAGATATTCCGCTGACAGGGTGGAGGCGATCACCCTCAATAAATTAGGTTCGGATACGGCAAGGATGGCCGAGTTCGAGGCGGAGTTCGCGGAGCTGGAGCGTTACAGAAGCGATTGTAAGACGAGGGTGCGTGCCTTGCTGGGTATACCCGAAAGCGTCTCGAACACCCTTTAAATACCGTTCGAGATGCGTATCTATGATAAGACGGGCGAGGTATTGCTTGACATCCCGGTGGACGATGACAGCTATCGTTACCGGGTGATAGCGCAAGCGAAGAAGGTGGAGCTGCGTTACTCCCTAGTGGATCACGTGGAGCTGCCTACCGGGGCGTATATCGAGTATCAGGGGGAAAGGTACACGCTGTGGTACCCTTCGGATTTCAAGAAGGAGGGCACGAGGGTCTTCGACTATACCGTCACCTTCGGCGGCAACGAGGAGATCCTGAAAAAATATAAGTACAAGCTGTTGTCCGACAAGCCGTACAAGCTCAAGTTCGTCATGACGGCCACGCCGGGGATGTTCATGGAGCTGCTGGTGGACAACCTCAATCTCTATGACTCCGGCTGGACGGTCGGCACGGTGATCGAGGCCCCGGAGAAACTGTTGTCGTTCAACCATGAGAAATGCTGGGCTGTATTGGGGCGTTTGGCCGAGGAGTTCGACACGGAGTTCGAGATCGTGGGCAAAACTATCAACCTCCGCAAGATGGAGTATTACAAGGACGCTCCTCTAAAGCTATCCTACGGAAAAGGTAACGGATTCCTTCCCGGTGTAGGTCGTGCGAACCAAGGCGACAACCTCCCCGTTGAGATCCTTTACGTGCAAGGTGGCGAGCGGAATATCGATTATTCGGCCTACGGAAGCCAGACCTTGCTGCTCCCCAAGTCGCAGGAACTTTCCTACCAAGGCAGACGCTACAAGACCGACAAGGACGGCATGTATGTCACTCGCGCGGACAGGCCCCTTTCCTCTTATAATGAGGACAGCTACGATGCCAGCGATATATATCCATCCAGGGTCGGTACGGTGAGTAAGACCGATACGGAGCCGGGCAAGGACACGGACGGGAACGAAGTCACGTTCTACAACTTCTATGACTCATCGGTCCCCGCCAACCTCAATTTCGAGGATTGCCTGATCGCCGGCCAGACCATGACGGTTATTTTCCAGACAGGCCGTCTGGCGGGCCGTGAGTTCGACGTAAAGTACGTACATGACGGCCGTAAGTTCGAGATCGTCTCGTCCGAGCAGGATGGCATGACGCTGCCGAACGCCTCCCTGTATCCAGAGGTCGGCGACAAGTACGCCGTTTTCAACATATCCCTTCCCGCCGCCTACGTGTGCGACAACGCCACCAAGACCGGGGCGAGCTGGGACATGTTCCGGGAGGCGGTACGCTACCTGTACGAGCGTGAGGAGCGGCAATTCACGTTCAGCGGAGAGCTGGACGGCATATGGGCCAAGAAGAATTGGTTGGCGATCGGCGCCAAGCTGGTCCCCGGCGGTTATGTCGATTTCAGCGATCCCCAGTTCCAGCCGGACGGTATCCTGATCCGGATCACCGGGGTGAGGGATTACATCAACAGGCCCCACAGCCCGGAGCTTGAGCTATCCAATACGCCGGTAGGCGGTTTCCTGTCCGATGAGCTGGGCAAGCTGGAGAGCGAGGAGGTGACGAACGAGACACGGTACAAGCAGGCCGTATCGTTCACCCTTCGCCGTTGGCGTGACGCGGTGGAGATGCAAGGAATGCTGGAGAAAGCGTTCAAGGATTACGGCAAGGGCCAGGCGATGTCGTGGCTTCGCACCATGTCGGTATTGGTAGGGCATGAGTCGTTGCAGTTCCGTTTCGTCAACCGTATTCCCACGGCGGACGGGCAGACGGTCACCGAGGTGGATCACGCCTTCACGTATGACCAGCGGAAACGTACGCTTGCCACCCCTTCCGGGATCTTGCAGCACATGACGTTGGGTATAGACTCTCTCGCCCCCTCCCACAAGGTGACCGAGTATAGGTACTGGAACATGGCGGCCTATACGTCTCCCTATCTGGGGGATGACACGGAGGCCATGTACCTGTACGCCCGCTGCGCCAAGTCGGGATCGTCCGGCTCTTTCCTTCTCAGCAAGGAGCCGATGGACTTGGACGACGGCTCGTATTACAACCTCCTTTGCGGGGCCTTGAGCACCGAGGTGGACGGCCAGCGTAGTTTCTCCACTCTTTACGGCTTCAGCGAGATAGGCCCGGGATGGATGCGGCTGAACAAGATCATTAACATGGACGGCACGCAGTATTGGGACATGCTCTCCAAGGCGTTCCGGATCGGCGATGACAACGCCTTCCTCTCATACGACCAGCTAGCCGGTCTCGTGTTGAAAGGCAGTGTCTATCAATCTCCCTCCGGCGAGATCGACTATCCGGAGGTGGATCGGGGCGCTTACTCCGATAAGCCCGTCTATTACCCCGGCGACAAGGTATCTTACGCTGGTAACGTGTATAAGTGTATATCCCAAACCACGCCCGGAATTGCCCCCGATGACACGAGGCACTGGAAAAAACTCGTGGCGAAAGGCTCGAACAGTTTCAAGAGCACGGTGTTCATCCGCACGAACGCCACGCCCGATACCCCTGTTGGCGGCTCGTACGCCTCCCCGTTACCGACCACGGAGGGATGGAGCGACGGAATCCCGTCCGGTGAGGCTATCTTGTGGGCCTCCACCCGGATCTTCTCGTCAGACGGGAAGGATCCACAGCAAGCGGCGTGGACGACCCCGAGGCAAATGACGGACACGGCCGATTTCGACGTGGAGTTCTCATCCGTAGCGAGCCCGTCAGCCCCGAACGGTCATCCTAATACGAACAAGCAATGGAGCGACACCCAGTCCACGGACACGGTCTGGATGGCCACCAGCACCAAGAGAAACGGGGTATGGAGCGCGTGGAGCGTATCCAAGATCAAGGGAGAGGAAGGCAAACCGGGAAGGGACGGGATAGACGGCACGGATGGCGAGGACGGGAAAGACGGTGATCCCGGTCCCCGTGGCGATCGTGGCCCCCGATGCACCTACCGTGGCGATTACGACTCAAGTACCACCTATAACGGCAGCTCGCTGATAACGGATGTCGTGTCGATCAAGCAGAGTGATGGCACACGCAAGTACTACGTGGCCAAGGTGGATGACAAGGAGCCTACCTTCAAGGGAAAACATCCGACCAATACCGCCTATTGGGACACCTTCGGGGCGAATTTCTCCAGCGTGGCGACCGATTTGCTGATGGCACGGAAGATAGCTGCCTCGGAGATCGACGTGGAAAGCATCACCTCCAATATCGTCAAGATCGGGAATTTCGTATGGGGAGGGAATGCGTTGGTCGGCATCAACGACGCTATTCTTGTTGTCAGCGGGGCGGCGTCGATAGGCTACACGGATGGATGGGCCGCCCGATTCTCAGACAAGGTATATATCGAGGGGATGTTGTCTTGTGACTCTGTCAATGCGTCCAGTTTGGATGTCCCCAAAATATTATATAAAGAAGGCAACGGGGTCGTGTTTAACGCCCCGGGCGGGAGGTATCCGTTTCTGGGGGTACGGATTGATAACGGTAACGGTATCTATGGTTGGAACAGTCCCGGGAATATAGCCAACCTGTATATCAACAAGGACGCCGCGAGCACGGCCCATGTCTATATAACCAATTACCAAGGCTTGACCTCCTCGGACATCCGCCTGAAGAGCGTCTTCTTCGATATCCCGGACGTGCTGGATAAGCTGGAGGGTATATCCGCATTCTACTACACGATGAAGGAGGACGAGGACAAGATCCCTCGCATCGGCGTGTCGGCGCAAGCCGTCCGAGAGGTTCTTCCGGAGGCGGTACAACTCATAACACCGGATAACGGGGATTCCTATTACGGCGTGGATTATATCCAGATGTTGACCGCATTCGGGATCAACGGTATCAAGGAGCTACACGCCAAGGTCAAGGCGCTGGAGAGGCGGGTGAAGGAGCTGGAGAATAGATAGAAAATATTATAGGCCTTATCGGGGGCGGGCAAATAAAAGTCCCCGTATATATTAAAAGAAAACGAGTTATGGGAGTTGATTTGAATACGATATTGGCGATAATCGGTGCGATGGGCGGGATCGAGGGGATAAAATGGGGCATCCGTGCGTGGGCGAACCGTAAGACTAACGCCCGTATAGCGGACGCTCAAGCTGACGTGGAGGAGTTCAAGGCCCTGCGTGAGTATAATGAGTTCTTGCAAAAGCAGTTGTCTGAGAAGGAGGAACGGTTCGTTGAGCAGACCGGACGGCTCCGGCAGGTGCAGGACGAGCTTTTCACCTTAAAAGAGAGCTACTCGGACGTGAAGATAGAACTGGCTTTAAAAAGGTGCGAGAAAAAGAAATGCGGCGATCGTGAGCCGCAGAACGGTTATTAATGAGGGAGGATAAGGAATGAGAAATAGTAGTCTGCCCAGAGGGTTGAGAAACAACAACCCCGGGAACATCAGAAAGAATAGCGATGTCTTCCAAGGAGAGAAGACAAGCTCAGACAAAGAGTTCAAGCAATTTAAATCGATGGCATACGGTTACAGGGCGATCTTCAAGATCCTGTCTAACTATTACCGGAACTATAAGCTGGATACGATCCGCAAGATGATAGGAAGATGGGCACCACCTACGAGATAACCAACAGCCAGTATGCACAGTTCCTCAACGCCACGGGCGTG
>OJNZ01001649.1_pt1 | contig 11775 bp, 9 predicted proteins | sample 1598001 | NCBI WGS metagenome assembly OJNZ01 (sample SAMN01915225, study PRJEB22387) | human gut metagenome | isolation source: stool | host: Homo sapiens | place: USA | reverse complement strand
TCTAATATATTCATATACTAATTCATTCTTTTCATCATTTGCATCTCTTTTTCCTAAACTTGAAAAACCCTGACATGGCGGACAGCCCGCAAGTAAAAAATTATCACGTCTGTTTATTCCAGTTAATTCAGTTATTTTTTCTCCAGTTACTTTTTTTATATCTTCTTTCAATACTTTAGTGCGTTTCAAATTACATTTATATGTTTTCAAAGCTTTTTCATCAATATCTACACCCAAGCATAATCTGAATCCACTTTTCTTCAATCCTGTCGATAATCCTCCCGCTCCACAAAACAGATCAATCGCTTTGAATTTCATAAATGTTACCACCTCTATACTTATTTCTTATATATTTCATTTACAATCTCTTCCACTCTTTTCTTATTTGAGCTATCTTCCATGCTCCATTTATATGCCAACTTTTGTATAAGATCATTTATATGCTCTTCGTTTCCATAATCTGCTTCTGAAATGGTCGCAAATATCTTTTTCGCATTGTCATTCGTAATATCTACTTTTTCGTTCACTATACTTGGATATTGCTGCTTTACATATTGAGATTCCAGTAAAATTTTTTCTGGTATAGATTTACTTGGCAAGTAAAACACACTATCTGTATAATATTTAAGGTACTCTTTATATGCATCAATCTCCTGATCTTCTCGTTTCCCACCATTTCCACCATCAACATATGCTTGAATATCCACTCCGTATGCTTTTTTCACACATTCTTTCATATATGAAACATCTTTTTCTTGTTTCACAGTCAATTCATCTGCATTATAAACGTAATCCGTTTGCATATCACCATCTAATACTAAAAATACTCTTTCTTTAAAGAAATCATGTGTAACAAATGTTGGTAAATATTTTGTAAGTAATGTTTTTTCACCACCCGGATTAAATTCCACATCAAAATATTGAGTTTTATCCATTCTTTTCAATACTTGCTCTACAATATTTTTTGCTGCAAAATCTTCACAAAATATTATTTTCTTATCAGATACACAATCTTCCAAATCATAAAATGCTTCTCTGTAATCAACATTTTCTTTTACTTCAAATCTTCCCTGCAAATTTGTAATATACAATTTAATCGCTTCTGATGGCATATCTCTAATCAATATAGGCGAATGCGAAGATATAACTACCTGTAATTTTTTTCTCTTTGTTACTTCTAGTAAATACTCTTTGAGTTTTTCCTGTGCTCCCGGATGAATTGAGACTTCTGGCTCATCCAAAAGAATCAAACTATATTCTTGTGCTTCTTCAATCTTTTTTACCAACTGAATTACAGCAACTTCTCCACTTCCAGCATTAGCTTCCGAATATCTTGATGATAGTTTTGTTTTTACATAAATTGATGTACCTGGATTTTTAAACAATGAATGTTCAGCAACTTTTATACTCACATACTCTTTACCCAGAATAGAACTGATTTTCTTTTTCATTTCATCATTGAGTTCTTTAACAACACCTACTTTTTCATCTGGAGCCCCTGGGAAACGCATTGCTTCTCCATTAAACAACCTATTCAAATACTTCGAACGTTTTCTCAGCAAATCCTTTTTACCCGAAATGTCTCCTTTTGCAAAATGGAATATTTTATCAAATGCACTTACTTCTGCTCTAAAATCTAAATATACAACTTCCTTCTTTACAGGATCGTTTCTTGTCTGTGCAGTCATCCCATCCTTTTTTATTGGTTTTGAGGTTTCCCAATAATCGGGATCTTCTTCTTTTGTTTTAGAGCCTCTTCTCATTCGAGTTTTCATTACTTCTTTTATTTCTGATTGTTTATCTTCCCGATAGCCATAGAAAAATCTATTTTTTCCCTCTCCACCAGTTTCTTCTATAGGATCTACTTCTGTAGAAAACCAGAAATCTGCACATGATTTCCAATAAGGCGCACCATATAAAGCATGTAAAGTTGAACTTTTTCCAGATCCATTCTTCCCTACCAATATTGTTATTGGAAATTCCAGATTAATTTTTGTTCCTGGAACTAAATTCTTATAATAAGGGAACACTATGTACTCAATATACTTCTTAAATGCACCGTTTTCTTTCATATTTTTTATAGTATCAATTTCTTTGTCCATATTTTTTCCTTTGTATATTATCTATTTTCATTTTTCAATTCTATTTTAACCATTTCACATATTCATAAATCCGTTTCAGCATTCCGTCTTTATCTTCTCCTAATTCTCCTCGGATTTTATCACCAAATCCCATATATGTATTGAATCCAAGCATATATACAGCCATCGCCATAGACAGCTCTCCGTTTTCATCACCATACAATGATGCCACTTTTCTCAATTCATCAATAACCGTATCGTGTGGTACTTCAACACCGCCTTCTTCATTTACAACAGAATTGATTACCTCCGGCAATGCCATACACATCTTATAAAATGCAGCTTCTTCACCAGTGAGAATTGCATAAAACTGATCCATACTCACACGGCGAATCAATCTATGCTGTACATTTTTCCCATCAACTTTTGTTGACCATTTTATATTCTGTGATTTCTTTGCAATTGCTTCAACCAACAGACACGCACAATCATCATCTTCCAAAATCTGTCCCTGCATCTTTATATATGTTTTTGCAGAAGATGCAGAATTCATAGTATTGTGTTTGTTTTTCATTTCCACATATATTGTATGTACAATATCTCCATCTGGCATTTGTATTCCATCGGGATTTCTGTAAATAACATCCCAGCCTGCCTGCGGGACTTCGCAGCCTTTGAAATAGGAAAAAATATTCTGGTGAAAATATCCTATATCATTATTATTAGACTTATCTCTCTGCCGGAAAATTTCATTATTTACAATTTCTTCCCAGCTTGTACGATACACCGATTTATCAAAAATCAGCTTGATCGGATCAATCAGGTTACTATTGAACCGCTTCAAATCATACGATTCCAGTTTTTCTCCATATTTCATAATCGTTGCACGCACATGCTTCTTAAAATCTTCTTCTGATATAAAATCTAAATTCCACGCCATTTATTTTACCCCCTCTAATGATTTATGTATCTCTAACCCAATTTCATATGCTAAATTGACAGGAACAGCATTTCCAACCTGTTTATACTGAGATTGAACACTTCCACAAAATTGCCATTCATCTGGAAATGTTTGACATCTTGCATTCTCACGTACCGTAAACGGTCTTGCTTCCAATGGATGACATCTTTCTGTTTGCTTCTGAGACGGTGAAGTCAATACCGTCAATGACGGTTCATCCAGGCTCATTCTCCTAAGAATTCCTGTTCTTCCACCTTCCATATCCCAGCAACTTTTCATATATGCTTTTGCAATCTCTGGGTCAATATCTCTCCAATATCCTCCGGGTGGAACTAATTCAAATATTTTCCTTTTATTTTCTCCGTATGGTACTCCTGGTCCTTCTGGACAATCCAATAAAACATCTCTCAAAACAGGCTTATAATCATGTTCTTTAGGAAATGAAAATGAAACTTTTCCCGCTAAATCATTTCTAATTCCAACAGTGATTAGTCTCTCTCTTTTCTGTGGCACACCAAAATCCCACGCATTTAAAACCTTTTTCTGAATGGTATATCCCGTCTGTTCAAAAATATTTGTTATCGTTGCATATGTTCTTCCCTTATCATGAGTCAGCAACCCCCGCACATTTTCAAACAAAAACATCTTTGGCTGTAATTTTTGTAAAAAAGTTGCATAGTGATAAAAAAGTGTTCCTCTTGCATCTTCAAGTCCTAATCTTTTTCCAGCATAAGAAAAAGCCTGACACGGTGCTCCTCCCGATAATAAATCCAATTCTCCTTTTTTTATACCAAAATAATCTTCCAAATCCAAACAAGATATATTAGCTATATCATCATGAATAACTCTCCAGTTTGACCTATTGGTTTTCAAAGATTCTGCCGCATCTTTATCAAACTCTATTAGTCCCAATGGTTCAAATCCAGCTTTTTCGATTCCCAAAGCCAGACCTCCTGCTCCAGCAAACAGTTCTATGGTTGTAAATGCATCAATATCGATTTGTGGTGATTCTTCTTTTTTTATCTCTACAACATCTTCTATCTTGCAATTTAATGTAAAACATATTTTTTCTATTGATTCAAATGAAACTGGCTCATTCTTTCCTAATCGAGCTAATACATTAAAACTTATTCCTGACGCTTCCTTCAATTCTGTACGGTTCATTTTTTTATCTATCAGTAATTTCCATAATTTGTCATAACAAATCGCCATTAAAATTCCTCCAAAATCAAAAATAGTACAACTCATATTTTACCATATACCACAATTAGCAACAAGCAATTTTCTCACTATATCGTTAGATTTCCTCTTGTATGTTTCTTAACCCCTTTGCTATTTCTTCTGTTTTTTGATAATATATTCTTATCAGTTCAGACAGAAAGAAGGTACCTATATGTCACGTGATTCCGCTACTGTTTCAAACAATATGCGTAAGATCCACAGTAAAGATACTTCCATAGAACTATTGCTCCGAAAAGCTCTATGGCACAAAGGTTATCGCTATCGAAAAAATTATAAAGCTCTCCCTGGTTCTCCTGACATTGTTCTTACCAAATATAAAATTGCTATTTTTTGCGATAGTGAATTTTTTCACGGAAAGGATTGGGAGATTCTCAAACTTCGGCTTGAAAAAGGGAAAAATCCAGATTTTTGGATCAAAAAAATCGAGCGAAATCGTAATCGTGATTATGAAAATGATAAAAAGCTTCTATTCCTAGGCTATACTGTTCTTCACTTCTGGGGGCAAGATATTTCCAAACATACAGATGAATGTTTACAAGCCATTGAAGAAGCCATTTGGGATACAAAATTCTCTGATACAACCACTGACTATGATATATCTGAAGAATAATCCCTCCTATACATGAGGATGTCCACAACTCCTGCAGACAACCTCTTTCCTACATAAAGATTATATTTTTATATACTATTTCTTCGGCAGTTGCTTTAATATTATTCATTCTCCTCACCCATTCCATCTGATCCTGCATCTTCAATTCTTCTGTCACTCCCCATTGTCCAGCCATCTGATCCACCAGTATCTCAACTTTTTCTCTTGCTTCTTTATCGATCTGGTTCAGATGCTCCGTCAGTTTCCCGGTCAGTACCAGATATTGATACCTGGCACTCCTGTGTTCCTTCAAAAACTGCTTTCGCATTATTCCATATTTCCCATATGTGGGTTCTTCCTCATTGATTTCCAAATCTGGCAGATAATAATCTCCATGCAGTGTGTAGTTCAGTCCGTTCTTTTCATCATAAATCTGTTTCTTCATATTCTTACAACTCCATTCCTCTGTACTTTGCTTTATTCTTCTTAATTTGTGCATTGTGTTCTTCACTTCGTTCTCTTGCCCATTGTATGCGGTCACCTATTTTTTTCGGCATTTGCTCTTTCCTCTTTTTCGCTTCAAGTTCCTCCTGTATCCGGATATCGTCCTGCACCAGTCGTTCTACCATATCTTTCCCCAACATGCGTAAAAGTCGGTTATACCTGTCTGCAATTCCCTGCAGTATTTCTTTCTCACCAGACAATTTCTGATAATCTTTCTGAACTTCTGCCAGTTCCTTTTTTGTTTTTTCATGCTCTTGCTTTTTCTTCTGAAACTTACTTTTCCAACTATCTCTTTCTCTTGTGAGTTCTTTCACCTGTGCAGCCATCGCACCGATTTTGTTTTTCATTTCAATGAATAATGGTTTTATTTTCTTATCCCGGTAAGTTACCGCACGTTCCAATGCTGTAGCTTCCGGCAGAAATGTTTTGATCATTCCATATTCTTTTATTTCCTTACTGACATTATCCATCACTGGTTGCAGGAATTCTCTTCTGTCCTCCAGTTTTTTCAATTCCGCTTCTGCTTTCTCAGCACGTCTTTCCGCTGTTTCTTTATCTTTCTGGAACTGAATTTTTTCTTCTTCCAGTAGCTTAATATCTGCCCTTGCTTCTGCAATCTGAGAAGTCAATCCTTCATTCTCCACTGTCAGATTTTCTTTTTCCTGTTCCAATTCCTGCACTTCCTTTTTGCGTTCTTTTTTCTTGAAATTGTAAATATCCAGATGTTCTTCATGTGTGCCTTTCTGTTCCCATTCAATTCCATGCTGTTTTGCGATTTCAGCCAGCACTTCTTTTTCATGATTTATCCACTGATTCAGTTCTGTATCATGCTTATTTCCACCTTGAAATCCAAGACTTTTCAATGCCTGCTTCAGTGAAACTCTGGTATCCATTCCTTTTCCCTTCCAGTTGGTCACATAAGGAACAAAGTCAATATGCAGATGCGGAGTAGCTTCGTCCTGATGCAGATAGCAGCTAAATACCCGAAGTGTCGGATTCCGCTTCTGGAAGTCTTTCACATATTCGTCCAGTATCTTTACAGCCAGATTTCCTTCTGATGTTCCCACTGCCATATCCTCACGATTTCCTATCTGAAAGATCACTTCATGGAACAACTTCTCCTGTTTGCCCTGTCGGATTTTTTCATAATAATTTGCAATTTGCCGATCCTTTCTTTTCCCGACATTGTATCTCTCCACCGCATCATCAAACAGTTCTTTATAGACTTCTTTCAGATTCTCATTCTTATAACAAATGTTCAGTTGTACTCTGTCCGGATCTACATTTTCTGCTACAAAATCCCGTCTGTTATGAGCCAGTGAACCGGCTCCGATCATGCCACTGATTGTTCTTTTCATCATAAATTTTCTCACCTCTTTTCTGTTTGAGTGCCAGATATGGCACATAATTTTTATTTACGCCAGACATGGCGATATTTAAGAAACTTTCGCCGGATACGGCGGTTTTGTTACTTTTGTCAAAAGTAACGCAAAAGCACTTTCGACAGCCGTACCGTCCATCAAAAGTCCCCTTGCGCCCTGCCGGGGGCATAACGTCCGGTGGACGTCTGCTTTACACCAGCCGAAGCGGATCATAGACCTATTTATCCAGGTATCCTTGCCTGCACATATTCCAGATCTCCACAATAAGGTGTCCCCACCAGATACCATTCTCTTGCCAGATTCATCTCCATTCTGGTCTGTACCCATTCATCACCTACCAGCACTTCCAGTCCTTCTCCGCAGTGAAATCCTGTATCAATCCATAAGTCTGATGATAATAATCCATATCTTCCATTACTACTGTTGTATCCTAATCTTCCCTGTTTCATCATTTTCTTCTCCTTTCCAATTTGTAAACGGAATTTGTAAACGGTGCTCAAAAGATTTTAAAAGTTAACTTTTTAAGTTTTTCCTTCAAGTTCCGTTTACATCGTTTACAATAATCTTTACTCAAACGGTATTTCCAACTGTTCCGGTACTTCTATAAATCCGTCTTTATCTTTCTTCACCGAATCTTTCATCCGTTTCCATGACCGCTGTATTCCATATTCCTTTCCGAATCGATGTGTACCATGTGGTTTCCAGCCTACAATCGCATTGTTCATAATATTGGCAATTTCTTTACCTTCCCACTGTTTCATTTCTCCGGTTCGATGTAGCGCTTCATCGAACAGAATTCTTGTACATACATAATCGTCATCGTAGTCATCAAGAAATTCCTGTATGATTCCGGCATTGGTATCTTCCGGCATAAATTCTTTCTGCAGACGCTTTGCCTCTTCCTCAATTTCCTTTGTAAATCCTAAGAACACATTTCCCTGTCGATACAGTACCATTGCCTCTGCCCAGGCCTGTTCGATATAGGCTTTGCTCTCTGCCTCATTGTCCAGAATATGAACTTCTGCTTTCGACATATCTGTCATCACCGGAGCAAATCGTCTGTTTCCGGTTCTGTCCAGTGGGAGGAAATTCAGATCATTTGAAGTACCGCAAAATACACACTGTCTTGGTCTGTCTTCCGGGTGAACTTCATAAGGTACTTTGTAAGTTTCTTTCTGTCTGCTCAGAAACGATTTTATCTGTTCAATATTCTTTGCTGTGATAGTTGCCTTCATTTCTCCCATTTCGATAATCCAGTGGTTCTGCAGTTTTCTGTAAATATTTTCATCATCCAAATGATCCAGATTGTCGCTGAACCATTCTTCTTTTATCGCTAGATATTTGAAAAATGTGGACTTTCCGGCTCCCTGACTCCCAACCAAACACAACATAATATCATATTTTATTCCCGGTTCATAAATTCTTGAAATCGCTGCCAGCATGTGCATTTTCATTACTCCGATTGTATATTTGCTCTTTTCTGCTCCCAGAAAATGTGGAAGCATATTTTCTATTCTTGGAATTCTGTCCCAGACCAGACTCTCCAGATAATCCCTAATTGGGTGATATTTATTTTCATTGGAAACAATATCTATTCCTGCTTTGATCACACGCTCACTTGTCAGTTCATAATTTTCTTCCAGATACATCTTCAGATTATTTTCATCAGTATCTGTAACCGTAGGACTGTTATTCCTCCGCTCCCAGGGAACCTCTTTTACAATGTCCATTCTTCCAGAAAGTTCATTTCGTTTAATCGCTTTTTCCAATACCGGATCATTTTGAAGTACGGTTACACAATTTCTAATTGTCTGCTTTGTTCTTCCTTTATCCGTATGCTCCAACATATCATTGACATCTTCTGTTGTAAGCATCTCCTCGTTCACAATATCTTCTAATTCCATCAAGGACTTCTCGCTGATATTCGTTAATTCTTTCTTCAATTTTTTCAACCTCCCTTCTCTTCATGGTAGTGTCAAAAACTACCTGTTTTTTATTGTTCTAAATCCTTTAAAACCTTGATTTATCGGAGGTTTGCAAATAAAAAGAGCAATTACCTCCTTTTTTCGGTATAATGTAGTCACCACAACAAACAAAATACGAAAGGATTTAATTGCTCGTGAACATTATACTTTATTTATTACAATTAATTCAATACCAACATAAACAAATCTGCTGGCTTTTAAATTTTATCTGCAGATATATTCCCCTCAAGCAGTGGGCTTTCGATGTTTCCCATTCTCCAAAATATCAAAAGTTCAAAGTTGACGAACTCCCTCTGATCACGGACTTCCGTCAGGACTGGACTTATAAAGAGCTCATCCCTTACTACGAAAAACGTTATGGTAAGAAGATCCGCCCGATCAGCCGACGCTCAGAGTGTGATATCCCAGACTCCTGCACCTGTCCCCGCTGCGATGCCCCTAAACCATTTCTCTACAAGAACAACGGATCCAAAGGTCAGCTCCTATGCAAGATCTGCGATGCCAGGTTCTCACCTGATGAAAGCAGATTTTCCGCTGTAAAACTACGCTGTCCCCACTGCGGCAACACTCTGGTTCCTAAAAAAGACAGAAAACATTTCATTGTCCACAAATGTGTGAATCCCAAGTGCTCATACTATCTGCACAATCTAAAAAAGGTAGATAAGGCAGATCTGAAAGAAGACTATGGCAAGAATAAATACAAACTCCATTACATCTACCGTGAGTTCACGATGGATTTTTTCAGCATGGACTTAAATACCCTGCCTAAAAATGCTTCTTCCCTTAAATTCAGTAAGCACAATGCCCACGTCATGTCCTTGTGCCTGACGCTGCACGTCAATCTGGGACTTTCCCTGCGCAAGACATCACAGGCTTTAAAAGACCTGTATAACATCAGCATCTCCCACCAACAGATCGCCAACTACTGTAAGACTGCAGCCATCTGCATTAAGCCTTTCGTGGATCAGTACCCCTACGAAAAGAATGAGGTCTTCACTGCTGATGAAACCTACATCAAGATCCGTGGTATCAAAACCTATGTCTGGCTGATCATGAATGCTGCTACCCGCTCTATCCTTGGCTATCAGGTATCTGATAACCGTGGAGTCGGGCCCTGCATCCTTGCTATGCGTATGGCCTTCCAGAAGCTCAAAAAGCTTCCGGAAAACTTTAAATTTATTGCTGACGGATACAGTGCTTATCCCCTTGCCGCTATGGAATTCGCAAAGAAATTCGGCAAAGATTTCACTTTTTCCGTCACTCAGGTCATTGGACTTACCAACGACGATGCTGTTTCTACAGAACATCGTCCATTCAAACAGATGGTTGAACGACTGAACCGTACTTATAAAGCCTCTTACCGCCATACAAATGGGTTCGACAACATCGACGGTGCCAACTATGATCTGGCACTCTGGGTCGCTTACTATAACTTCCTGCGTCCACATAAGCATGCAGGCTATAAAGTCCTCAATGAAGTAGAAATGCTTCAGGGTGCCGACAATATGCCTGGCAAGTGGCAGCTTCTGATCTTTCTTGGACAACAGACCATTCTGAACATACAGAAAAATGGTACTGCCGCATCGGAGCGGAACTGTTGTCAATAGAACCGTGGAATACCGGAACAGACGGCTTTGCCGACTGCGAGGATATGCAGCGAAAGTCTATTGACATAAAGTTCTCGGATTATCCTATCCAGCAGAAAAGGGGTAGCTGCGCCCTTTTCCTGCCTTCCGGCGAGGATGGGCTCGGGCAAAGCCCGAAAATGGGTCAAGGGACTGGTTCCTTGTGGGTTCTTAGGGCAACGCCCTAAGCCCTCGGAGAGCTTATTGGAATTAATATCTGCAATTTTCAACGAATCATGAAAGCTTATCTCAGCCTATAATGAAAATAGGATACTGACTCCACTACTTTTTTCACTTCTCTTTTTGCCTTACAATAGTCTTAGGCAGGATTAAGTTTGATTGCACCTTGGAGGATCTGCACCCCGTTTGTCAACGTAAATGATTTGCCCTTGAGCACAGCATATTGTCGCACCTTTTATGAATAGCACGAGTAGCAAAGTCCGTATTATCTCGGGCAAATCTCCTGTCAATTCTATTATAAAGGAGGCTGTCTGTATGAAAGATCTTTTAGAAATTTCCTGTGGTTTGGATATCCACAAAGAAAAAATTGTTGCATGTATCCTAACTGGTCCATTAGGTAAACCTACTCACTCTGAAATTCGTGAATTTACCACTTTAATTCCTGATATGCTTGCTTTACGAGACTGGATCATTTCAGAGAATTGCCATCATATTGCAATGGAAAGCACTGGCATTTATTGGATTCCAATTTACGAAATATTAGAAGATGCTTTCTCTGGAGATATCACTTTATTAGTTGTTAATGCCCGCCATATGAAGAACGTTCCTGGCAAAAAAACTGATATACGTGATTCTGAATGGATTTCTACATTACTACGTGCAGGACTCCTTAATGCAAGTTTTATTCCAGAAAAAAGGATTCGTGAATTTCGTGATTTAAACCGTTATCGCAAGAGTATTATCCGCGATATTACTTCCCAGAAAAACAGGGTTGAAAAATTCCTGCAGAGTTCCGGTTTTCGTCTGTCTTCTTTTATTTCTGATATTTTTGGTGCTTCCGGCAGAAACATTATTCTACATTTGATGGAACATGGACAGATTGATAAAATGTCTTTGGATTCTTATCTCAAAACAAAAACCAGAAAACGCATTGATGAAATCCTCATGTCTGTAAATGGGACTCTTTCAGAACATCAAAAATCTTTCTTAAAAATCCTCATGTGTCATTATGATTCCATGAAAGAGCATCTTATTGAAATTGAAACTCATCTTCAGGAAGATATGCTTCCATTCGCTTTACAAATTGAACAGTTAAATACTATCTATGGAATAAGTACAACTGCTTCCTGTGCAATCATTGCCGAAATCGGTACAGATATGAAACCATTTAAAACTGCAGAACACATCTGTTCATGGGCCGGTCTGTGTCCCGGCAATAACGAGAG
>OJNZ01001645.1_pt1 | contig 11791 bp, 6 predicted proteins | sample 1598001 | NCBI WGS metagenome assembly OJNZ01 (sample SAMN01915225, study PRJEB22387) | human gut metagenome | isolation source: stool | host: Homo sapiens | place: USA | reverse complement strand
GACTCAAAATCAAGTGCCGCAAGGCGTGCCGGTTCGAGTCCGGCCACCGGCACCATGGCGAGTGTTCTTACAGCATTTGAAAAGCTGTGAGGACACTCGCTTTTTTTCTGCTCAAACAGCGGGTCTGTCGTCTGTCGTGTAGCTCACGAACACACCTTTTCTGGTGTTGACGGTGACGGCCGGGATGGGCAGTGCCGGTTCGTTGGGAATGTTCATTTCCCCCACGCAGTTGTAGTGAATGCGAAGCCGCTGTACCCATTCGCCGTCGATCTTCTCGGCATTGTAGACCTCGATTTTCTCCACCAGTTCGTTGAGCATCCGCGGCGTGAGCTTTCTGGCGCGGGTGTATTTGCGGACGATGGACACGAACATATCCGTTGAGGTTGCGCGGCTGTTCTGCTTCTCGATCTCGGAACGGAGCTTTTTTATTTTCTCCGAAAGCTCCTTCTGTTCCTCCTCATAGCGGCGGGACATCTTCGCAAAGCGGTCGTCGCTGAGCTTGCCGGAAACATTGTCCTCATAGATGCGCTCGAACAGGCCGTCCAGTTCATCGTCGCGGGCAAGGAGTGATTTCAGTTCCTTCTCCTTCAATCTGCGCTCCGTTTCCTCCGCCTGCCGGGAGTGACCGATCACTTCTTTGAGAAAATCGTCCTCGTAAAGGCCGGCATACTTCGTCAGACGGCGGATTTCGCCGAGAACGACCTGCTCCAGAAAGTCCACTCGGACATAGTGCGTGGAGCCGCAGGTGCCGCGATTGCCCTTGTAGTTGGAGCAGTTGAAATACTTGATCTCCGGGTTTCCCTGATTGAAATGAAAATGAAGGTTGCTCCCGCAGTCGGCGCAGACCAGAAGCCCAGAAAACATGCTCCTTTCCCCGTCCTTCGCTTGACGCTTTCTCATCTTGCCGCGCTTTTGCTGCACCTGTTCAAAGACGGCTCGCTCAATGATCGGCTCATGCACATCCTTGAAAATCGCCCAGTTCTCACGGTCATTCTCCAGTCGTTTCTTGTTCTTGTATGACTTGGAATAGGTCTTGAAGTTGAGAATGTCCCCACAATACTCCTGCACGGAAAGCATCTTTATGACGCTGGAGCTGTTCCAATGGGTGGGCGGCAGATCCTTGACCTTGCCGGGGCGATTGATTCCCTTGGAGTGCCAGTAGGCGCGCGGGGTCAGGATACCGTCCTCTTCAAGCTTCGCGGCAATCTGCTCCGTTCCGACCCCTTCCAGCGTCATGCGGTAAATCCGCCGCACGACCCGCGCCGCTTCCTCGTCCACGATCCAGCGTTTGGGGTTCTCAGGGTCTTTGATGTACCCGTAAGGAGGCTGCCCCATGGGTTCGCCGGCATTGCCCTTGATCTTGTTGCTGATGCGCCGCTTCTTGCTGATGTCTCGCGCATACCATTCGTTAAAAAGATTGCGGATGGGAGCCAGCTCGTTCTCGCCTTCGTCGGTGTCGATGTTGTCCGAAACAGCGACCAGCCGAATGTCGTGATTGGGGAAGAACTCCTCGGTCAGTCTGCCGACCTCGATGTAATTACGACCCAGGCGGCTGAGATCTTTTACAAACACGGCTGCTGCTTTTCCCTGCTCCAGCTGCTGAATCATATCGGCAAAGCCGGGACGATCCATCGTAACGCCGGAGATGCCGTCGTCAAAAAAATGAACCAGGTTTGTGTAGCCTTTTTCCTTTGCTACCTTGGTGAGCAGTTTTTTCTGATTCCCTATGCTGTAGCTCTCGCCGTCCATGTTATCGTCACGGGAAAGCCTCTCATACAGAAAGGCGGTCACGTCACGGGATTTTTTGTTGTTATTCGACTGTTTCATGCAGTCCTCCTTTCCGGGCAGCCGAACAGCAACACTTGTATTCCACAACAAGTATATCACTGTCTCGCCCTGTTGTCATGTATGCGGCGGAGATATGCCCCGCCGCCTGGGACTACGCCCCCGCAGATTCCGATTTCATCAGGCGCAGAAGAACGCAGCCCAATGTGTTCTGCGGCTCCTCCTTGAATACCGTTTCAACAATAAACGACCTGTTGCCGAAGCGATAGGTCGTTTTCTCATTCAGATCATGTTTTGCTTTTTCGCCAGGTTTTGTCCGCTTTTCCTGCATGGATTACCTCCTTATGGTTGAATTGAAGCTGTGCAGGCGGTCAGAACTTCATGGGAAGAATATCGTGCTTGCGCCTGCCGTTGTAGATGCGGTAGAAGATGTTGACGTAGCGCTTTACGCCCCGCAGCTCCTTTTCCGCCTTGCCCGCCGCGTAGATGAACTTGGGCTCGTAGGCGCGAAGGCTGTAAACGAGGCGGTTACGGTCATACTCATCATGGTAAAGCTCCACAAAATGAATGAATCCCTGAAGAACCTCAGCTCTCAGGGATTCCGGATCGCCGCCCCATGCTTCCAGCAGGAGGGTCAGCGCTTCCTTGTAAACTTCTGCGCCGACGCGCGTGAACTCCGCAAAGGCGGTATTGATGCAGATGATGCGCCCGACGCCCCCACCGCGCTCAAAGCCCACATGAAATCCTGCGTCCTCAGTCGCTTCGTAAAACTCGCCCGACGCCTTGTCCTCGCCATGAAGATTGGCGCGGAGCTTCGCGCTGGGCGTCAGGGCTGCGGAGCAGCCGGTCTGCATGGCAAACAGCAGAGCTTCCTCAGCCTCTGTCATACCGTAGTACACCTTGCAGAGGATCGGCAGGTCGTTGTTGCCGTTCATGTGCTTGCGCGCCACAATAGTATGTTGCCCGTCAAACACATAATAGTGACCGTCACGAAAGCTAACCTTCGGTTCGTTGGCGATACGCTCATTGAACCCGGCCACGATCTTTGCCACACGCTCGGTGTTCAGCTTGCGCTGGTACGCATCGGGAATCTCCAAATCCCGGCTGCTGACCTCCATCAGCTTGTAGAGTGTCTTAATGCTGTTCATTGTCCATGTCTCCTTCCAGTTTCAAGATGTATTGTTTTGGCTCCTGCATGATTTCAATGACCTGATCTTTGTAGTCCGGCTTTTCCAATAGACCGGGGAAGTTCGTAAAAAGCACGTCGCAGGTTTCGACCATATTCCGCGCCGTATAGCGCAGGCTTACCAGTGCCGAATCCTCCGTGACGCGCTTGGAGTCCTTCATATCCTCGTAGCTTTTGCCGATAGTCGCATAAACCTCTTGCTGGCGCTTTGTGGCGCTCCGGGCAGACTCCTTATCTGCTTTGGGCTTCTTTTCCGGGATCACCCTGAGCTGCTCCGCTTTTTCCCGGCGCTCCTCCGGAGATGCGCGGGCGACAGCCGCCACATCGGTTTCTCTGGGCTTAAACTTTCCGAGCAACAGGTCATTCTTGATGCCCGGAAGCACTTCTTCAGCGGCATTTACTCCTTTTGCATAGTTGAAGGCGTTCTGAACAGAGCCTTCACTAATGCCGGACTCTTCAGCGATTCTTTTTCGAGCTCTGCTTTCATTTTTCAAGTGACAACTTTTCCGAGGATTTCTGGGCGTCGGTGGCGGAAAGCCCCGCCACGTTTCGCATTTTTGTGTAGAGGAACAGGTTCTTATAGTTGTGCGCCTCGTCCACATACAGGCGGTCTACGCCCAGCTGCTCAAAGGTCACAACATCGTCCTTTCGGGAGCTGTCCTGGAGCTTTTTGAGCTTGGCTTCAAGCCCGCGCTTGGTGCGCTCCAGAGACTTAATGGTGAACCGCTCCGCACGCTGGCTTTTCAGCTCCCGCAGACCTTCCTCCACCTCAAAGATCTGCTCCGCCAAAAGCCGCTGCTGCCGCTCCATGGAGACGGGTATCTTCTCAAACTGCGAGTGGCCGATGATAACGGCATCGTATTCGCCGGTGGCGATGCGGGCGCAGAACTTCTTGCGGTTCTTCGGCTCAAAGTCCTTTTTCGTAGCCACGAGGATGTTGGCGGAGGGGTACAGCCGCAGGAACTCGCCCGACCACTGCTCGGTCAGGTGGTTGGGAACGACAAAGAGGGACTTGTGGCACAGCCCCAGCCGTTTGGATTCCATGGCAGCGGCTACCATCTCGAAGGTCTTGCCCGCGCCCACCTCGTGGGCAAGGAGGGTGTTGCCGCCGTAGAGCACATGGGCGACCGCGTTGAGCTGGTGCTCCCGCAGCCGGATCTCCGGGTTCATGCCCGCAAAGGTGATGTGGCTGCCGTCGTATTCGCGGGGTCTGGTGGAATTGAACAGCTCGTTGTACCTTGCGACCAGAGTGTGCCGCCTGTCGGGGTCGCGCCATATCCAGTCCCGGAAAGCGTCCCGGATGGCCTGCTGCTTCTGCTGGGCGAGGGTGGTTTCCTTGCTGTTGAGTACGCGCCGCTCCCTGCCGTCCGCATCGTGCTTGGTATCGTAGATGCGCACGTCGCGCAGGTTCAGGGTATCTTCAAGAATCTTATAGGCGTTTGCGCGCTCCGTGCCGTAGGTCATATATGCGGCAATATTGCTGTAACTGACCGCGTTCTTGTTCCTGATGTTCCACTCGGCGGTGAAGGCGGAATAGGTCACGTCGATCATGCGCTGCTGGTAGAAGGGGGTCTCGAAGGTCTCCCACATGAACTCCCGGATATACGAGGGGTCGATCCACGTTGCGCCCAGCCGCACCTCGATTTCACTTGCGTCCAGATCCCTGGGCTGCGCCTGTCGCAGTGCTTCCACGTTGGGCAGATAGCCGGGGCTGTCCTGCGCCGCCTGCTCCGCCTCCCGCAGCTTCTGCCGGACGTTGCCGGAGAGATATTCATCTGCTGTCTGCCACTCCCCGCGCACAGGGTCGAGGAAGATAACGCCGTTCAGCTCGTCGATCAGTTCCTCCTGGCTTTTGCCGGTGAGCTGCGCCATATACGCCATATCCACGCAGGCTTTTTCGGAGATGGACAGCGCCAGCGCCTCCGAAGCGGTGTCCACGCTGGTCACGGCCTCGTGCGCCCGTATGGTTCGCCTGGTGAACATATCTGCCTTGCGCTTGAGGTTTTTGTCCTCGTCCAGCTCCTCCAGAGAGCAGAGCAGATAGTAGGAGCTGTCCTCGGCAAAGGCCAGGGCGTTGGCGCGGGAGTTAATAAGCCCATACTTTGCGGTGAAGCCGTCGTAGAGGGTGTTCAGCTCCGTCTGCGTCTGCCGGATGGTTTCATCCGAAATAAAGCCGTCCATCTGCTCAGATATGAGCTTCTGCACGCAGTCCCGCAGCTCCACCATGCCCTTGGCACGCTCCTTTGCGGTGGCGTTGAAGTCGGGCTTGGTCATGATGCTGTTCTGACGGTAGTACAGCTCCCCGTCCACCACGGTGTAGGAGAAGTTCCGCACATTCGGGTCTGCCGGGATGGTCTCCACGATGGTCTCATCCTCGCCCAGATCGGGCAGCTCCGCTTCCGCGTAGGTTCCACGGATATTCCGAATTGCGCCGCTGAGCTGCTCCGCAAGGTCTGCGCCCTCGATGGGCGCAACGGTAAAGTCCTGCCTGCCGTACTGCGTGCTTTCCGAGGTCTGCCGCCCCAGCACCATCTCCGGGTGGTCGATGAAATATTGATTGATGGCAAAGCCGTCCGCATTCGCTCCCGGGTTTCGCCAGATACCCGTGTGTACCCAATCGGGTTCGATCTCAATGGGTCTGTCCCGCTTTTGAAGAAAGATAATATCCGAAACGACATCCGTACCGGCGTTGGCGCGGAACGCATTGTTGGGCAGGCGGATCGCGCCGAGTAGGTCTGCGCGCTGGGCAATATACTTCCTTGCGGCGCTGTCCTTGGCGTCCATGGTGTAGCGGGAGGTGACGAAGGCCACCACGCCGCCAGGACGCACCTGCTCCAGCGCTTTTGCGAAAAAGTAGTTGTGAATGGAAAAACCGAGCTTGTCAAAAGCCCGGTCGTTGACCTGATACTGTCCAAAGGGCACGTTGCCGATGGCAAGGTCGAAGAAGTCCTTTCGGTCGGTGGTTTCAAAGCCGGCCACGGTAATATCCGCCTTTGGATAGAGCTGCTTTGCGATGCGTCCCGTGATGGAATCCAACTCCACGCCGTAGAGCCTGCTGCTTTTCATGCTCTCCGGCAGCATACCGAAGAAGTTGCCCACGCCCATGCTGGGCTCCAGAATATTGCCGGTCTGGAAGCCCATGTTCTCCACCGCGTCGTAAATGGCGCGGATAACGGTGGGGCTGGTGTAGTGGGCGTTGAGGGTGGAGGCGCGGGCGGCGGCGTATTCCTCCGGGGATAGCACGCCTTTCAGTTCATCATATTCAACGCGCCAGCCTGCCTTGTCTGTGTCGAAAGCGTCCGCAAGCCCGCCCCAGCCGACGTATTGGGAGAGGATATGCTGTTCCTCCGGGGTGGCGTTTCTGCCCTCGGCTTCGATCTGCTTCAGGGTGGCGATTGCCTTGATGTTGCGCCAGAATTTCTCCTTAGCGCCGCCCTTGCCGAGATCATCGTCCATGATGCGGAAGTTTTCCGCAGGCGGTAGCGGTGCGGGCGGGTCATGCTCCGGCTCGTCAAAACGCAGAGTGCGAATCTCCACATCATAGGGGAGGTTGTTTTTGTCGGCGGGATATACCGCCACGGTTTCCTCGGTGTAAGCAGGTTCCTTTTCCGGCTGCGGATACCGCTCCATGAGCCGCGCGAAGCTCTCCCTGCTTTCCGCACGGGAGATGGGATAGAAAAGCGTCGGGTCGCTGAGGGTAATATCAAAGACGCCGACGCTCTCGATGATATAGGGCTTTCCATTTTCCAGATACACCGTATCGCCTGCGGAATACGGGAACGGTTCTCTCTGCGGGGCAGGAGCCGTTTCGGGAGCTTCCGCAACTACTTCCTCCGGCTCGTGCCGGCGGTGCTGCTCCAAGTCCTCATCCGAAGCATGAATGAGGTCGCTGAAATCGAGGTTTTCCAGCTCGTTGGAAATAAGCTCCTGCAAAGAGCCGTACTGCCGGGTTTCCAGATGCTCGTCATCCAGATAGCGTTCCAGCCGGAAATTCACAAGGTCGATATTCACCTGAACGGGAATCTCATCGTCGGTGACGGTGGTGTAGGCGACGCCGATCTTGGTGGGGTCGCTGAAATCCGCCTCTGAGTCGTATTCACTCCGGCAGAAGTCGGAGATCAGTCCCTTTGCACGTTCCATGAGCGCCTGCTCCGCAACACGCTCCGCATCCTGCATCACACGCTGGATAAATGGATCGCTGTTCAGCTTTTCGGGGTCAACTACTTTGCCGCCCACGATGCCGCGCTCGGCGAGGGTTTCCCGAATGGCAACAGGGTCAATATCATCGAAATTGTCGCGTTCCGCCTCGGTGTAGAATTTATCCTCGCGGATGAGCTGCGCCAGTCGCCGCTGCACCTTCGGCCATGTCAGTTCGGCGGTTTCCGGGCTTCCAGCGCGGACGATAAAGAGATTGTTGCCCTCCTTGCCGCCGTACTCGTGAGCAAGCCATGCAGCAGTTTCTTTTTCACGTCCGTGCTGCTGCATATACCGCACTACGGCGTGTTTGCTCTCGATATTTCCGTTCCATGCACGGAGTGCATCGTCTATATCGTCCTGCGAGAGCGGGCGCAGCAGATCGTGAAGCCGCTCATAGGTTCCCTCAAAAACCTCCTGATGTAAGCGGCTGCGGAATTCTGGAACATCCGAAAATAGCCGGATAAGCTCCATATCTTTTGAATTGAGAACGGCACGGCGCACAGCGGCATTACACTCGATTTCCGCATTTTCCCGGTCAGAGTGACCGCAGGCGTTGCGATAGGCCGTATCCTCCGAAACCGCTGCCATCACCACCGGCCTGTAATGCTCCAAACGTTCCTGCACCGTGGGCTGAACTTGCTCTGCGGCGGGGTCGCGGAACACCCTCGTGCCGTCCGCGCCGAACTCTGCTTCATAAGCATTGATGGCGGCTTCTGCTTCATGGTCGATAGAGCGCAGCGTGTAAATGTGGCGCTCACCTCTAAAGTCTGGCGCTTCGGCAATCGTCACATCATACTTATCGCGCAATTTCTCTACATACATCTCTAAATTGTGCGACGGTACGCCGCACATCTCCACACGGCCAGCGCCGGGTATCTCTCTTGTGGTAAGGTTGAGGTCAAGCAGCTCCGCCGCCTGTTTTGCGTCCTCGCCGTAAATCTCAAAGAAATCGCCCACCTGAAACAGCACGATGTCGTCCGGGTGGGCTTCCTTGATGGCGTTATAGCTGTCGTAGGCGGTGTTTCGCACTACATCCTGTGCCTGCGCCTTATCATAAAGCGCCTGTTCGTCTGGTGTAAAATAGCGGTTCATCCGAATCAGCTCAGAGATACGCGAAGCGACCTTGTTCCAATTCATCTGAACATCTGCACAGCCCGCTTTTTTCAGCGTGATGCCTTTGCTGCCGTGATCTTCATAGCTGCCGCTTTCTCTGGATACGGCATGGGTATGCCCGCCGATGCCGTACTCCCTTTTCAGAAAATCGGCATTCTCCTTGGGAGTGTGCGAAGTCTGGAAAAACGCATAGATGCGGGTCTTTCCACCCTCAAAGCTGCTCCCGTTTGCAAGAGAAGCCGCAATTTCATCTTCGGTGATAACCCTGCCGGTTGCTGGAACAGCCGTCATATCGGAGCGGAATTCCTTTCGCGGAAGGGACAGATCTTCCAAACGTGTGAGAAGTGCCTGCGGCCGGTGGTAATGGAAGCGCAGCAGCGCACGGTTTTCGTGGTAGGCGTCCATGAATACCTTGTATTCCGACAGGAGCCTATCCCGGAACGCCGGATTCAGCAGATCGTCCGTCAGACGCTCCGTTTCCTCTGGAAAGCTGGTGCTATGGATATTGCCCAAGCAGGACAGATACCCCAGCGATTTTGCTTCATCCGAGAAATCGTGATAAAGATTCCAGACATCCACAGCAATACCCAGCCGCTCATAGCGCGGGGCTTCTGTGACTTCAAGATTGGTGGCAAATGTGCCGCCGTCCAGAAGTTCCTCAATACGCTCCGCCGCATCTGCCCAGCCTATCACTTGTGCAGAGCGAAGATAGCGAGAGGTATCTCCGGTTGCAATATGGATACCATCGTCCCCGTACCATGCGGAAAACCTGCCGTTATCCGTAATCAGGCCGTTGCCGCCGTGGTAAAGAGCTTTCAGAAATGCCGCGCGATCCTCTAAAGGTTTTTGCTTGGAGAATTCCGCAGCAATTTTCATCCGCGCTGCATCCGCATTACCGCCCGCGCGCAGGATGTGGTCAATATCATCCTGAGAAATGAACATAGAAAAAGCGGAGGGTGTTACACTCTCCGCTTCTGCGATGGATTGAATTTGTTCTGCCTCTGAGGGGAAGAAGGACATCTGCGCCCCAGCAGGGGCATCGAACATGGTTAGCTGAACACCAACTCCGTGAGGATCGTTTCCTCGGCCTGCGCTTTCAGCGTGTTCATCAGCCCTACCCACTTCATCGGGTCGCTGGCTTTCAGCGCTTCCGTCACGCCTGCCGACTTCATCAGCTCCGGCATCATCTGTTCCAGCCGGTTGTTCGCTGCCTCGTCGATCTCCCGCAGATGGGGGTACAGCTTCTCGGACAGCAGCAGGCTGTTCCACAGCACCGGACGATGCTCCTTCAGGTAATCCTTCCGCATCCTGCCATACTTGCCCAGCGGGGCTTGCGGCTGCTCGGTCAGGCTCAGATCGGGAATCAGATAATCCCCGCTGCGGGTGTAGGTCAGTTCGCTCATGGCTTTCGCTCCTTTCCGCGATTTTCTCGCGCTCGTAATTCTTGATGGTGACTTCGATCTGCCGCAACACCAGCTCGCTGGACTGGCTGATGGCCGTTCCAAGAGCGGCGACGGTCTGAGGGGTGTTGAAATCAAAGACGTTCAGAAAATCCTCATGCTCGAAGTAATCTCCCGGCTGCATCCCGCAGCGGGACAGCAGCGCATAGGTGGTGCTGACAACGGCGGCGTTCCGAAAAGCGGCTCCGATGTTGAACTCATCATAGTCCTCCAAAAAGGAACCGTCAACGATGCCGACAATATCGCGCCAGTTGTCGTGCCAGTATTCATCTACAAGCTGCGCCGCCACACGCTCCATCTGATCGGCAAGTCCGTTTTCACCGGAAACGTCGAAGCGCTGCTCCAGCGCCGCAGATACCACCTCACGATGCTCCTGCCGGTATTCCCAAAGATAAGGGCGGCGAGAGTTCTCGCCGCCGCTGGTATCGGAAACATCGAATACATATCGGAGTTTGGGTTGGTCGCTGCTGGTATCCACAAGGGCGATGCCCTTGCTGCCTCGTCGCACATAGCGGCGCATCTGCTTATTCCAGAGGTCGTATTCCGCGCAGGCCGTGGCTTCCGGGCGCTGGGCGAAGATCATGAGCTGTTCGTTGTAGGGGTACTTATACAGCCTTGCGGCGGTGGTCAGAAATGCCGTCCACTTCTGGTAGCTGCCTGTGATCTGCTCCGCCGTGCGGTCTGCCATCTGCGCATAGAGCTGTACTTTACTCGGCATCCATATCCTCCTTTTCAAAATCGGGGAACAGGTCAAGCGCGTCATATTCCGTGTCGCTCATCCTGCGCAGCTTTGCGATGGTGCTGTCCGTCAGCGCCCGCAGCTCCGTTTCATCGGCGGCGAGGTAGCCGCGCATTTCCACCAGCGCGGCGATCAAGCCCGTGCGGGTGCCGGTGTTGTAGAGGCTCATAAGCTGGCGTTCTTCAAAGGTGATGTTCATATCAAAGCTCCTTTTCCGCGCTCTTTTTGGGCGCTGTTTTGTGTGGACGTTCTTGGGCCGGTTGGCTTTTGAGCTGCTCCAGCACAGACTTTTTCTTTTCCCGGTGTGCCGCCTCTGCCAAATCCATCAGGGAGATGGACATACCGGCCTTGACCTGTGCCTCAAGGTCGGCGACGGTGGGCTGTTTGGGGCCGTTGTTGATAATGCCGTCGATCATGCCGTAATCGTCCTCCATCGACATCTCGGCGGCCTTCAGATAATTCTCCGGTTTCTGAAAGGCGGGCAGCTCCTGAAACCCCATGCTGTCACAGTAGTGATAGGATACCTTGCCGTCCTGTTTCAGCGCAACGATGTCACTGACGGAGAGGCTGTGTCCCACAAAATCGCCGGGGCGCTCGTCGTTGAAAATGTAGTAGAAGTTTTCAAGGATTCTGCCGGTATCATCGTCCGGGTACACCTCACGGGTATAGACAGCTTCATAGTTGGCAGGGTCAGGCGGCGCGGCCAGACTGCCGAGGTTGGCAAAACGCAGCTCCACCGGCGCATCCCGGCGCAGTTGGTAGATCGCCATAGAATCGGTGGGACTGTTCAAAAAGCGCTGCTCCACATCGCGGGGCGGGATATGGCCTTTGACCGCATCCCAATCCGGTCGCGTGATCCCGAACATCCCGTCATGCTTGATGATGTCCTCGGCTTCAAAAACCATTTCCTCGACGTCGTCGGGATAGAGCATATAAACCGTGATGTCATGCTCCAGCAGCTCTACCGCCCGATCCTTGGAAAGCGGGAGCATATCACTATCCAGATACCCATAGCTGCGCATATCGTCCACCGTCAGCGTGGGGTCAGGCATCGGGACGGCCTGCTCCAGCTCCGGGAGCATATTATCTGCCGCATCGGTGGGAACAGCGACTGCGCCGGTGATCTGTTCCCCAGCACCGAGGGGCAGCTCGTTTGCCTCCTGCAAGTCTTTCAACAGCTCCAGCGACGCAAGGCGGATCGGCGCAGCACCGCCAATGTTGTGGAGCTTGCAAATTTCAAGAGCCGCTGTGGGCAGTTGCTGTTCGGTGCCGTCGAGTACGCCGCCATCCAACACTTTTGCGGAACCGGCG
>OJNZ01001637.1_pt1 | contig 11834 bp, 6 predicted proteins | sample 1598001 | NCBI WGS metagenome assembly OJNZ01 (sample SAMN01915225, study PRJEB22387) | human gut metagenome | isolation source: stool | host: Homo sapiens | place: USA | reverse complement strand
AGTCCTTAAGAACAGCTTAATTATTATGTCCAACTTTTTGGGTGCATATCATCCGCTGGGTGGTTTGTTTGCCGGTTACGGCGTGCTGAAAAAAGCCGGTGAAGAAAAAATTCTGCCTTTGCCGCAGGATAAAGTGGCAATAGGCGACAGTTATGACGATTTGCTTAAGCTTGGCGTTTTGGAACCGGGAACATACAGCTTTATCTGGTCACCGCCGGGTGCTTCCAACCTGCCTGTAAGGCTGTATTGGATGCAGGACGGCAGTTTATAATAAAAATCAGGGGCAGAAATGACTAAACAACAACCACCATTTAAATTAAACGACATTATTGAAGTAAATATAACAGGGCTTGGCAGCAGCGGCGAAGGCGTGGGCAAGGCTGATGGATTTACGGTTTTTGTACACGGCGCCCTGCCGGGAGAAAAAGTATCCGTAAAATTATTTCAGGTAAAAAAATCGTATGCTTCCGGCAGAATTTTAAACATTTTGGAAGAATCTCCGCAGCGCGTTAAACCGCAATGTGCTTTTTATGAAAAATGCGGAGGCTGCCAATTGCAGCATTTAAACTACGAAGGGCAGTTAAGCGTTAAAAGGCAGCAGGTTAAGGATGCCATTGAGCGCATTGGGCATATTTCCGGCTGCGAAGTGCTGCCGGTGCTGGGCATGGATAATCCGTGGCATTACCGCAATAAAATGCAGTTCCCGGCAGCTAAAACGGAAGGAAAAATACAAATTGGCTGCTATGCGGCTTTAACCCATAACGTTATAAATATTGATGACTGCCTTATCCAAAAGCAAGTCAACAATAAAATTATGCAGGTTGTGCGTCAATGGATGCAGCAGTTTAATATTTCTGCTTATGACGAAACTACCGGCAAAGGCGTTGTACGCCATGTTATGGGGCGTGCAGGGGCTAAAACCGGCGAAGTTATGGCTGTAATTGTTACAGCCTGCTATGATATTCCGCATGCAGGCGAGCTTGTAACGATGCTTAAAACTGAAGTGGACGGTTTAAAAAGCATTATGCAGAACATTAACAAAAAGCGTACCAACATAATTATGGGCGCTAAAAACCGTGTTCTGTATGGCAAAAGCACAATTAAAGACAGGCTTGGCAATTTAAAATTTAATATTTCACCGTTGTCTTTCTTTCAGGTAAACAGTGCGCAGACCGAAAAGCTTTATGCCGCAGCGCTGGATTTTGCTGCGCTGAGCGGCAAAGAAACGGTTATTGACTGTTATTGTGGTACAGGTACTATTTCGCTGTATCTGGCGCAAAAGGCACGCAAGGTGTACGGCATAGAAATTGTTGAGCCTGCCATTGAAGACGCCAACGAAAATGCCAAAGCGAATAATATTGCAAATGCAGAGTTTATTTGCGGCGACGCTGCCGTGGAAATGCCGGCGCTGTTAAAAAGCGGCGTAAAGCCGGATACAGTGCTGCTTGACCCTCCGCGCGCAGGTTGTGATAAAAAGGTTTTGGCAGCCATTGCCGGAGTAAAACCTGAGAAAATTGTTTATGTATCATGCAATCCGGCTTCTTTAGCGCGTGATATGGCATTTTTAACGGAAAACGGTTATAAAGCAGTAAAAGCACAGCCGGTGGATATGTTCCCGATGTGTGCCCATATTGAGACGGTTGTACTTTTGTCCAAACTTAATACCAAGCAGCATATTGAGGTGGAGCTGAATCTGGACGAGCTGGATTTGACAGCGGCGGAGAGCAAGGCTACCTATGACGAGATCAAAGCCTATGTGCTGGAGAAGTATGGGTTGAAAGTGTCCAGCCTGTATATCTCCCAGGTCAAGCGGAAGTGTGGGCTGGATATGGGACAGAACTATAACCTTTCAAAGAAGGAAGATGCAAAAGTGCCGCAGTGCCCGCCGGAAAAGGAAGCGGCAATTGTAGTGGCATTGAAACATTTTCATATGATATAAGGATAGCGACTCATACTTAAAAACACGTTATCGGCTTAGTCGGTAGCGTGTTTTTATTGTTAAGGGAGACCGTGTAACTTGACTTATAAATAGTGAATATAGTATAATTGTTCTATGTTATAGAACATAGAACAATTTCCAGAAAGGAGGTGCCGAATTGCCCAACAAGGTGGCTGTAGATCAACGAGCTAAAGATATGATCATCGAACTTGGTTTATTGATTCGTGATTGCCGTGGAACGCTCAGCCAATCCCAATTAGCCAAAAGGGTCGGTCTGCCCCGTTCTAACATGAAATATATAGAAGACGGTGTTAACGCTCCAACAGCGGAGGTCTATGACAAGCTGATTAAGGAACTAAAGCCGGATTTGCAGACACGCCAGCGTATGGATCGTCTGTATATGGCGATTCGGAAAGTTCCTCCGCCGGATATTTGTCGAACTATTACACAAAACAAGGATTTAGTAGATGCAATGCGAAAGCTGGAAGGCTGTAATCTGACTCCCGACCAGATCAAAAGTGTTACCGCATTGTTTGCGTCTTTTCGAGAAAATAGAGAAGGAGGACCCATAAAATGAGAGATAAGTATTTTTACGAAGTTATGTTTGATGATACGTCCATTGACGTAAGCAAGGAAGTTGGATTGGTCTGGTCCATTGCCAACTCTCTCCGTGGAGCTTATACCTCGGATAAATATAAGGACGTTATTATCCCCATGGTCATCATCCGCCGATTTGAGTGTGCTCTGGAGGCTACCAAAGATGCAGTTGTAGCAAAGCACAAGCAGAACCCCAACCTACCTGCTGCGCTCCTTTGCCAGGTTTCCAAATATCCTTTTTACAACTATAGTGAATACACTCTCAAACGCCTTCTGGATGACAGCGACAGCATTGCGTCCAATCTCAAGTCTTATATTGAAGGATTTTCCGCCAACATCCAGCTGATTCTAGAAAAGTTGCTGAAATTCAGCACCCAGATCGACAAAATGGATAAGAGCAACCGCCTTTACAGCGTGGTTAAAAAGTTCTCGGATTTGGATTTGTATCCCGCCCATGTGGATAGCATGAAGATGGGCTACATTTTCGAGGATATTATCCGCCGCTTTTCTGAAAACGCTGAGGCCGGTGATCACTATACGCCCCGTGAAGTAATTCGTCTGATGGTCAATGTACTGCTGGCAGAGGGCTGCAACGACCTGTTGACGGATGAGGGTAAAATTGCCACCGTACTGGATGCTGCCTGTGGTTCGGGCGGTATGCTGTCCACTACCTATGATTTCCTGCGCCGCAAAAATCCCTATGTGGATGTGCGCTTGTTTGGACAGGAAATCAATCCCGAATCCTACGCCATTTGTCTGGCAGATATGCTCATCAAAGGCCAGGATGTGAAAAACATTATGGGTGATGAGGAAGCTAACACCCTGAAAACGGACTGCTTCCCGGATCAGAAGATGCGGCTGGTGATTATGAATCCCCCGTTTGGTACACCCTGGGGTGGCAAAGATGCACCGGAAGGACAAGAGAAGAAAGTCCGTGAGGAAAACAAGAAGGGCGGACGGTTTGAACATGGTCTGCCTGGAACGGGTGACGCCCAGCTGCTGTTCATGCAGCACGCCATCAATAAGCTGGATGAGAAAAACGGGCGTGCAGCGATCATTACCAATGGCTCGCCTCTTTTCTCTGGCGGAACCACCAGCGGTGAAAGCCAAATTCGGCGCTGGATGCTGGAGGAAGATTTAATTGAAGCCATTATTGCCCTGCCTACCCAGCTTTTCTATAACACCGATATCGGCATTTATATCTTTATTCTGTCCCGCAATAAGCGCCCTGACCGCCGTGGAAAGGTGCAGCTGATCAATGCGGTGGATATGTGGAAGCCCCTGCGCAAATCTTTGGGCAAAAAACGTCGTGAAATCGACCGGGATAGCATGAAAAAAATCACCGAGCTGTACTCCAACTTTGAAGAAAACCAGTACTGCAAGATTTTCCCCAACGAGGAGTTTATGTACAAGGAGTATGCGGTCTATCAGCCGTTGCAGCGCCGGGGTGTGCTGGATGCGGAGAGCATCGAGCGGCTGCGGACCAGCAGTTACTTCACCAGTAACTCCAGCATTTTCAATGAGACGGATTTTGAGCAGTTGAAAGAGATGAACCCCCGCAGTGCTGCCGACGAGAAGAAATACCAGAAATATCTGGCGGGGCAGCAGTTTGTAGCGGATGTATTGAACATTCTGGAAGCCAACCGTTCTGACCAGGTGTTTATGGATTATGGCGAGTTTGAAAAGTATCTGAAATCACTGCTGGGCAAGGTCGAGGGGATGTCTGCCAGCCGGTTGACTGGCATTGCCATGGTGCTGGCGGTGATGGACAAAACCGCCGTGGTGCAGAAAGACCGCAAAGGCGAAATAATCAAGGACACTACCACTAAGGACACCGAGATCATCAAGCTCACCCAGGACCCGGAGAAATATTTTGAGGCGGAAGTATATCCCCATGTACCGGATGCTATCTGGGCCTATGAATTTGACCCGGAGAAAAAGGAAAGTGCCACCAACAAGGAAAAACTGGGCGCAGAGTTCCCGTTTACCCGATTCTTTTACGAGTACAAGGAGCCGGAAAAGGCAGATAATCTGCTGGCACAGTTTATGGAACTGGAAAAATCCCTCTCCGAAAAAATTGCAGCATTGCAGGAAAGCGAGGGAGAGCAATGGTAGATTTTATGACTTGGGAAGAAGAAAATGGACACACATTTAAAAAGAAAAAGTTAAAATACATAGTATCTACTCCGATAACAGATGGACCTCATGAAACTCCCGAATTATTAGATGAAGGAATTCCTTTTTTATCTGCTGAATCTGTAAAAAACGGCATACTTGATTTCAATTATAAAAGAGGATATATTTCACTATCTGATCATAAATTGTTTTGTAAAAAAGTTAGGCCACAAAAAAATGATATATTTATAGTGAAATCTGGAGCGACAACCGGGAACTGCGGCATAGTGACTACCGATGAAGAATTTAGCATATGGTCTCCATTAGCACTCATTCGTTGTGATAATATTTCTGTTTTACAGAAATTTATATACTACTACTCTCTTTGCTATTCTTTCACACACCAAGTAGAGCAATCTTGGTCTTACGGTACACAACAAAATATCGGAATGGGTGTATTGGGCAATTTGTATGTAACTCTACCATCCTCAAACGAGCAACAATCCATCGTTGATTACCTCGACAAAGAATGTGCCCAGATTGACAGCATTGCCGCAGATTTGGAAAAACAGATTGCGCTTTTGCAGCAATATAAAAAATCCCTGATTACCGAAACAGTAACCAAGGGGTTGGATAAGTCTGTGCCGATGAAAGACAGCGGGGTTGAGTGGATTGGGAAAATTCCTGAGCATTGGGATGTAGAACCTATCAAATATCGTGTCACATTCCACAATGGCGACAGAGGAGAAAACTATCCCTCTAAAAGCGAATTACAATCTGAAGGAATACCATTCATAAATGCAGGTCATCTTGAGGGTGATGGCCTTAATATGGATAATATGGATTATATTTCTGAAGAAAAGTATCGCATAATGGGCGGCGTTAAGCTTAGACCGGGAGATATCTTATATTGCTTGCGAGGAAGTGTCGGGAAAAATGCCATTGTTGATATGAATCAGGGAACAGTTGCTTCATCATTAGTGGCAATTCGCAGTGTGAGAATCTTAGCCGAGTATCTTTATTATTGCTTGAACTCTCACATAGAGGAAGTTCAGCGATATTTGTGGGATAATGGTACCGCACAACCAAATTTATCAGCAGATAATCTAGGAAAGTACAAGTTTTGTATCCCGCCGGTCGAAGAACAAAAGGCTATTGTTAAATACTTAAATAACATTTGCTCTCAAATTGACAATTTAGTTATTGGGAAAAAGAAGCAACTCTCTACTATTCAGCAACACAAAAAATCTCTTATCTACGAATATGTCACTGGCAAAAAACGAGTAAAGGAGGTACGGTGAGATGGCAATCAAAGCAGGACAATTAAAAGAACGGACAGATTATCAGGCATACATTCTGGAAATGTTGCGGGAGGAAAACGGCTATCAGGTGCGTCCCTCTACCGCTTACGATCCCGGCTACGGTATGGATGTGGAGCTGCTGTTCTCCTTTTTGCAGGCAACCCAGCCGGATACATTGGCACGGCTGGAAAAACTCTATGGCGACAGGACCTGCCAGACCATCCTCAACTACATCAACAATGAGGTCAATAAGAAAAGCCGCAGCCTGCTGGATGTACTGAAGCACGGCATGGAGTTTGATAACGGTGTATCCCTAACTCTCATGTACCGCAAGCCTGCCACCACCTTCAACCAAAAAGCGGAGGCGCTGTATCAGCAGAATGTACTCTCGGTGATGGAGGAAGTCTGGCACAAAGAGGGTGAGCGCATTGACCTTGTAATCTTCCTCAATGGCATTGCCATTTTCACCTTTGAGCTGAAATGCAACACCAGCGGACAGAACTATGAGGATGCAATCCGTCAGTATAAGTTTGAGCGAGATTATAAGACCCGACTGCTGAAATTCAAGGCAGGCTGCCTGGCTCACTTTGCCATGGACTTGAACGAAGTCTATATGTGCACCAATCTGAAAGGAAAATCTTCCTTTTTCCTGCCGTTCAATAAGGGCTGTGGTGTTGGAATTCAATCTGGTAAGGGCAACCCCCACAACGAAAACGGCATCAATGTTTCTTATATGTGGGAAGATATCCTCAAAAAAGATACAGTGCTGTATCTGATTGATAAAATCATTTTCCTGCAAAAAGAAACCAAGAAAGACCCGGATACCGGTAAGCGTGTTACCAAGGAAACGCTGATTTTCCCCCGGTATCACCAGTTCAATGCCGTGCGCAAGCTGGTGGCAGATGTCGCAGAACACCATAGCGAGAAAAATTATCTGATTGAGCACTCGGCGGGCAGTGGCAAAACCAATACCATTGCATGGTTGGCCCACCGTTTTGCCTCCTTGCACGACAGGGAAAACAAAGTCATTTTTGATACGGTTTGCATCATCACTGATCGTATCGTGGTAGACCGTCAGCTTCAGAATGCCGTACTGTCACTGGAGCACAAGGCAGGGCTTATCAAGGTCATGGATGAAAAATGCACGTCCAAAGATCTTGCGGATGCCCTCAACGGCAATACAAAAATTATTGTGACTACCATCCACAAGTTCATGTACATTCAGGAACTTGTGCAGGAGCTGAGAAGCAAAACCTTTGCTGTGATCATCGACGAGGCGCATTCCTCTACCGCCGGAACTGCCATGGAAGCAGTGACGTATGCTCTTTCGGAGAGCAGAAAGCTGAGCGAGGCTACCCCTGTCGATATATCCGAAGAAGAAAAATCTATGGGCGATATTATCGAAGATGAGATTGCCCGCAGTGGAAAGCAACCCAATGTTTCCATGATCGCCTTTACCGCAACCCCGAAACCGACTACCTTGCAGTTGTTCGGCTGTCTGAACGAAGAAGGAAAAAAGGTTGCCTTTGACCTATATTCCATGAAGCAAGCGATTGAGGAAGGCTTCATTCTGGATGTGCTGCAAAATTATGTGACCTATAAGACCTATTTTGAAATTAACAAGGCCATCGAGGATGATCCGGAGCTGGAAACTATTGCCGCAAAGCGTAAGATTGCCAAGTATATTGAACTGCACGATACAAACATCGCCCAGAAAGTGGAAATCATCATTGAGCACTTCAAAAACAGAATCATGCAGGAATTGGGCGGCAAAGCAAAGGCTATGGTCATTACTTCGTCGCGGCAGGCAGCAGTCAAATACCGGAACGAGTTTGAAACCTATATTTCCAAGCATGGGTACACGGGGATTCGCGCATTGGTGGCGTTTTCGGGTAAGGTCTCTCTTGACGGCCACGAATACACCGAAGCAGTGATGAACGGCATAAAGGAAGAAGATTTGCCGGAAGTGTTTGACAGCAACAGTTATCAGGTGTTGCTGGTGGCGAATAAGTATCAAACCGGCTTTGACCAGCCAAAGCTCTGCGCTATGTATGTGGACAAGCGCCTGCGGGGAGTCAATGCTGTGCAGACCCTTTCTCGCTTGAACCGTATTTGTGCGCCCTATGATAAGAAAACCTTTGTGCTGGATTTCAAAAATGAATATGAGGATATTCAAGCGTCCTTTGCCCCGTTCTATACCGAGACAATTCTGAACGAGACTATCACCCCTTCGGATATCCGGGCGGTGGAAGCTCAGGTGGATCAGTATAACTTTCTGGATATTGACGATATTGAGGAATTTAACGGATACCTGTATCAGGATAAACGAACATCTAAAGAAAAGGCTCGGATGTGGGCGCTACTGGATAAATCCCTGCAAATCATCAATCGCCACCCGGAACTGGAAAAGCTGGAGATTCGTGCAACCATCAAGCGTTTCCTACGGTTTTACAGTTTCCTGATTCAGGCAACCTGCTTTGAAAGTGTGGATCTGCACAAGAAGTACAATTTCCTTTCGTACCTGGTTAAGGAGATTGAAGTGGGCAGCGGTGGAAATGATTTTGACATTGCAGACAAAATCACTGCCTCAAACTTCCGTCAGAAAAAGACCGGGGAAAACACACACGAGATTGAATCCAAGCCGGAGGTCAGCCTTCCGACACCTAATGAGGTCTTTATGGATGAGGCCGTGAAAAAGAAGTTGTCCGAGATTATCGACGAGATCAATGCAGCGTATAACAAGAACTTTGATGTTGACGTGGCCTCCAAGTCCGCTCTGCAAATGAGGGACATTTTGCTGAAGAATGGACATCTGAGGGACAGTGCACGGAATAACTCGCTGAAAGACTTCCGCTTCGCCTATTTTGACGCTGTACAGGATGCTCTGATTGCCGGGTATGAGCAGAACCAAGATTTCTTCGCACTTTTGCTGGATAATGACGAGAAGAAGCGTGAACTGATGCAGGTGTTCCTGGAGGATGTATATAAGCATTTGCGTAGTGATTAACCTTATGCAAATTAACAGCGCCCACTGACTACAATGTCGATGGGCGCTATTATATTGGTTACAACTCAAAACTTTCTATCTGCCTGTTGCAAATGTCCTAAAACAAATCTTATTCACTTTTCTCGCTTTGTGTCAAGAAATTGTACTCCTTTAATTTGTTTTCTCTTACCTTTGTCTCGTATTGATTTGCCTTTTTTTCCAGAAACTGTACGAGAAAACGCTTTCCAACCGATACGGTATCAATCGTAGAAATTATTGCTAATATAGTTGCAATAATTAATGCAATTGTAAATAGCGTGTTTGAATGTGTAGTAAAGGAAAAAACTGTGCCCAAAACACCTAAAACCGATAATGCAAACATGACAACGGATAACAGTTTCTTACGAGGAGAAATCCATTTTTCACGAGCTTGTTTCGCATATGAATCGGCTGACTTTCGATTCTTCTCAGCTTGCATTTTCCGCTGTTGTTCTTCAGATTCTTTTTGCTTGCGAAGTTCACAAGTGATATTTGACAATTCCTGAGTATGTTTTTGCGAAGCTCTTTCCATTTCTTTGTTTAGTTGGTTCAATTCGATTTGATGCCGTTTTTCTCTTTCGTTTAGTTCAGTTTGGTGGCGGGCTGTTTCTTCAGCTATTAATTGTTCTTCATATTTCCTTTGAGCTTCTTGTACAGATGTTTCGGTGATGCTATCAACCTCCCCAAAAGAGCCTAACCAGATTTCATTCCGAAATACCCGGTCAGCACGTAAAGCCACAACTTGTTCTGGTGTCAACTTGCCAGATAGCTTAAGTTTTTGGAGAACCTCATCGACTTTTTTCATTATTTCTGGGATGGGTTGTAATGCACAATACGCATTCTTTAGTAATTCGCTTTCTGGCAAATTATTTACCTCACCGCATTTTATCCAAGTAATTGCTGATAAATTACTATCAGAAATAATTAACTGAAAGGTTCTCTTGCTTATGTTCTCTTTATAGTATGTGTTAAAAGCTCTTGTAAAATCATAATTATTTGTGACAAAAATAAAACGGCATGTTTCAATATCGTTACTTGTATAATCTCCTCTAAGGCGATGAATGGCCAGTACGGATTTTACGTCATTTTCCAAATTGGCTTCTGTATAATGCGGAGTATTATCTTTAATAAACTGCTTGAGTTCTGTCTCTCCTAACATTTTTTGTTCATCTACGGAACCATCGTCTTTTGTGTCATATGGAGGAATATCGTGTTCAACTATTCCAAAACGGCTTTCCAATTTACTTGGTAGTAATTTAATCTCTCTATCGACGTCATTGGAGTTGTAGTTGTGAGCGTTTAAACCGTCTAGAGTACGATAGCCATTGGATATTGCCGTTGGGCTCAAAGAGTACTTATATGCAGATAAAATATCAATTATTTCCTGTCTTATATGGGGAAAGTAGCAAAATTTTCCATTTTGCCGTTGCAGCATATTATGAAGCAATAGGGCGTTATGTTCTCTTTCGCTGCCGCTATATCCCAGTAAGTCTATTAAAAATGGTGTATCATAAAAGAACGTTGTATTTGAATAGTTGGCTGATTTTATATCTCCATTCTCTGGTTGAATATAGAGCGCTAAACGTAAAAAGTATCCTTTAATTAAATCGTTTAGATACTCAAATTCTTCATTACTCGCATCTTTGCACTCGAAAATGAATCTTGCGATATAGTAATCTGTTTCATAATCTTTTGGTGAGATACTGACACTTGCCAGATCATTTGTGCCTATCTGAAGACCGTATCGGGAAAAAAAGGTATGTAAACAGTTAATCGCCCGACTGTCGGTAAAATTCCCTGCTCTTTTACAATGTGCATTTAGGTATACTGATAATTTTTCGCCTAAAACATGTAAGTAGCGTTCACAATCTTTCCGTCGAGAATCCATTTGAGAAATCTCCGAATCGATTGGAGAAACAAGATAATAATTATGATTTCTTCTTTCAATAGATGAATAAGGTTTACGTGCAAACACTTTCTTTATGATGACTTCTGGCATATCTGTATACGCAAAATTATGTTGCACATAATTTTGCACCTTTTGTATGTCTACTTTTTCACCTGGAGATGTGAGAGTAGCGGTCGCATACATTACAAAAGGGGTAATAAGGTCGATCATGTCTTTTTTGCGACTTTGCCATACGGCTTCTAGCATTGCTGCACTAATCATTGTTTGATTATTGTTCATTTTCTGTCTCTTGTCCCTTTCTTTTTGAATTATCTCGTATGTAAACTAGCAGGCAAATTGCTATTTGCTTAAATCATTTTTGCTTTTTCTTTTTAGACGCATAATACGGCTTTGGCCTTGCTTTTCCTCGCATATTATTGGGATTTTTGAGCAGCTTGGACAGGCTCAGTATCCTCAGGAACGCCGAGAAGTCCTCCGAGAAAATTTTCTCGAAGGGTATCTGCATCCTGTCACAAAATTCATGGATCGCCATTTCCTCCTGGCTACCCTGTTCGAGCGCCCGTTCAAACTTTTCCTTGACGTCCTCCAGCGTGGGCTGCGGGTCGGCGGTGGTCTTGTCCTTCAAGTGGGCTTCCCGTATATCCCGGACGATGCTGTCTAGGTCATCGTGCATGACGTGGCTGTAAAAGTCGCTTTCCTGCACCTGCCCCAGCTCCAGCGTCCGCATATAGAGGTCATCTTCTCCGGGCGCATACTTGCTGAGGACGGTCCGCCGGGTGGCCTCCATCACCAGATTCATCTGCTCCACCCGCATATTGGCGATCCGGTCGATACAAATTTCCATATCCACCATCAGCCGCCGGAAGTTCGGATGAGTGGCAAGTTCGCAGAGAAGCCGGTTGTTGATCTTGCCGCTGCTCAAAAGTTCTACCATATCGTCACTCAGAT
>OJNZ01001626.1_pt1 | contig 11913 bp, 9 predicted proteins | sample 1598001 | NCBI WGS metagenome assembly OJNZ01 (sample SAMN01915225, study PRJEB22387) | human gut metagenome | isolation source: stool | host: Homo sapiens | place: USA | reverse complement strand
GCTGTACCGCGCAAACGGCGGCATACTCGGCGCATATGTGCGCGAAATCTGTGAAAACAGCGAGAACGTCTACGTGCAGGCTGTGGGCAAAAAGGAAGAGATCCCCGCTTACCTGCGCGAGGCCGTTTTGGAAGAGCTTAAAACGCTGCAGATGACGGCGGAGCTCACGCCGGAATTGAGCGTGACGACGGACGATGGGACAGAGATTCAGTACCCGAAGATCTCCGGCACCACCATCCTGATGCCCTGCGGAAAGGGCGGCGAGGTTGGCTTTGCGTTTCCGGTCGTTCAGGGTGACGGCTGCATTGCTCTTTTCGGAGAAGGAAGCTCCGGCTCGAAGTTCGACCTTGCCAATGCAATGCTTCTTCCGGGCCTTTTCAGGGAAGCAGGCAAGCAGGTCAAGGAAGCCGGGAATCAGGAAGCGGCGATTATGTTCGCAGGGGATTCCACCATCGTGGTGAAGAAGGACGAAATCGTGATTACCCGGGGCGGGGCCAAAATCACGGTCAAGAACGACAGCACCACGGTGGTTCAGGGCGGGACGACCATTAAGGCAACTGGTTCGGGCGTGGACGTGACCGCATCACAGGTGAAGGTGGTCGGCAATGTTTCCATCGTGGGAAATGCCACGGTGACTGGCCAGCTGACAGCTGGCGGAATCAACATGAACACGCATACGCATACCTGCTCCACAGGCCCCACCAGCCCGCCTGTGTTATGAGATATGGAGGAATAGATGGCACTCAAGGACTTTGCGCTGGCGGCAGACGGGGATTTATACCTGAACCGCAACGGCGATGTCGAAATCATCGGGTCTATCCGCCAAGCATTGCAAATCAAGCTGAAATGGTTCCTCGACGAATGGGTGTTCAACCCGGATCTGGGGGTTCCTTACTTCGAGGACATCCTCATTAAAAATCCGAATCAGGCCATCATTGAGAAGGATATCCGGGAACAGATTCTCAGCGTCGAGGGAGTAACAGGAATTGATTCGCTTTCCCTATCGTGGGACAGGCAGACCAGAAACCTGTCGTGCAAGTTCATTGCGCAGACCACGGAAGGCGAAATTGAAAGCGAGGTGAGTTTTAATGCCCGATCACGGAGTAACTAAAGACGGCTTCATCCTGAAACGGCTGGATGAAATCTATGATAGTGTCTGCCAGACCTTCAAATCGGAAACCGGCGTTGACCCGTCCGAGAACCCGCAGGGTGTGATGAACGTGATGTTTACAGACCTTTGCGACGAGGATGCGCTTCTCTGGGAGGCCTTCTCGCTGGCCTATGAGCAGCTTTTTCCGCAGAGCGCACAGGGAATCGCCCTTGACCGTGTGATGGAAATCGGCGGCGTGAGCCGCATCGGAAAGTCCAGAACGAAGTACACGCTGGCCTGCACTGGAAAAGAAGGAACCTATATTCCTGCAGGTTCTCTGGTGCAGTCTAGTACATACCCGGTCAAACAGTTCCAGTGTGCAAAGCTGGCGAGCATCACAAGTGATAACTGGCAGACGTTGAGGATTCAGCCCATCAGCAGCATTGCCGGGAGCATCACCTTCACGTTCGGCGTTGACCGGAACGCAACCTCGGGCAAGGTGGGAACCTATTCATCTGGTTCCAGCTTCTCCAAGACCATGACGGTTACCTCTTACTCGGATGCCTTTGCGCAGATTCTTGCCGCACTGAAAGCATTCGATGCGTTGGAAAAGCTGGGTATCACGGTAAGCGACGAAACGGACGAGAACGGCAAGAGGGCAATCGTGCTGAAGGGAGCCAATGCTTCCGACAGCTTTGCCGCAACGCTGTGTTCCTATGTGACCATTGTGAATGTGACCTCGAACCTGCTCTTTGAATCCGTTGACTACGGCGAGGTGCCGTTGGCGAATGGCACGATTACGCAAATCGTGACCTCTATTGACGGGTTTGAATCTGTCACAAACCTCATTCCACCGGTGACGGGCCGCTTGACGCAGACGGATGCGGAAGCACGGTCTTCTTATCTGGACCGGTTGGCAAACCGGGGCCGGGGAACCGTGAACAGCATCACGTCTCTGCTGTACAGCGATGTTGCCGGCGTGACCTACGCCAAGGGCTACCAAAACGATGATGATGTCACGGATGCCGCAGGGCGGCCCCCGCACAGCATCGAGATCATCGTGCAGGGTGGCTCTGACGATGAGGTGGCAGAGGTCATCTGGCGCAACAAAGCGGCGGGTATTCGGGCATACGGCACGCATTACGCTTATGCGACGGATTCCAATGGAGATTCACAATATGTTGAGTTTTCCCGGGTCGAGGATATCTACCTGTTGTTGTCCGTCAAGGTGACATCGACCGGCGATCTGGCCGATGACTATGTGACCCGCATCCAAAATCTGCTGGCAGAGGAAAAGCTTACAGCAGGACAGTCGATTCGGCTCCAGTCTTTCATCAAGACCATCATGCTGAACGTTTCGGGTGCGGACTACATTGAAATCCGTGGCATCCTGAGTGAAACGCCGGACATTGCGGGTGTCGCTGACAGCGTAATGCTGGAAAAGGTCGTGCCCGTAAAAATCACGCAACAGCCGGTCATCTCGGCGAATGGAATCCGGGTGGTGAAAGTATGATCGAATCGTATCAGGAGATGGTAGATAAGCTCCCACAGCAGTTTCAGGTTGACCCGTTCTATTCCCAGATGATTGGGGATTACCTGTGCGATACCGTGGAGGATTTGAAGCTGCTCCCGGAAGACTGTGCGCTTGGAAGCCGTGCCAGAGTGATAAGCCCTCTGTCGCTGTATGCCCGACAGTCCAGCGGGAAGTGGATTCTTCAGGAAACGGCTGAAACGTGAGGTGAAAGGAAATGGCATTTCAGACGATTTCGGAAACGAGCGTTCGAGTGGAGAAAAGGTCCAACCTGAACGCTGTGTTTCTGGCCTTTGCGAAGGAAGCGCAGGAACTTCGGCTTGGGTTCGCAGACCTGCAGGAACTCAACAACATTGACTACTGCGAGGGAAAGCTTCTGGACCGCATCGGGGAACTGGTGGGCCTGACCCGAAAACAGGCAGGCGAGATGATCGGAAGCCGGGAACTGGCCGACAGGGACGATGTGTACCGCATCACATTGCGGTACAAGGCCTTTGCCAACTCCTGCGGCTGGACACCGGAAGAAATCATGGAAGCAACCAAGATCATTTTCACGGCAACGCAGGTACGGTACAGCGAGAACCCGAAGATGCCGGCGAGCTTTCACTTGGAAGTATCTGCACCCTTCACGGACGTGGTAATGTCCATTCTGGGAACCCATGACCTGATTCTTCATCCGGCGGGGGTCAAGGTGAGAACGACCTGCTCCACAGAAGATACGAACACATTCGGATTTGTGGATGTGAACCCGAATGTGGCCGGATTCGGGGAAGGTACATTTGCTCAGTCGGTGAGCTGAAAGGAGTTATATGGCAGAAACAAAAGCCGAGGTCTCGTTGGAAGAGTACCTGAACAACCTGTTTTCGGCAAAAGGTGTTATGGTTCCGCTGACGCTGGAGGAGTGGACGGGCGGATGGGTGACGATCGTTGGCGGCATCAATGGAAAGCCGACCGCCCAGCAGTTCAATAAGGTTTTCTATGTGCTGTCTGCGCTTGCCAAAAGCAATGCAGAGGATATCTCTCAGGTGCGGCAGACTGCGAATGGGGCTTTGCCCGAGAGCAAGTTTACCGCGGCTGAAATCATCGCACTGCTGAAGGCTTATGGCCTCATGGTGGGTGTCAATGCTGACATGGTGGATGGAAAGCACGCTGACGCTTTTGCAGCAAAGAGCCACAAGCACAGTGCATCCGAGATCTCGAATGGACAGATTTCCCTGGCAAATGGCGGCACGGGAGCCACCAATGCGGCGGATGCACGAAAGAACCTTGGAGCGGCCGCAGAGACCCATAGCCATTCGGCATCCGATATCACATCCGGAACCCTGCCGATTGCCCGGGGCGGTACCGGGGCATCCACTGCTGCGGGAGCGTGCAGCAACATCGGAGCAATGCCGACCAGCGGAGGAACGTTTAAGGGAACGGTCAGTTTTGGCAGTTCGACATACTACGTCAATACCGCCGGCGTAGCCAATTTTTCAAAGTGTTACGGCGCAGTCTACAACGACTACGCCGAATTTTTTCCCCGTGGATCCGAAACAGAGCCGGGCGATATCGTGGCCTTGGACGTTGAGAGTTCCGCCGAACAGTACATCAAGGCAACGAACCTGAGTACCCACGTCGCTGGTGTCCACACAGACGAATGTGCAATGCTGATCGGCGGCGAGAAGGCGGAAGAAGGGGAGGACTATCTCGAGAAAAACCTTCCTGCATACATCCCGGTTGCGCTGGCTGGTCGTGTCCATGTAAAAGTCATCGGCCCTGTTCACACTGGAGATTACATCGTTCCGTCTGACGTGTCGGGTGTTGGCCGGGCGGTGAAAAACTGTGAAACAGCGAAAGCTGGGCAAATCGTCGGCTATGCGGTCGAGAGTGACGGGCGCACCGACCTGCGGCGGCTGAAAATCCGTGTTGGGAGGTGACGTGGATGGCGGCGAAAGGTGATCTCATTACATCGGACGAATTTAACTTGCTGAAACGTATGGTTCAGGAGGAGATAAACCGAAGAAGCACTTCCAGAAGCAGAGGCTCTATGTCTGCCTATAACGGGAGTGCCTACCAGTACACGATGACCCCGGCAAAGGGCGTGACGGTAACGAATGAGCATATCCAGAAGGTCACAAAACCGCTGGATGCGGTCAATGGAAGCAGCATCACACCAACGCCGAGCGGTGACGTGGAAGCCAGTACAGTGCAGCAGGCGGCCCAAAAGCTCAATGAACTCAAGGCGAAGCCGGAGGTTGGCTCGAATACAGGCTGTGCGGCCAGCTGTTCCGGCCTGTGTTACTCCGGGTGCTATTCTTCCTGCTCCGGCTGTACCGGCAGTTGTACAGGAAATTGCACGGGCAGCTGTACCGGCTCCTGCACAGGCGGCTGCTCGACGACCTGTACGGGAAGCTGTACCGGCAGCTGTAATACGACCTGCTCCGGCACCTGCTCGGGAAGCTGTACATCGACCTGTGCGAGAGCGTGTTCCAGCGGGTGTTCTGGTTCGTGCAGTGGATCGTGCAGTGGAGGGTGCGATGGCTCCTGCAGCGGGAGCTGTGGTGGATGTGATGACTCGTGTAGCTCTGCGTGCAGCAATGGCTGTCTTTATTCCTGCACGACCGAGTGCGGTGGAACCTGCCATGGATGGTGCGGCGGAGAATGTACCACGATTTGCGGTAGCGGCATTTGATGGTGGCCCAAAATGGAGAAAAGCAAATTCGGTGACTGCCGAAAATTCGTCATCTTGGGGCCGGAGGACAACACGGCGTTCTATGACGACCACCGGGCCCTGTTCAAGTTCATCGTGCAGGCCCCCATCTCAGAGGAAGATTTTCACCACCTGATGAAATACCCGGGGGAAACCCCGCTGTTCTCGTACCTGTGCTTCCTGTCCATGCTCCAGAACCCGGAAATCGACGATTTCGGGGCGTGGGCGGCTTATGTGCATGATGCCGTGGCAAAGATGTGCAGGGCACTGGGGGCCGACCTGAGCGGCGCGGAGTATGAGGCCATCAGCTGGGCCCTTATCATCAGGACGTTCTATGAGCCTGAAAAGTACCTTCAGGGGATGGAGTATCTGGACGATGAGGTGATCCAGAGTATCTGCAAAGTGCCGCTTGAATCGAAAGAGATGATATGGGCGGTCTATACCGTAGCAAATACCATGATAGAAATAGTCAATGCCAAGAGCGACTGCAACATCCATACGCTCTTGGCATTGATGTTTGTTATGGAACCGGCGAAGGAAAAATACCAGACGATTTCTCAGGAAATCGGAAATCTCAGAAAACGATTGGAGTTGATGTGATATGAAATGCACCGGCAAAGAATGTCAGCGGGAGCAGGTGTTTTGGCTGACAGAAGAAGAAAGCCTCGCAGTGGAGCGCAGAAACTACATTCTGCGCAGTTATGAGGGGCTGGTGGCAATCCTCGCCAGAGAGCTTGCGGAAGCCCGGAATCCCGATGCAAAGGAAATGCTGAAGCTGTATTCGGAGCAGTACCAGAGGGCCGCTGTGGACCTCTATGCGGCGCAGAATGCAGTCATCGGGCGGTATCTCGGAAGCCTACCGGAGAATCTTCGGTTCACCTTTGATTTTGAGCGGAGGATGCTGGTATGCAGATGGGAGCAAAAGTAAAAGAGTGGCGCAATCTGGATTACAGCGAGATGGTCCGGCGGCTGTTTATGACCCCGGGGGAAGACGCTATGAACATCTGCCGGGAGATCACGTTTCAGGTGACCGGAAGCTGTACCCTCTGCTGTTCATACTGCTACGAGAACCATAAGTCGTGCGGCGTAATGAGCGAGCAGACGGGTAGAAAAATCGTGGACTACATTCTGGATATGTATGCTCAGGATGACCCGAAAGCTCTTATCAACCACCAGACCAAATCTCTGGTTCTCAGCTTCATCGGCGGCGAGCCTCTTCTTGAGGCACAGCTCATTGAGCGTATCGGTGATTACTACTTTGAGCAATGCTTCCGGCGTGATATCCCGCTGGCCCCGTACACCCGCATTTCCTTTGCGACAAACGGCCAGCTGTGGTTCACAGAGGAAGCCCAGCATTTGATTCGGAAGTATCACGAGTTCCTGTCGGTCACGGTGTCAATCGACGGCGTGAAGGAACTGCATGACGCTTTCCGGGTGGACGCAGAGGGCAACGGCTCCTTCGACAAGGCCTATGCTGCATTTCTGGACGGAAAGCAGAAGTACGGCTGGATGGCATCCAAGATGACCTTTGTGCCGGAATCCACAAAGTACCTGTACCCCAGCGTCAAGATGATGGTCGAGGAAGGGTGCCAGCACATCAACTGCAACTACGCCTACGAGCCGTATTACACGGTGGAGGATGCCCGGGAAGTCTATCGGGAACTGGTAAAGCTTTCGGATTGGCTGATTGAAGCGGCCCCGGATGCCTATGTTTCGATTCTTCATGCGCCGGTCGGAACCGGGATGGGTTGTGATGACCGGAACTATTGCGGCGGAACGGGAAATATGCTCTCCTTCGCACCGGATGGGAAAGCATACCCGTGCATCCGCTATGCGCCGATTTCCATTGGAGAGGAAAAGGCATCCCGGGTGTGTCTGGGAAGCTGCTGGGATGGTCTGTATGCAACGGATGAACAGCGGAAAACCAAGGAAATGCTTGATTCCATTACCCGGTCGAGCCAGTCCTCGCAGGAGTGTATGACCTGCCCGGTGATGGAGGGGTGCGGCTGGTGCAGTGCGTATAACTACGAACTCTACGGGACCCCGAACAAAAGAAACACGAACATCTGCTACTGCCACAAAGGACGTGTGCTGGCATCGTGCTATTACTACGCCAAGAAAGCGATTCTCCGCAAAGACGTGGAGCCGAAGGAAATCCTGCTTCCGTATGAGGAAGTGGAGATGATCCTCGGGGTGGACGATGCAAGGGCATTGTTTGAACTGGTTGAGAAAGCAAAGGAGGTAAGTCGATAATGGCTATCATTGTTGCAGATACCAAGCTCGAAACGGAGAAGTCAGCCGTCTATACTCTGTACTTCGACCTTGGCTCTGAGCTGGCGGACCTGCCGAACAGCACGTCCACAGGTAAGTCCACGAGAATCACCAAGACCGCAATGCCGTGCAGTGTGGCATACTGTATCGAGCTGGCCCGAAAGTATATGCTGGGAAGCGACGACCAGTGGCACATCCTGTCTGCTGTTCCGGGCGACGTGGAACTCGAGATGCAGAATGCCATCAAGAAGATGAACGAGCTGGTGGCGACAGCCGGAACATCTTCCGGTGAGGCGAAGGCTGCGGCCGAGAAGTCCAAGGAAATTGCCGCCCAGCTTGGCAGCTGGCTGGAAGCGTATCAGTTTGTGGCGGTCACCGAACTGCCGGAAACTGCGGCAGAGAAGACCGCATACCTGCTTCCGGTGCAGGACGGCGTGATTAAGTGCTACATCTACGCAGACGGCGGCTGGATCCCGGTGGGCGGCAAGGACCCCGACCTGAGCAACTACATCACGAATCAGGCCCTAACTCAGGCACTGAGAGAATATGTGACCCGCACCGTGCTGGAAGAAGCCCTCGGACCTGCGGTCGTCGGCATTGTCGAGCAGGACGGCGGGACATGGCTCAAATCTGCCAATGGCGATTTGGTCGTGAAGCTGCCGGATACGGATTTGTCCGGGTATTACGACAAAAACGAGATTGAAAATATGCTGAAGCAGTACGCTTCGAGCGAGAAGGTGAACCAGCTTTCCGAAACGGTGTCCGGCCATTCGAAAACGCTGGATGCCATCAACAAGAACGCCTTTACCGGAATCATTCAGGATTCCACAGGCGATTACTACCTGACGAACGCCGACGGCGTGTCCCTCGTTAAGCTTCCGATGCCGAAGATTCAGGACATCGACCTGTCGGATTACTATACTGCCGAGCAGGTCAACAGGGAACTGGAAGATCTGTCAGCGAAATGCTTTCAGGGCATTGTCAAGGACGACGACGGGAAGTATTGGCTCGTCAACAGCAAAGAGGAACAGCTGGTCGAGCTTCCTGCCACCGGCGGCGGTGGCAATCAGGCATCCCTCGTAACGCTGACCAATGAAACGAAGGTGAACGGCGAAAAAGTCCTGAGCTTTTCGGTTGCGCTGGGTAAGAGCGCAGTCATCACCTACGGTTTCTCGGACACTGACCCGGACTTCGGTGGCACTGCGAAATACTATGTCAACGGAAACGCTATGGCGATGGAAAACATCACGCAAGGTACAAGAAGCTGGGATGCTGGCCGATTCCTCGTTGCAGGCGAGAACAAAATCAAAATCGTTATCAGCGACGAAAACGATGCCTTTGCATCGAAAACATGGACGGTCAATGCCCTGGCGGTCTCGGTTACGGCCAAGCTGGACGAGGAAAAAATCTACCAGACGGGGGACACCATCCGTGTTACCTACACCCCCGTCGGCACCGGCGTTGAGAAAACCACACACTTTCTGGTGGATGGCACCGAGAAGGCGACCGTCACAATGTCGGCTTCCGGCCGGCAGGCGGTGCAGTCGTTGACGATCGGCACCCACGGCGCACATGAGGTGGATGTCTATGTTACGGTGAACACGGATGGCGTATCCATCCAGTCGGATACCGTGCATTTCTGCATCGCCGTCGTTGACCCGGACAGCACCACGCCGATTATCACCGTGAAAACCAAAACGGCCATGGGCCGCATCCATTCGGCGGCATCGCTCAAATACCTTGTGTATGACCCTCAGACCGAGAACGCCAGAATCACGCAGGAGGTTGACGGCGAAACCGTGTCGATGACCGTTGACCGGACGATGCAGGTGTGGGCCTATAAGCCCCGCACGGCGGGCCAGCACACGCTGAAGATCACCTGCAGAACGGTTTCGGAGACCATTACCTACACGGCGATGGAACTCAGCTATGACATCGAGCCGGTCACGGAAGGCCTGATCTACGATTTCGACCCGGCGGGGCGCAGCAACGATGCGGCAGACCGTGACAACTGGGTGTCCAATGGCATCTCGATGACGACCTCTTCGGGCTTTGACTGGGTGAATGGTGGCTACAAGCAGGATTCGGACGGAAACACCGCTTTCGTGATCCCGGCCGGATGCCGGGCAACCATCGAATACAACTTGTTCGGAACCAGCCCGAAGGCGAACGGCGCAAACGCAAAGTTCGTGTATACGGTCAAGAACACCCACAACTTCACGGCAGGCGTGATCTCCTGCGTGGCGGATGGCATTGGCTTGAACGTCACGGCGAACCACGCAACGCTGTCCTCTCAGCAGACCTCCATTGATGTGCCTTTGTGCGAGGGCGAGTACACAGAACTGGAGTACAATATCACCGCACAGGACGCTCACAATGAGATGTTCCTGCTGATCGGGGCTGTTCCCAGCCGGTTCACAACCTACACCAGCACCGACCGCCTGAACCAGTCCAAGGCCGTGCCTGTCGTCATCGGTTCGGACGACTGCGATGTGTGGCTGTACCGGGCAAAGGCATACTCTGTATCCCTGACCGACAGCGGCATTATGGATAACTGGATCGCCGATGCACCCAATGCGGACGAGATGGTGGCTCGCTATGAGGGCAACGATATTCTGGACGTGGACGGCAACATCGACCCGGATAAGCTGGCGAATGTCAAACCCCAGCTGCGTGTCATCAAGATGCACGTTCCCCGGTTCACCACGGATAAGAGCGATAAGGTGACCGGATGCACCGTCCAGATGATTATGAAGGGTGGCCGCAGCGAGGACAACTGGACGAACGAGAATGTCACCCACAAGGGCCAAGGCACATCCTCGAATGCGTATGGTGCATCTGCCCGCAATATCGACATCGACTGCAAAGGCCAGTTCACCTTTGCGGATGGCACATCTTCCGGCACCTATTCGATGACGGATAACTCCATCGGGGAGAGCTACTTCAACATCAAGCTGAACGTGGCAAGCTCCGAGAACATGAACAATGCCATGCTCCAGCGGTTGTTCAACAAGTACAACCCCTATATCCGTGACAGCCGCAAAAATGACCCTCGGGTGGTGGACACGATGGAGTTCCACCCCTGTGCCGTTTTCGTCTGCAACGACAGCGACGAGGAAGGCTTTGAGCAGGGCAAGTACATCTTCTACGGTGTCGGCGACTTCGGCAACAGCAAGAAGAATGTGGCGGCGCAGGGCCTTGATGCCGCGGTGCATCCGAATGAGGTCATCGTGGAGCTGTGCAACAATACCTCTCCCTGCAACCGCTACAAGTCCGCTGAGGGCATCGAAGGCGACGACTTCTGGGAATCGGATGCGAACCCGAACGCCCCTCTGTCGTGGCGGTACATTGCATCGACCTGCGATGAAACGACTGCCAGGAAAGCATGGGCGGATCTCGTGGCATGGGTGGCATCCTGCGACCCCACGCAGGCCACGAAAGCAAAGCTCGGGGCTACAGTCAACTACGGCGGCGTTACCTACAACACGGATAGCGAATCCTATCGCCGTGCCAAGTTCAAGGCGGAGTTTGATAAGCATTTCGTGTCGGATTCCGCTATGTTCCAGTACTGCTTCACCTCATTCTTCCTGATGCCGGATAACCGAGCCAAGAACACGTTCCCGCACTGCTCGGATGTCACAGCAGAAAGCCCGCTGTGGGATTTCTCTTTTGACTACGACAACGACACGGCCATGGGAATCAACAACGAAGGCGACCTGACGTTGGATTTCGGTTATGAGGATGTTGATACCATTGACGGCGGCAATGTCTTCAATGCGCAGGACAGCGCACTGTGGTGCAATGTCCGTGACTGCTTCCAAGACCGGCTCCAGAAGATGTTCAGCAATCTGGCAGAGCTGTGGGATTACAACCGCCTGATTAAGACCTTTGAGGAATACACGGACACCCGCCCCCAGCGGCTCCTGATGGCCGATATGCGGCGCAAGTATATCCGCCCTTATGAGGAACTGAAAACCGCAGAGGGAAGCCCCATTACCATGTTCATCCCGATGCTGAACGGCGACAAGAAGCTTCAGCGCAGATATTTCCTGAAGTACCAGTGCCCGTACATGGCATCGAAGTGGAACGGCCCCGTTGCGAAGAACGACAAAATTACCCTGCGTGGCTTTGCCGCACCGGATGGGAGCCGGGCCAGCGTGACGATCACGCCGTACTCGGACATCTATGTGTCTGCGCTGTTCGGCTCCATCATGCTGCAGCAGCGGTGCAAGCGGGGCGAATCTGCCACGCTGACGATGCCGGAAGATACCGCCCTGAACGATACCGAGATCTACATCTACTCGGCATCCCTGCTGGAGAAGGTCACTG
>OJNZ01001617.1_pt1 | contig 11932 bp, 6 predicted proteins | sample 1598001 | NCBI WGS metagenome assembly OJNZ01 (sample SAMN01915225, study PRJEB22387) | human gut metagenome | isolation source: stool | host: Homo sapiens | place: USA | reverse complement strand
TTGTCATCGTCCACAACCAGCACCGGCAGGTCGAGCAGTTCTTTTTCCTGCTCCTTTTCGCTCTCCTGCAGCTTCAGATAGATCGTCACCGTGATTGTTGTGCCTTTGCCCGGCGCACTGTCAACCTTGATGCTGCCGTTCATCAGGTTGACGATATTTTGGGCGATCGCCATACCCAGACCCGTGCCCTGCACCTTGGTCGTCCGGTGATCGTCTGCCCGGCTGAACGGCTCAAACATGATCTTCTGGAATTCGGGCGTCATGCCGATGCCGTTATCTGCAATCGAAAACTCGTAGCAGCCAAGCTCCGAGAAGCCGTTCGGCTTTTCTTTAATAGAGAATGTGATATTGCCGCCATCCGGGGTGTACTTGATGGCGTTGCTCATCAGGTTTACAAAGACCTGCTGGATTCTCAGGCTGTCGCCGCAGACGGCCTCGTGTTCAATACGGTCCACATGGACTTCAAAATTATGTCGATGCTCATCGATGGCAGGCTTTGTAAGGGTAATCAGGTTATCGACCAGCTCCGGCAGATTAAAGTCCTCCTCGGCAAGGGACATCTTTCCGCTTTCGATGCGCGCCATGTCCAGCACTTCATTGATCAGTCCCAGCAAATGGCGGCTCGCCTTGGTGGTTTTGCCAAGGCACTCGATCACCTTATCCGGATTCTCGATATTCGCACCTGCAATCGCTGTCAGGCCAACGATTGCATTCATCGGCGTCCGAATATCATGGGACATATTGGAGAGGAACTCCGTCTTGGCCCGGTTTGCATTCTCCGCCGCGCGGTAGGCCTCCTTCAACGCCCTGTGGGATTCAATCTCGGCCCTTTTCTCCTGTGAAACATTCATAGAGGCCAGCAGAACCTTTACCAGCCTTGTGCCCTCCCACTCCAGCGGAATGAATGAGGCAATTTTGTAGGTGTTTTCGTCCAGAGAGCAGTATTCAAATTTATAGACATCGCTTTCTGTGGTCAGGTTCTTACGGATATTTTCCGGGGACATCGCCGTCTTCAAAGCTTCCAGCGGCTCGAACGTTTTATACTTTGCAGTCACCTGCTCCACAAAAGCATGGTAGGTGCCGGTCGGCTCGTATATCATTTCACCTTGCAGATTGTAGAACCGATACCGGTCATTCTCAAGATCGCAGACAACAAAGCGATCCAGCAGCCGCACCATGCTCTGGATCAGAAGCTCCATGGAGGCGTTGTCCGACGCCATCTGCATCCGCCGTGCCGTTTCGGCCTTGGACTCGGTGATGTCCCGCAGGAAGATCATCGCATATTCGGAATCTTCTATCTCACCGCGCATGACGACATTGCGGACCCACCGCTCCTCGCCATTCAGCATGATGCGGCATTCCTGGCACAGCTCGGTGTCCAGTCCCTTCAATTTTTCTGCAATGTAGGCGCGGTTATAGAAATCCGTCACAGCCTTTTTGTCCTGTTCAACGACATAGTTGTCCACAAGGAACCTGACCAGCTCATCCCATGTATGGCTCTGCTCAAAGGCCGTCATCAGGGAGGCTTCCACCTTGAAGGTGTCAAATGTGTTTTCTTCAAGGTTCACATAGTATTCGCAGAGGTTTGCGCTGGTGAACGCGCGGTGAAAGGCGGCTGCCCGCTGCGCCTGCATCCGGCTTCTTTTTTCTGCGTCAATGTTGCTGAGGATTCCGGCGATCCGCTTGGCCGAGCCATCCAGACGGCGTATCACCTCCGCCGATGCCCGGAACCACAGGTATCGGCCAACCTTTGTCTTCAGTCGGTACTCCACCTTATACTTTGTCTGATTGGTTTTGTCTGCAATCGTGTCCTGCAGCAGCTTCAGGACACGGTCCTTATCCTCCGGATGCAGAAGCTCCGACCATGCAGCCAGCTCGCTCGGGAAATCCAGAATATCACGATACCCAAGGAGGTGCCGAAACGCATGGCTCCAATACACATTGACGATCTCACTGTTTTCATTGCAGTCAAAATACCAGAGCGCCGAGCGTATAGATTCATTGACCAGAGCGAGATTCTCATACGCCCAGTTGATCTGCACGGACATGACCCAGACCGGCTTTCCGGCGGCATCCGTTGTATTTTCTTTGTAGAGGCACACATAGACGGGGGCACCGTCCGCTGTGAGGATCTGCCCTTCTCCCGCACCATGAATCTGACGAAAGCGGTCTTTCTCAAGGAAAGTGACATTCTCCCCGTAAAAAAGCTTTTTCAGCGAGCCCTTTGTCTGCGCCATAAGGGATTCGTAGCTGTACCCCAGATTGTGCAGCAGCAAATCACCGATCGACAAAATCGACAGATCAGCGTCAAAGTACCCGGTAATGGTCCCGACACCGCCGTTTTTTTGAATCGTTTCCTGCATCGACTGAAGCACACTGTCTCCCAGCTTTGTCATGTCAGAAGAATAGATTCCGTCTTCATAGCTGTTTTTGTAACTCATTTTCGTCCCTCTGCGCCTTACCCCAAAAGAAATTGCCGGCTGATACAGCATCGCCGCGCCGTTAATCCGTGTAACATAGCCGGATATAGCATATCATTTTTTCAAGTCCTTGAAAAGTAGCGTTTTTGAAATTTTTGAAAAAAACCTTGTGCAGTTTGCTGCGACCTGCATGCACTGTGCGGGTAGCTGTAGGGGGCGGCGTCCCCGACGCCCCGCAGGCGGCTGCCCCCTTGCGGGCGCATATGGAATGCGCCCCTACGGAGCTTCGTGCGGTATCACCTTACAGCGTCAGCTGCTCGATGCGGTCATCCTCCTTGAGGGTGGCACCGGCGGCAGGCAGGGTACGCACACGATAGCGCGGGGCATCGTTGAGCTCCAGCCCCTCGGCCAGTGTCAGGCGGGAGATACCAGCGTTCTTTTTCAGCGTCACCACATTGACACCGGCGGTATCGCGGGTCGCCTTTTCAGGGATGAGCGCGCTGCCGACCAGCAGCAGGCGGTTGTTTGTGGTAAAGATGGCCAGTTCGGTCTCCTCGGGGATAAAGCGCATAAAGGCAAGCTCTGCCTTATCGCTGTACGCCTTGAGCAGCTTGCGGCGGTTCTGCTTTGTCTCATAGCTGGACAGCGGGACCTTGGCGCATTTGCCGTTCTCATAGAGGAAGAGCATCCAGCCCTTGTAGTCGGGCGTGACCACCATATACAGCGGCACCTCGCCCTCCTCCATGCCGAGGGCGGAGGCCACATAATCGCCCAGCACGCTGGCCTTGCTGTCGGCAAAGTCATAGGCGTGGGACTTGTAGACCTGACGGTGATTCGTGAAGAAGAGCAGCTCGGTGCTGTTCGTGCTTTCGCAGGTAAACAGTACCTCGTCACCGTCCTTCAGCTTCTGCTCACCGCTCATGCGCAGGCTCTGGGGTGTGATTTTTTTGAAGTAGCCGTCCCGCGTGAAGAACAGATGCACCGGGTAGTCGGGGATCTGCTGCTCGGGCTCCTCGGCTTCACTAGCCGGGATCTCGTACATGATCTCGCAGCGGCGGGGCTTGCCGTACTTTTTGGCTACATCGCCCAGTTCCTTCATGATGATCTTATTGATGCGGGCCGGGCGCTTGAGAATATCCTCAAGATCGGCAATGGCGTTTTCGAGCTCCTCGATCTCCTCGGTGCGCTTGAGGATGTACTCGCGGTTGAGGTGGCGCAGCTTGATCTCGGCCACATATTCAGCCTGTACCTCGTCAATGCCGAAGCCGATCATCAGGTTGGGCACGACCTCGTTTTCCAGCTCCGTCTCCCGGATGATGGCGATGGCCTTGTCGATGTCCAGCAGGATTCGTTCCAGACCTTTCAGCAGGTGCAGCCGATCTTCCTTCTTCTGAATCTGGAAGAAGATGCGCCGCTTGACGCAGTCCGTGCGCCATGCCGTCCACTCGTCCAGAATCTCCCCCACGCCCATCACACGGGGCATTCCCGCAATAAGGATATTGAAATTGCAGGGGAAGCTGTCCTGCAAAGGCGTCAGCCGGAACAGCTTCTGCATCAGCTTCTCCGGGTCAACGCCCCGTTTCAGGTCGATGGTCAGCTTCAGGCCGCCAAGGTCGGTCTCGTCCCGCATATCGGCGATCTCTTTGATCTTTCCCGCCTTGATCAGCTCCGCCACCTTATCCATGATGACTTCCGTGGCGGTGGTGTAGGGGATTTCCGTAATTTCGATCAGGTTGCCGTCCTTGACGTAGCGCCATTTTGCCCGGAGTTTGAAGCTGCCCCGGCCTGTGGCATAGATTTCCCGTGTGGCGGCCTCGTCAAACAGCAGCTCGCCGCCGGTGGAAAAATCCGGGCCGGGCAGGGTCTCCAGAATGTCGTGGTCGGGATTTTTCATCAGGGCGATAGCAGTGTCGCACACCTCCCGCAGGTTAAACGAGCAGATGTTGGACGCCATGCCCACGGCGATACCCTGATTCGCTGAAACCAGCACGTTGGGGAATGTGGTGGGCAGCAGCGCAGGCTCCTTCATAGTGGCATCGTAGTTGTCCACCATGTCCACAGTGTCGCTGTCGATGTCCTTGAACACCTCGGCGCAGATGGGATCCAGCTTGGCCTCGGTGTACCGGGCGGCGGCGTAGGCCATGTCCCGGGAGTACACCTTACCGAAGTTGCCCTTGGAATCCACAAAGGGATGCAGCAGCGTTTCGTTGCCTTTGGCAAGACGCACCATGGTTTCATAGATGGCGGCGTCGCCGTGGGGGTTCAGGCGCATGGTCTGGCCGACAATATTGGCGGATTTCGTCCGTCCACCGGTGAGCAGACCCATTTTGTACATGGTGTACAGCAGCTTGCGGTGAGACGGCTTGAAGCCGTCGATCTCCGGAATTGCCCGGGAAACGATGACCGACATGGCATAGGGCATGTAGTTCAGTTCCAGCGTCTCGGAAATGGCCTGCTCCGTGGTGGAGCCGTGCAGGCCCATAATGCCGTCGGTATTTACTTTTTTCTTTTTTTCAGGTTCTTGCTTTTTCCGTGCCATGGTTGGCTCCTTTACAAGAAAATCGTTTGTGAATTTGCTGTCTGGCTGGTATTACGAAATATCCGCCAGTTCCAGATACTTTGCGCCGTTTTCCGCAATGAAATTCTTCCGCTCCTGCAATCCGTCACCAAGCAGGAAGTCAAAATAATGCGCCGTGCGCTCCGCGTCCTCCGGCATGACCTTGATGAGGCGGCGGGTCTCCGGATTCATGGTAGTCATCCACATCATCTCCGGGTCGTTTTCGCCGAGACCTTTGGAGCGCTGGATGGTGATTTTTTTGCCATCCAATTCCTTGAGAATTTTCGTCTTCTCCTGCTCGTTGTAGGCAAACCATGTCTTGTCCTTGCAGGTGATCTCAAACAGCGGCGACTCCGCGATATACACATATCCGTCCCGGATCAGCGTCGGGCACAGGCGGTAGAGCATGGTCAGGATCAGTGTCCGGATCTGAAAACCGTCCACGTCGGCATCCGTACAGATAACCACCTTGCTCCACCGCAGCTGAGAAAGGTCGAAGGACGACAGCTCCTTGGCTTTCTTGCCCTGCACCTCCACGCCGCAGCCCAAAACCTTCATCAGGTCTGTGATGATGGGCGAAGCGAAAATTTTCCCGTAATCCGCTTTCAGGCAGTTGAGGATTTTGCCGCGCACCGGCATGATGCCCTGAAATTCCGCGTCCCGGCTGAGCTTGACACTGCCGAGTGCCGAATCGCCCTCCACGATATACAGCTCCCGCACGCCGGCGTCCCGGCTGCGGCAGTCCACGAATTTCTGCACCCGGTTGGCAATGTCGATGGAGCCGGAGAGCTTCTTTTTTACGCTGGACTTTGTCTTTTCAGCGGATTCCCGGGCGCGCTTGTTCACCAGAATCTGCTCCGACGCCTTATCGGCCTCCTGCTTGTTCTCGATGAACCAGACCTGCAGCTGCTCCTTGAAAAAGGCGGTCATGGCGTCCTGGGTGAATTTGCTGTTGACGCTCTTTTTCGTCTGGTTTTCAAAGCAGCCGATGGTGGAGAAGCAGTTGGTCACCAGTACCAGCGAGTCCTGAATGTCCTGAAAAATGATCTTATTTTCGTTTTTGGTGTACTTGTTATTGTCCCGGAGGTACTTGTCGAAGGCCGCCGTGAAGCCGGAACGAACCGCCTTGTCGGGGCTTCCGCCGTATTCCAGCCACGAGGAATTGTGGTAATACTCAATGTGGCTGATCTGCTTGGAGAAGCAGAAGGAGGCCGTGATCTTCAGCTTCATCTCCGGGCGGTTTTCCGCGTCCCGGCCCCGGCGCTCGGCTTCCCAGTAGACGGGCATGGTGAAGGCGTTGTCCCCCACCAGCTCCTCGATATACTGGCGGATGCCGTCGGCATAACAAAATTCCTCCGTCTCGAATTTGCCGCCCACCTGATTGCGGAAACGGAAGGTGATGCCCTTGTTCACCACCGCCTGACGGCGCAGCACATCCCGGTAATATTCCACAGGGATGTTGATGTCGGTGAACACCAGCTTGTCCGGCTTCCAGTGGAAGCACGAGCCGGTCTTTTTCCGGTCGGCGGGTTCCTTTTTCAGGCCGCCCTTGTTTCTGCCCTTTTCAAAGTGCAGATCGTACCGGTAGCCATCCCGGCGGATGGTGGCGTCAAAAAATTCCGAAGCATACTGGGTGGCGCAGGAGCCGAGGCCGTTTAAGCCCAGAGAATACTCATAGTTTTCCCCGTTTTCCCCATATTTGCCGCCGGCGTACATTTCGCAGAACACCAGCTCCCAGTTGTAGCGTTTTTCCTTTTCGTTGTAGTCCACGGGGCAGCCCCGGCCGAAATCCTCCACTTCCACGCTCAAATCTTCGTAGCGGGTGACAATGATGGTGTCGCCGTAGCCTTCCCGCGCCTCGTCGATGGCGTTGGAGAGAATTTCAAACACCGCGTGCTTGCAGCCCTCCAGATCGTCCGAACCAAAGATGACTGCCGGGCGCTTGCGCACCCGATCCTCGCCCTTGAGCATGGAGATACTGGAATTTCCGTATTGTTCCTGTTTTTTCATGTTGCATACCTGCCTGCATAATCCATAGTCATACAATTTTATTATATGCAAAAATAAGCCAAAAGTCAAGGAACGCCCCTTGGGGCGGAAAAAGCGTCCTGCATGTTCCGTGCAGGACGCTTTTTCAGGATTCGACGTCAATCGTGGCGCTGCTCCCAGTTTTCGTAGGTTTCGCAGAACCGGCCGGAGAAGGACGGTTCCCGTCCCGCCGCGTACAGGTGGGAGGTGTCCCCAAAGGCGGTCATGCGGAACGACGCGATGCCCTCCCGGCGCTCCTCCGTGTTCAGGATGGTGACGGAGGTGGGCAGAGAGCAGGTTCCCTGCCACAGCGGCATGGGGGAAATCCCCAGCAGATGGCTCAGCAGGACACAAGTGACGCCAAAATGGCAGAACAGGACGACGGTATCCTCGTTGGGCTGCTCCGCCCGGTAGTATTCCCCCTCCCGGCGGTAGCCGTGGCGGGCGAGCAGCTCGTCCAGCCCGTCCCATACCCATTGGGCTTCCTCACGCACTCCGGCGGCGGTGAAACGGTCGTTTTCCCACCAGTGTTCCCGGTCGTAAAAGCGCTTGTCTGCCGTCCAGTCCTGAGGCAGCCAGTCCCATGCGACACCCGGTTTATCTTTCCCCGGGCGGAGAACCTGCGGGGAGAATTCCCGCAGCCATGGGAGAACTTCCGCCTGCCGCCCCAGCTTTTCCAGCGTGGCCTTGGCGGTATCCCGCGCCCGCCCTTTGGGGGAGCAGTAAAACGCCTTCACATCCAGTTTGCACAGGCGGTCGGACAGCAGCTCCGCTTCTATCCAGCCGGTCTCGGTCAGGGAGTCGATGGAATAGTCCGGGTCGCCGTGGCGCACAATTAACAGCTTCATGTATGTTCTCCTTTATTCTCCGAACTTTTCCGCAGCCTCTTTCAGCATACTGCGGATGGGCAGATGGTAAGGGCAGCGGCTTTCACAGGCGCCGCAGCCGATGCACTCCGAAGCCTTTTGGGTAAGTGTTGCGTAGCGGCTTCTCGCCCAGTCCGCCAGCCCGTACCGGGTCAGATATCCCTCAAACAGGAACACACTGGAAATGCTGATGCCCGCGCTGCACGGCTGGCAGTAATTGCACCGGCGGCAGAACTGTGTGCCAAGGGCGTCGCGGATGGCGCGCATCTTGGCTTCTTCCTCCACGGACAGCGGGGAACTATCGTTTACTGCGGCGAGATTCTGGTTCAGCTCGGCAATGTCCGCCATGCCGGGTATCACCACAGTGACATCCGGGTTGGCGCAGACGCAGCGCAGCGCCGTCACGGCGTCCTCGATCGCGCCGCCCGCAAGGGGCTTCATGGCGATGAAGCCAATGCTCTTTTCGGCGCAGGCGTGGATCAGTTCTTTTGCCTGATCTTCCACGATATTGTATGGGAACATGATGGTCTCCACCCATGGCAGCTCCAACGCCATCCGGAAAGTTTCCAGAGAATGGGCGGTGATGCCGATATGTCCGATCTTTCCGGCCGTTTTCGCCGCCGTCAGGGCTTCCAGCGCGCCGCCGGGGGCGCAAACCTTCTCCAAATCCGCAGGGGGCGCGTTGTGAATCTGGTACAAGTCAATATAGCTGGTGCAGAGATTTTTCAGGCTGATATCGATGTCCTTCGCCATAGCCTCCGCCGTGCGGGACATGCTCTTGGTGGCAAGCACGAAATGCTCCCGAATGCCCTCAAGGCCAATGCCTAAGTATTCCTCGCTGACGGTATAGCCCCGGGCAGTATCGATGTAGTTGACGCCGTTTTCCAGCAGCTTGTGCATAAGCGCTTTCGTCCCCTCCGCGTCGATGCGCTGGATAGGGATTCCCCCAAAGCCCATGCGGGAGATTTTCAGCCCGGTTTTGCCGAGGATTCTGTATTCCATAGTCACGCGCTCCTTTCCGTTTCTGACATTATACGGCAAAATCGCTGAAAAAACAACCTGTCCGATCATAAAAAACGGGTCAGCTTCCGCTGACCCGTTCCGTTACTTTCCAAGCTCTTTGTTTTTCCTGTAGGTATCGATCACGCAGTCCATCGCCGCGCTGCGGAAGCCGTGATTTTCCAGCGTCTGAACGCCGACAATGGTGCTGCCGCCGGGAGAACACACCGCGTCCTTCAGCGCGCCGGGGTGCTGGCGGGTAGCAAGCAGCATTTCCGCAGAACCCGCCATGGTCATGGCGGCGTATTCCACTGCCTTGGCTCTGGGAAGGCCGCAGGCCACCGCGCCGTCGGCCAGCGCTTCCACAAACATGTACAGAAAGGCAGGGCCACTGCCGGACAGGGCGCTTGCCGCGTCGATCAGCCGTTCTTCCAGCGCGTCCAGCAGGCCGCAGAAGCGCATATCTTCCCGCCAGTCGTTCAGCGTTTCATCCTCCACAAGCGCGTTGCGGCAGTAAGGAATGACCCCTTTGCCGATGGCCGTGGGAGTGTTGGGCATGATGCGGATGACGGGCAGCTCCGTCCCGGCAAGCTGCTCCAATTTCTCAATTTCCATGCCAGCCGCCATGGTAATGAGCAGCGGTTTGCGCTTCCCCAGAACCTTTTGCAGCGGAGAAAGCACCTCCTGCACCATATGAGGCTTCACTGCGATAAAGATCCGGTCGCACCGGGCGGCGATGGTTTCCGCGTCCGAATAGACGATGCCCAGTTCCTCCGCGAACGCCTTCGCCTTGCCGGAACGGTCGGACACCATGATCTCCTTCGTGGCTCTGCTCAGGGCTTTGGCAATGGCGCCGCCCATGTTGCCGCAGCCGATAAATCCGTACTTCATGTTTTTCCCCCTCAGCGGATATGTCCGTTTCCGCGGATGATGTATTTATAGGTGGTCAGCTCCTGCAATCCCATGGGTCCCCGGGCGTGGAGCTTCTGGGTGGAAATGCCCATCTCACACCCTAAGCCGAATTCGCCGCCGTCGGTGAACCGGGTGGACGCGTTGACATACACCGCCGCGCTGTCCACATTGGCGGTAAAATACCGCTCCGCCTCCGGGCTGCGGGTCACGATGGCCTCGCTGTGGCCGGTGGAGTGCGCCGCGATGTGGGCGACAGCCTCCTTCACATCCTCCACGCATTTGACGGCGAGAATGTAATCCAGAAATTCCGTATCAAAATCTTTCTCCCCCGCCTTTTTCCCGGGGATGATGGCAGCCGCCGTCTCATCCAGACGAAGCTCCACTGTCCTTTCCCGGTCAGTGACCAGACGTTTATAGAGCATGGGCAGAAACGTGGGGGCGATCGCCTTGTCCACCAGCAGGACTTCCTCGGCGTTGCAGACGCTGGGGCGGCTGGTTTTGGCGTTTTCCACGATGTTCAGCGCCATGTTCAGGTCGGCAGATTTCTCCACATACACGTGACAGATGCCGGTGCCGGTGGCGATGCAGGGCACGGTGGCGGTGCTTACACAGGCGTTGATCAGCCCCGCGCCGCCCCGGGGAATCAAAAGGTCAATATAGCCGTTTGCGGTCATCAGCGCTGCGGCGCTTTCCCGGGAGGTGTCCTGCACCAGATTCACCGCATTCTCCGTGATGCCCACCGATCTCAGACCGGACCGGAGGGCGTCCACAATGGCGTTGGCGCTGCGGAACGCCTCTTTCCCGCTTCTCAGGACGCAGACGTTCCCGCTTTTCAGCGCCAGAGCGGCGGCATCGCTGGTGACGTTGGGACGGCTTTCGTAAATAATGGCAATGACACCCATGGGGACGGACACCTTCTGAATTTCCAGACCGTCCTCGCGGATGTGGGTCTGCAAAACCCGCCCCACCGGGTCAGGCAGCGCCGTCACCTCCCGGATACCCTGCGCCATCCCGGCAATGCGCTCCTTTGTCAGCTTCAGTCTGTCCAGCATGACCGGGGAGATATGCTCTTTCGCGGACGCCATATCCAGCGCGTTGGCGTCAAGAATCGCGTCCTGCCGGGCAAGCAGTGCGTCCGCCATGGCGTTCAGCGCGGCGTTCTTCTGCTCCGTGGTCAGGCCGGCGACTTCCCCTTTTGCCGCCTTGGCGGCTTCCAGCATTTCTTTCATAGACGTTCCTCCGAAAACGTAGTACCGACGGTCTTTCCTTCCAGAATGTCGTAGAGATTTCCGGGATTATTTCCGTTGGCGATGACCATTTTGCACCCGCAGCCCAGGCAAATATCGGCGGCATGGAGCTTCGTGACCATTCCCCCGGTGCCTTGGGTGGAGCTGCTGATCCCGGCAATTTCCCGGATGTGGTCGTCAATTCCGGTGACGTGGTGCAATAGCTTCGCCTCCGGGTGGGTGTGGGGGTCGGCGGTGTACAGGCCGTCGATATCCGACAGTAGAATCAGCATTTCGGCGTGGACGCTCCTTGCCACGATGGCGGCAAGGGTATCGTTGTCGCCGATGACGATCTCATCGGTGGCGACGGTGTCGTTCTCATTGATGATAGGCAGCGCCCCCAGCTCCAGCAGACGGTTCAGGGTGTTGGTAAAGTTGAAACGCCGGGTATCGTTGGTAGTATCGTCGCCGGTGATCAGCAGCTGTGCCACCGTGTGGTGGTACTCGCTGAACAGCTTGTCGTATGTATACATCAGCTCACACTGACCCACAGCGGCGGCGGCCTGTTTGGACGGGATGTCTTTCGGCCGCTCCCGCAGCCCCAGCTTCCCCACGCCCATACCGATGGCGCCGGAGGAAACCAGTATCAGCTCATGTCCGGCATTTTTAATGTCACTCATGATCTTGCACAGCTGCTCCACCCGGCGGATATTTAAGTGGCCGGTGGGGTGCGCAAGAGTCGACGTGCCGATTTTGATTACAATGCGCATTTGCGTTCTCTCCCCGAATTTTTAGGCTATTATATCACTTTAGTCAGATGAAGTAAATAGCCTGAGAGTAAGTTTCCGGTAAATGTTTTCATAGAAAAGACGGGCGGCAAAATGCCGCCCGTCAGGCTTATTTCTTTTCCAGCAGCTCCAGCGC
>OJNZ01001616.1_pt1 | contig 11939 bp, 10 predicted proteins | sample 1598001 | NCBI WGS metagenome assembly OJNZ01 (sample SAMN01915225, study PRJEB22387) | human gut metagenome | isolation source: stool | host: Homo sapiens | place: USA | reverse complement strand
CAGAAGAAGGTGAATAACGCTGATAATGACTCCGGTGTGATGAGTACCGGTAAGTAAGGGAATATTTTATATCTTTGAGGAAAAATAAAATGAGATATGAAAGCGATTAATCCGAATGAGATCAAAGACAACTTTATCGAGTTGATTGGTAAGGAGTGGATGCTGGTAAGCGCCGGTGATAAGGAGAAGTTTAATATGATGACTGCCAGTTGGGGCGGCGTGGGAGTGTTATGGAACCGTCCGGTGGTGTTTGCCTTTATTCGTCCGGAGCGTTATACCCGTGAGTTTATCGATGCTAGGAATGAATTCACGATTACTTTCCTAGGACCGGAGCACCGGAAAGCCCATAGCATTTGTGGCTCTAAATCCGGACGGGAGATTGATAAAGTGGCCGCTACGGGGTTGACGCCGCTCTTTACGGAGGCCGGCAACCCGGTATTCGAGGAAGCTCGCCTTACGTTGGAATGCAAAGTGGTCTATAAGTCCGAGATCGAGGAGGCCAAGTTTTTAGATCCTACCGTTTTCCCTCGTTGGTATGATGAGAAGAACGGTAATGCGCATATCGTTTACATTGCCGAGATCTTGAATGCTTGGGAGAAATAATATCACCCAAGCAGTTCTTTCATCATTTGCTCCGTATGCGTGAGGAAATATTTAGTGAGTTGGTAATGCTCGGTTTCCTCATACGGGGTGACATGCGCTCCGGTATCATCGATGGCATAAATGTCTGCGTTCGGATAAGCCATCAGGATCGGGGAATGCGTGGAGATAATCAGTTGGCAACCGTTATTCACCAGTTCGTGGATACGCACTAAAAGGGCCAGCTGCCGTTGTGGGGAGAGTGCGGCTTCCGGTTCGTCTAATATAAATAATGTATTGCGGCTGGCATAATTCAGAAAAGCGCTGAGAAAGCTCTCGCCGTGCGATTGCTCCAATAAACTCCTGCCACCGTAAGCTTTATAGGCGTAGATCCGGCTGTACTTACGTAATTCCAGTTGGGCTTGCCTATCCAATTCGGCCGCATGGTTAAAAAAGGATTCTGCCCGGAAGAAGAAATGCTTTTCCGGTTTTTGGGTCTCGATCAGTTTAATATGCTCGGGTAAGACATTGGCGTAAATCTTGTATGCCTCGGTTCCGTCATATAGCATACCCGGTTCTTCCTCATCCCTTTCCTCGTATTTACTCATCATCGCTTCCAGCAGGGTGGATTTTCCCGCCCCGTTCTCCCCGACAAGGAAAGTGACCGGCTTGCGGAAAATGAATGATTCCGTGAAACGTACTGCCGGAGCTTTATAAGGATACTTTAGCTCCTCGGGATCGCCGGCTACCAAGTCCGGGTCCAGTAATTTTACTTGCTTCAGATAGATCATACAGAATATGTTTTGTTACAAACATAGTGAAAATATCAATGGAATGAAAGATAATATCGTAATCGTTGTTGTTCGTGCTCCGGAAACTCTTCCAATAGGGATAAATCCTCCCAACCTTGTAATTTCCCTTTTTTCCGGATCATTTTTTCGATGATCCTAGCTTGTTTATAACTGACATATGGGTGACTGGCTAGTTTTTTAGCTGACAGTTGGTTGACAAATAGATGACTAATAACTGACGGGTCCACGGAAAACCACGATTTCATCGCTTCATAACGATCCTCGTCAATACCATATACTTCTCCTAGTTGTTCTACGGAATAAAATCCTCCTAATAAGTCCCTGTATTTAATGATCCGCTTGGCAAAAACGCTACCAATTCCCGGAACCATTTTAAGGGCGGTGGTATCAGCCGAGTTTAATTCGACAACCGTTCCTTGCGGCCATTTTTCTGCTTTGGGATAAGAGGGAAAATGGGGCTTTGATTCCCTTCGGATGCGTTTGGATTTCCCTTCGGAAGGGATTTTAGTTTCGTTCGAATGGGATTCTTTTTCTTTCCGAATGGAATTTGAAGGTGTTTTATTCGAATAGATCTGTGAGGAATCTTGTTTGATTCCGGTGTTTACCAATGGAACTGTTTGAAATTGGGAACGGTAGAAATCCGTCCCGATAATTGCGATCCATGCCATCGCTATTAAGGAAAGGAGTAGGGTAAGAGCCTGCCTTTCCCCCTTGGAGAAATAAAGTAAATCATGCCATTTCATAGTCTTATGTTTTGATTTGTGGAACTTCCACCGACAAAGGTAGAAGTTCCGTTTCTATTGACAAGGAATTCTCGGTATTATTTACCGGTGATCCATTTCAAGATACCTAATTCGTTCAAGAATACGATACCGATGGCGATTGGGGCCACGTATTTCATAAAGAATACGTAAGCGCCGAAAAGACGGAACTTAAGAGTCCCCTCATTGGTCAACTCGGCTTTCAATACTTTTTTATCGACACGTGTACCTACGAAAATACAAGTGAGCATACCTCCCAGCGGTAGCATGATCTTGGCGGTCAAGTAATCCAGCGCGTCGAAAAAGGCCAAGCCTCCAACCGTGAATCCTTTCATCACCCCGAATGAGAGAGAACTGAAAATACCTAAGAAAAATACCCCTAAGGAAACGATCAAAGCCGCTTTCTTGCGTGTCATGTGGAACTCCTCAAGAACGTAGGCCGTAGCTACCTCATGTAAAGAGATCGTGGAAGTCAGTGCTGCCATCGCTAGCAAGATATAAAAAATACAGGACCACAAGCCACTCAGCGGTAATTGCCCAAATACGTTCGGTAACGTGATAAACACGAGTTCCGCACCAGCGGAAGGGGTGATGCCGAAACTGAATACCGCCGGGAATATCATGATACCTGCCAATACGGCGACAAGCGTATTAATGATTGTCACCTGCCAAGCGGTGGCCTGCATATTCGTATCTTTCCCGAAGTAAGAGGAGTAAGTGATCAGGCAGCCCATACCCAAACTCAAAGAGAAGAAAGCCTGTCCTAGTGCGCTCAAGACCACTGAGGAAGTCAATTTGCTAAAGTCTGGCTTGAAAAGGAAAAGCAATCCGGCCTCAGCGTTCGGTAAGGTCACGGAACGTACGCACATGATCAGCAAGATCAAGAATAAAAGCGGCATCATGATCTTAGAGGCCCGTTCGATACCTTTTTCTACACCCGAGACAATCACGAAGTGAGTTAACCCGATAAAAGCGCCCATCCAAAAGATCGGACGGAAGACATTGGAGGCGAAATCCTGAAAATCGGCCGTATAGTCTATATCCGGCTGTCCATACAAACGGCCACTTAGCGTTTGCCAAACATATTCAAGCGTCCAACCGGAGACAACCGAGTAATAACTTAATATCAAAAATGCGGCCAAGATCCCGTTGTACCCGATCCAGCACCATTTTGTTCCGGGAGCCATCTTCTTGAAAGACCCCCCCGTATTACTACGGGAATACCGGCCAATGAAAAACTCGGTTACCATCACCGGAATGCCCAAGAATATCATGAAAAGTATGTAGACCAGTAGGAAGGCCGCACCTCCGTTCGCTCCCAGCATATACGGGAAGCGCCATACGCTTCCCAATCCGACGGCGCATCCTACGGTAGCTAGTACTACGCCCAATTTACTACCGAATGTGACTCGATTGTTTGCCATATTATTTATTGTTGCTTTTATGCTTTTAATTGTTACCTATTTTCTTATTTTCGGGAGCAAAAGTAATAATTTGAATTAATTTGTTCGTGTAAAGTATAAATAATTTAGTGAAAGGAGTATGAAACGAGGACGTAAGAAAAAGTTAGCAATCTCATTGATGGATTATATGGGAAAACGAAGAGACATGAAACGGCAGTTAAAGAAAGAAGGGACAGCTGAGTTGTATGAGGTGGCCGTAAGGCATTTTTTAAGATTCGTGAAGAACCCGGGGTTCTGTTTGGCCGATTTGAATCGTGCGTTGGTGATAGATTTCATCACGTATCTTCAGGGAAAAGGATTAGCTACTAATACGGTAAATACGTATATCAGTAGTTTGCGGGCGCTTTATAATATGGCTTGCCAAGAGGCGTTGGTTCCTGCGTCATATTATCCGTTTGAGAATTTGAAACTCCGGCGTGCGATGACGGCGAGGCGTGCGATTCCCGCATCTTTGTTCCAGCAAATCGCTCAGATCAAGGTGGCGGATGACCCGCAAGTGGAATTATCGATAGATCTTTCCCTATTCAGTTTTATGGCTTGCGGGATGCCTTTTGTGGATATAGCGTACTTGACGAGGCAGAATATCCGGGGGAATGAGTTGGTATATCACCGTCATAAGACAGGACGTATGATCCGGTTGGAGATAACCAGTAGTATGTTGCAATTGATCCGGAAATATGCGGATCGGCAGCGAGCGACCGGATCGTCGTATTTGTTCCCGATTCTTCCGCCCGGGAATCCGGACCATTTGAGGTATAAGCGTAGCTTGGCTCAGCATAATGCCCGGCTGAAACGGATTGGGCAAACTTTACGGTTACCGAATCCGTTTACGTCGTATGTTGTTCGCCATAGCTGGGCATCAGAAGCTTTACGTTGCGATATGCCGATGGCCTTGATCAGCCAGGCGTTGGGGCACTCGTCGGAGAAAACGACTCGTTTTTATCTGGAAGAATTGGATATATCACGTTTGGCTCATGCGAACATGAAGGTGATAGGCTCTGTAAATCGGATTTTAGAGAAAAGGATGGATGGTTTGTGAACTTATTTATGGAATAAGGAGTTTTAGCGTTAAAATAGTAACTTTCTCCCTATTAGTTCACAAAAATACATAATAAATATTTTATTATCACAACTTTTCTGCATTAAAATTGTCAAGTTCTTTTCACCAAATAAGGAATTTAGGGGAAGCTATGTCTTTAAAATGAACCATATTCACCTTTATTGATTCACTCTCTCAACTAAAGAGGAATTTCTATACTCTACAAATTCCTCCTGAATATCAAAAACAAATAATACAATAAGCTCGTTTGGATAGGCCTATATGTAAGCCATTGATTGGCAGCTGTATAGAAACACCATAATATTTATTGGATTTCATGTACGTGTTTTCCAAAAAACATGTACGTCTTTTCAGGAAAACATGTACATGTTTTTCTGAAACGTTCCGTGTGGTCTATTGATATACTATATAAACGACAATAAAATGTTGTTTAACGTTTATTCTCCGCTGACGTTTTTGAAACGCTAAACCTTATTCCATAAATAAGTCCATGGGCCATTCTTGCCGTTAGTTGATTTTAGGAAGTTGGGTCTTGAGGGGGCAGAAGGGTGAGAAGATATAAGATTAACAACCATAATGAATAAGAAAGAATGAAGAAGACGATTTTCATGCTATTCTTGTTGGCAGTCCCGTTTCTTTCGAGAGCGCAGGGGGTACCGGCCGAAGGGAAAGGCTCCATGATTGGGATCAAGAGTAATATTCCTTATTGGGCTACTGCCACGTTTAATTTGGGGGCTGAAGTTTATCTCGCCCGTCATTGGACGCTTGAGTTGGAGGCAGGCTTGAATCCGTTCAGCGGCAAGAACGATGATGGGAGTTATGGCCGTTCACTGAAGCATTTGCGTCTGCACCCGGAGTTGAGGTATTGGTTTTGCGAGACGTTTAACGGCCATTTCCTCGGCGTGCATACTCCGTACCTATTATATAATGTAGCCGATATCAAATGGCTGGGTACAGAGGGCGAGCGTCACCAGGGATGGGGCGCGGGAGCCGGTATCAGTTATGGATACTCGTGGCTGCTGTCTCGCCATTGGAACTTGGAGGCCACGGTGGGCGTGGGCTATCTGTACTTGAAGTCGGACAAGTATCCCTGCGCAAATTGCGGCCGCAAGCAAGAAGGGATCAAGAAGCATTACTTCGGGCCTACGCAGGCGGCGATCAATCTCATTTACCAATTTTAATCGATGGAGGACTGAAAAATGAAGAATCTACAAGGATGGATGATACTTGGGATCGCCTGTTTGGCCGGTTGTGTGGGTACTACGATTCCCGTACAGGCGCAGCAGACGGCTACCGCCATCGTCGTGAAGGAGCGGTTGGTGGAGCATGTGGGCGATCGCTTGATAATTGATATGAAACTAGCGTTGGACGAGTTGTCGCTACCTGCCAACCGGAGTTTGGTCTGTACGCCGCTGATCGAGCGGGGCGATAGCGTAAGGGCTTTGCCTCCCGTGATCGTGAACGGGCGCAACCGCCAGATCCAGTACGAGCGATCCAAGCGTGATGCGACGGCGAACGGGGAGTTTGTCTTACGCCGTCACAATGGGAAGGAGCAGACGTTCGATTACCATGCCTCCATTCCTTTCGTTAAGTGGATGGAGCGTTCGGAGGTGTCGCTGGTAGCCGATTTTTGCGGTTGCGGCTGGGAGGCGTTGAGTAATGATAAGTCACCGCTTTTCCCGATCCGAATCGCAGAGCCTGTGGTATTGCGGCCGCTTTTGGCCTACGTCACGCCGGAGGCAGAGCGTGTGAAAGAGCGTGTGAAGGAAGGAAGCGCCTTCCTCGACTTCCCGGTAAACCGCACGGAGATATATCCCGAGTATCGCGACAATCCCTCGGAGTTGCGCAAGATCCTCGAGACCGTCTCGTCGGTGAAGGATGATCCTTACGCTACCATCACGGAGGTATATATCAAGGGTTTCGCATCGCCGGAAGGTACCTATAAGCATAACACTTATCTGGCCGAGCACCGCGCCAAGGCGTTGATCGAATACGTGAAGGGCCTTTACCACTTTGAGCAGGCCCGTTTCACGGTGGATTTCGAGCCGGAGGACTGGGCCGGATTGGAGAAACGGGTGGAGAACTCCTCGCTTGCGGACAAGGAGGAGTTGCTGGCCATCATCCGTGCGGACGAGCCGAAGGATTACGACCGCCGCGAGGCGAAGCTAAAGGCGTTGAACGGGGGGGCCTCGTATCGGGTACTCTTGCGTGATATTTATCCCGCCTTGCGCCATTCGGATTACGCGGTGCGTTATACGATCCGTTCGTTTACGGTAGAGGAGGCCCGTGAGTTGATCTATTCGGACCCCAGGCAGTTGAGTCTAAATGAGATGTTTCAGGTGGCGCAGACGATGGAACCGGGTAGCGACGCTTACCGCGAGGTCTTCGAGATTGCCGTGCGTATGTATCCGGAGGATCCGGTGTCGAATCTGAACGCCGCCCTTACGGCGATCGAAGCGGGTCGCTTGGAATCGGCCCGCCGTTATTTGGCGAAGACTTCCAATTCCGCGGAGCGTACCTTGGCGGAGGCGGCCATCGCCATGCTGGAGAACCGCTTGGACGAGGCGGAGGCCCTGCTGGGTAAGTTGTCGGACAATCCTTCCATGGCCTCGCAGGTGGAGGAGAACTTGAGGCAGATCGCAGAGAAACGGCAAGAGTAAAAATAGGATAAGATAACAGACAAAAATTTTAATATTATGAAAAAGAAAAAATGGTACGTAGCGATGGCAACGGCACTTTTATTGGCGGCCGGTTGTTCCGATGATCTCGACAACGGAAAAAATAACACCGGGGCGGAAGAGGATGGCGAGAAGGTCTATATGACGGTGAACGTCTCTACGGTTTCGCAAGGAACGCTAACGAAAGCAGATACTACTCCTTCTAATCCTAATCAGGGGGGAGCCGGTTGGGGCGAGGATGGTAATGGTTCTCTTGGTGAGCTTTCCGGCTCTAAGGAGGGTATGGTATATGATGTTAATATATTCTTGGTGCCAACAGATGAAGAGTCTTTGGGGGATGGCAATCAGCTAGAGTTACTAAATACTGACAATGGTAGTAGTATACAGATCGCAGGCCAAGGTTATTATTCGAATCTGGAAGGTATTGATGCGAGTTTAGGTGGAACTGAGCCTGGTCATGGTGACGGAAAGGTTACGATGAAAGTAACCATGAAGAATCCTCTGACACAAGATAAGAGCAATTATCAGGTATTTGCCGTTATTAATGCGGGAGGAAGGTTGACTGGTATTAGTACGTTGGCAGACTTGCGCGATAGAGTTGCCGCAAACGATAGGGCATTGTGGACTCCTGCTAGTAATATGGCGGAGTACCATCATTTTGTAATGTCTACACATAAGATGATAAGTGGTGCTATTCCTTCTAACGGCAGTTCTATCGTTGAACTTTCTGCTGCGAATATGGATGAGACATATCCGGCTCGGACAACGGTGTTCGTAGAACGTTTAGCCGCTCGTATTGATTTGGCATACTCCTCGAATTTAGATCTGACTAATATACCGGGAACTTCTCCTGTAAAGAATAAGGGTACGTTCACGTTGAAGAGGTATAAGGTAGTGAATCAGTGGAAGGGCGAAAGTTATCTTTTTAAGCAAGTTTCTCCTACGGTACAGTATAACTATGGTGCTAATGCGGTATTGCCGGCAGATGGTACCAACGATCCTGTTCGATATTTAGGTGATGAGAAATGGATATGGAAGAATAATGACACTGGTGCCGGATCGTACAATTATGTGTTAGATCCGAAGATCCGGGAAAAGAAATTGCCGGAAGGGGAAAGTTCTTCTTGGGATCAATTTAAAGATTCATATGTCAATTATTTTAATCCGAGCAATTCAACTGATTTGAATAACTTGGATAAGATGGTGTCTATGCCTACTTCTGGATTAAACTATACACAGGAAGTAAGTGGTGATAGTCGGACATATTACCCGGTTGTTTATACCAAGGAAAATACGTTGGATCTGAACTCGCAGGTACATGGCTATACTACTGGTGTAATCTTCGAGTCTGAATTTACTCCGAGTAACGACTTTAAGGTGAGTTCCTATGAAAATGGGGAGATCAAGTCTGTGAATTTGCCTAATGGTGATAAAACGTTTCTTTCCGCAGCTCATTATAATAGTAATGGTTCTGTGTCACGTCTTGTTTATAAAGATGTGAAGAGCGTTGCCGCCCGTGCGTTCAATTTGGAAAACGACAAGAAAAATTTATTGAAAGGCTTTATGGATGGTTGGGACGATATAACTGCGGATGTCAATGCTGTGAAGAAGGCGGTTCAAGATATGTCTTCTCAAAATGGATTAGAAAGCGCATTTAAGGAATATTTGGATGGGATTTTGACTGGTAAAGCAACTCTTGATGAGGATCTTAAACAGAAATTGACTTATGCGGCTTTTAGGAGACAAGCTTCGCATCTTCCTTCTAATATTACCCCTGTATCTCAATTCTGCTCAGAGCAGATCGGCAATTTATACCAATACTATAATGTTTCCCTATACAAAAGCGGAAGAAGCTATCACAAGTTTTGGATCCGTCATAACGATAACGGAAACGATGGTCTGATGGGCGTGATGGAATTCTGTATCGTACGCAATAACGTGTACCAGTTGTATGTGAAAGGTATTCGTGGCTTGGGCGATCCGTTACCTTATACCCCGGGTAAGGATGATCCCGGTACGCCGGATGAGAGTGATGATGTCACTATCGACGTGACTATCTACGTGAAGGATTGGGTAAAACGTACGAACAAAGACATTATCCTATAACTTTACCCTTCGGGGGATTCTTACGATGGGCATTGTAAGCACTTTATGCTGCCCATCCAAGCAACCTTACGATGCCCATCATAAGAACCTTATAATGGGCATCATGGTTTACCTCCATTTCCGGTAGTACGGGCGGAGGATTACTGTGTATCTTAATAAAATGATTATGAACCGTTTATTTCATACCTGCAAACAGTTGATTGGCATAGCTGCCTTGTCCGTGGGGCTATACGCTTGCGATTGGATACACGACGACTCGCTGCCGCTTTGCGAGTTCCGCCTGTATTTCAAGTACGACTATAATATGAAATTCGCCGACGCTTTCCAGCATGAGGTAGACTTCGTTACGCTCTTCTTCTGCGACCAAGAAGGAAACTTCCTTTTCCAGCGGCGGATCGAGAAGAGCGAGCTGGACGAGCGGAACTCCATCGCCCTCGACATGGAGCCGGGTACCTATCAGGTAGTCACTTGGGCCGGGCTGGACAAGGGCAGTTACGCATGGAACGACCCTGCCGAGACGTCGCAGGCTGTCGGGAGGGCGCAAGACGTCAAGGTACGTACCTTGCGCGAGGCCAATACGACACAGCCCAACGAGCTGCACCCGCTTTGGCATAGCCTCGATACCTTCACCGTGACGCGCGACATGCCCGAGGCCGACACCATCTCACTCGCCAAGAATACCAACAAGCTGCGGGTCGTGCTGCAAAACGTGATGGGTGAGGACATGGACGTGAACAACTTCTCCTTCCGGATCGTGGCCGACAACGGGTATATGGATTACGACAATTCCCTGCTGCAAGATCCCACCATCCACTACCTGCCTTATTATACGGAGAACGTGGAGTTGGGAGCCGACCCGACCCCCGGCGCTACCGTAGGCGGGCAATACGTGGCCGTGGCCGAGATGAACACCATGCGCCTGATGGCGGGCCGTAACTACCGCCTCATCATCCGTCATCACGGATGGGAGAAGGATGTGCTGAACGTGAACCTCAACGATTACCTCCTTCTCACCAAGATGGAGGGGCACCGTATCTCCCCGCAGGAGTATCTGGACCGGCAGGACGAGTATTCTATCATCTTCTTCCTTACACCGAAGGTATGCCCCGATTGTCCGGATAAGCCTACGCCTCCGGATCCTTCGGGACCTGATAATCCTGACAATCCTGATAACCCGGATAATCCCGATGGTCCCGATCCGGAAGACCCTACGATCGTGGGGTACGCCTGCTTCAAGATACAGGTGAAGGATTGGGTGATTCGTATCAACGATGGCATATTGTAAACAGAGATTTATTAAATATCGCTAATGATGAGACGCTATACCATATATAACCGATTGACGGCGGTCGCCGCTGGTCTTTGCCTCTGTTGGCTTTTTATGGCTTGTGGTGAAGACCGGGGGGGGGATCTCCCGGATGACGGCCTTTTCCTCCAGCCGGGTGCTGCCCTCCCGGCGCAGGCTGGCCGCTGCCTCCGGCTCCCGGATGGCTGCGGTCACGGGCTTTGCTTCCTGGACCATCATGCCCCACCTCCTTCTCCTGCCCGTCCCATGCGCGCGGAGCCCGGCCCCTGCCGCCGCCATACGGCGGTCGGGCGCTTTCAGCGCCCCGCGGCGCCGCCGGGTCCTTACTCAGCAGTCGCTTCATCCCCGGTCACCTCCGTTCGGGCCTTGGCCGCCAGCGTGGCCCGCAGCCAGATCAACGGCCGGCGGGTCTCCTCCTCTATGGCGGTCCATTCGCAGCCGGTGTATTGCACCGTCTGCCCGTTTCTTGTAATTTTCACGGTAAAATTACTCATTGTATAAAAATCCGCGGGATTTTCCCATTTTATCTGCTCCAGCTGCAAAATATGCGTTACCGTGCCGGGCAGAAAGGTTAGCGGCTCCGCCGTCACTGCCCGGCTGGATTTGACCTCATACCCGGCGGCGTGGGCCAGCACCGTGCCCCCCGTTTCAATGGTGATCCCCCCAAGGGAGTGGATAATCTGGTTCATGCCTCATCCTCCTCTTCGGGGGCCTCGGCCAGCGCGCAGCAGACCTTCAAAAGCCCCCGGCGGGCAAAGGCCCCGCACCCCCGGTCAAAGCCGGTCTCGGCCCATTCCAGCCCGGTCACCCCGCAGGGGAAATCCCCCCGCAGCGTCAGCGCCGTGATGGCGTCGGTCAGGGCCTCCACCGCCTCCATGCTGTCCCGATGCAGGGCGGTCAGCCGCAGGCCCACCTCCAGCAGCAGCGGAGTGCTGCCGGGCAGGGTGTCCTCGCTGCGCTTCACACTGTGGTCGTTCAGCACCAGCGTGGTCACCCCGGCGGCCAGCGGTCTTCTCACCGTCGGCATACTGTATAGGATCTCACATTCTCCCAGCAGCGGTAAAAGGTACACCGCCAGCTGCTGCCGCAGATCAAATAGACTGGTTACTTGCATGCTGTCACCTGCCCAAAGTAGAATTTTCCGCCGCCCAGCTCCCCGGCGGCCGCCGCCAGA
>OJNZ01001609.1_pt1 | contig 11965 bp, 8 predicted proteins | sample 1598001 | NCBI WGS metagenome assembly OJNZ01 (sample SAMN01915225, study PRJEB22387) | human gut metagenome | isolation source: stool | host: Homo sapiens | place: USA | reverse complement strand
CAAAAAAATCAAGATAGATGCTATTATAAAATAATTGAGATAAAAACATTTGGACGAGTTAGGTATATATATACGACGATTACAGTTGTGTACGGAATGTCAATATCATGTACAAGGACATACGAGTACGCCGGCACTCCGCGACACGCAGTGAGCGCTAGTGCCGCTGCAGTACGAGTTGAGCGAGAGCGTTCCTGTACATGATATTGCATATCCGTCACAACGTCCGTGCGTAGATATCTGCCGTTCACACACTATGGAGGTATGACATGAGTAAGGTCAAGAGAGTGTATGTTGAGAAAAAGCCTGACTATGCGGTCAAGGCAAAGGAACTTCACGAAGAGATTAAGAACTACCTGGGAATCAAAGCTGAGTATGTAAGAGTCCTTGTCAGATATGACATTGAGAATATATCCGATGAGACTTACAGCAAGGCACTTGAGACAGTATTTGCAGAGCCACCAGTAGATGTCATCTACGAGGGCGAGCCAGAGCTTGCAGCTACGGACAAGGTATTCTCAGTAGAGGCACTTCCTGGTCAGTTCGATCAGAGGGCGGATTCAGCAGAGCAGTGTGTAAAGCTTCTTGCAGAGGATGAGGAGCCGGTTATCAAGACTGCTACAACATATGTACTTTCAGGCGACGTGACAGACGAGCAGCTGAAGGCTGTCATGGATTACTGTGTAAACCCTGTTGATTCAAGAATATGTGGCATGGAGATCCCTGAGACTCTTGTAACTGAGTTCCCGGAGCCAGCCGATGTTCATATATTTGACGGATTTAAGGATATGGCTGAGGCAGATCTGAAGGAGCTTTATGACTCACTTGGACTTGCCATGACATTCAAGGATTTCCTTCACATCCAGAACTACTTCAAGGGCGAGGAGAAGAGAGATCCATCCATGACTGAGATCAGAGTGCTCGATACATACTGGTCAGATCACTGCCGTCATACAACATTCTCAACAGAGCTCACAGATGTAGAGTTTGATGAAGGAGATTACAAGGATCTTCTTGAGAAGACATTTGACGCGTACAGAGCAGAGATGAAGGAGATGTACAAGGACAGAGATGACAAGTTTGTATGTCTCATGGATATAGCTCTGATGGGTATGAAGCAGCTCAAGGCAGCAGGCAAGCTCGATGACATGGAAGTGTCAGACGAGATCAATGCATGTTCTATAGTTGTTCCTGTAGTAGTAGACGGAGTAGAGGAAGAGTGGCTTGTATTCTTCAAGAACGAGACTCACAACCATCCTACAGAGATAGAGCCATTCGGTGGCGCTGCAACATGTCTGGGCGGAGCTATCAGAGACCCACTTTCAGGAAGAGGTTATGTATACCAGGCTATGAGAGTTACAGGTGCAGCTGATCCTACAAAGTCCCTTAAGGATACTATGGAGGGCAAGCTTCCACAGCGTAAGATCGTCACAACAGCTGCTCGTGGATACAGCTCATATGGTAACCAGATCGGTCTTGCAACAGGTCTTGTAAATGAGATATATCATCCTGATTATGTTGCAAAGAGAATGGAGATCGGAGCAGTCATGGGTGCAGCTCCAAGACGTGCAGTAAAGCGTCTCACATCTGATCCGGGAGATGTCATCATCCTTCTCGGTGGACGTACAGGCCGTGATGGCTGTGGCGGAGCTACAGGTTCATCCAAGGCCCACACATCACACTCACTTGAGACATGTGGTGCAGAGGTTCAGAAGGGTAACCCACCTACAGAGAGAAAGATACAGAGACTCTTCAGAAGAGAAGAGGTTTCATCTATTATAAAGAAGTGTAACGACTTCGGTGCCGGCGGTGTGTCGGTAGCCATCGGTGAGCTGGCAGACGGACTTGTGGTAGACCTTGACAAGGTGCCAAAGAAGTACGCAGGACTTGACGGTACAGAGCTTGCAATATCAGAGTCCCAGGAGCGTATGGCTATCGTGGTAGATCCTAAGGATGTTGATACTATGCTCGGATACGCAGAGGAGGAGAACCTTGAGGCTGTAGTAGTTGCAAAGGTTACAGAGGAGCCTAGACTGGTACTCAATTGGAGAGGCAAGGATATTGTGAATATCTCACGTGCATTCCTGAATACCAATGGTGCTCATCAGGAGACACAGGTAAAGGTTGAGGTGCCAAGCAAGGCAGACAATTACTTTGACTCAGTTAAGGAGCCACAGGATATCAAGAAAGCATGGCTTGACACATTGTCAGATCTCAATGTATGTTCACAGAAGGGACTTGTTGAGATGTTCGACAGCTCTATCGGAGCCGGAACAGTAACTATGCCATACGGCGGTAAGTATCAGCTGACACCTACCCAGACCATGATAGCAAAGCTTCCTGTACTCAAGGGTAAGACAGACACTATCACCATGATGAGCTACGGATTTGATCCATATCTTTCAAGCTGGAGCCCATACCATGGTTCAGTATATGCAGTAGTTACATCGGCAGCCAAGATCGCTGCAGCAGGTGGAGATGTGAGCAAGATCAGACTCACATTCCAGGAGTACTTCAAGAGACTTGGTACAGACCCATACAGATGGGGACAGCCACTGGCAGCGCTCCTCGGTGCATATGATGTACAGATAGGACTTGGACTTCCATCTATCGGCGGTAAGGACAGTATGTCAGGTACATTCAACGATATAGACGTACCTCCAACACTTGTATCATTTGCAGTTGATGTGGCAAGCTACATGGATGTTGTGACACCTGAGCTCAAGAAGGCTGGAAATGTACTTGTGGAGATGGATATAGATAAGGATGAGAACGATATACCTGTATATGAGAATGTTCTCTACATGTATGATCTCCTCAACAAGAAGATAAAAGAGGGCAAGATCCAGTCTGCATATGCAGTAGGATTTGGCGGTATCATAGAGGCTGTCAGCAAGATGGCATTTGGAAATAAGCTCGGTGTTGAGCTTGAGGATACAGTCAGCAAGAGAGATCTGGTAGCCAAGAATTACGGCTCCATCATCCTTGAGGTCAAGGAGTCAGATCTTGATCAGCTCGGCATTCCTGTTAAGAAGATCGGTAAGGTCACAAAGGAGCCTGTATTAACATATAAGGATGTCAGTATCACCATGGATGAGGCTCTTGCAGCATGGACCAAGACTCTGGAGAAGGTATTCCCAACAGAGTCCAATGTACCACAGACAGAGATCAAGACAGGCCTCTTCGACGCCAAGACAGTTTACACATCAAGGAATAAGGTTGCAAAGCCAAAGGTATTCATACCTGTATTCCCTGGTACAAACTGTGAGTACGACTCAGCAAAGGCATTTGAGAGAGCTGGCGCAGACGTACAGACGATAGTATTTAGAAATATGACAGCACAGGGAATCAGAGATTCAGTTGACGCATTTGCAAAGGCGATCAGCGATTCACAGATCATCATGTTCCCAGGTGGATTCTCAGCAGGTGATGAGCCTGACGGATCTGGTAAGTTCATCGCAACTGCATTTCGTAATGCCAAGATTTCAGAGGAAGTCATGAAGCTCCTGAACGAGAGAGACGGACTTGCACTCGGTATCTGCAACGGATTCCAGGCACTCATCAAGCTCGGACTTGTGCCTTACGGCGAGATCAGACCACAGACAGATGACTCACCTACACTGACGATGAACAGCATCGGTCGTCATCAGTCCAAGATGGTATACACAAAGGTTGTTACTAACAAGAGCCCATGGCTGAAGAAGGCAGAGCTTGGCGGAGTATACACAATTCCTATCTCACACGGTGAGGGACGTTTCGTTGCAAGCAAGGAGTGGTGTGAGAAGCTCTTTGCAAATGGACAGGTTGCAACACAGTATGTCGACATGAACGGCAATCCAACCATGGATGAGTACTACAATGTCAACGGCTCATACTACGCAATCGAGGGTATCACAAGCCCTGACGGACGTGTCCTCGGTAAGATGGGTCACTCAGAGCGTATCGGACAGGCTGTAGCTGTGAACGTATATGGCGATCAGAACCAGAAGATATTCGAGAGTGGTGTGGAGTACTTTAAGTAAGATATAATATAGATTCATGCTGTGACATGAAGTGACACATGACTGAATGATGAGTTAGAATAGACGGGGACAGGTGAGATGATGAACCTGTTCCCGTTTTTTAGTAGGGTTGAATGCCTGAAAAAATAAGTTGTCGGGGGAAATAGAATTGGTTTATAATACGGATCACACATTTGCGGTGTGTGCATATAAAGAGTCACCATATCTGGAGGAATGCATCAGATCACTTGTGGAGCAGACTGTAAAGACGAATATAGCTGTATATACATCGACACCGAATGCCTACATAAGAGGCATAGCAGAGAAATATGGTGTGCCTGTGTATGTGAATGAGAATGCAGGACAGGGGATACAGGCAGATTGGAACTTTGCATATAACAATGCAAAGACAAGGTATGTGACGGTTGCTCATCAGGATGATGTGTATGACAGAAACTATGTGAAGGCATTATTAAAGTGTGCAAGATATTATGATGATTGGAGTATATTCTATGTGGATTATACTCCAGTTAAGAATGGTAACTATAGCAAACGAGACGTAAACAGCCGTATAAGGAGATTCCTGAGATGGCCTGTGAAGAATAAGGATAAGGCTGATAGGATCTGGAGAAAGAAAATGAGTCTGTGTCTTGGCAACACTATAGTGTGTCCGCTTGTAACTTATAATAAGGGTCGTCTCGGAGACAGTATATTCACTTCTGACTATGACTTCAACCTTGACTGGGATACTTTCTATAAGCTGGCATGTATGCCTGGAAGGTTTCTGTATGTAGATAAAGTGCTTGGACACTACAGAGTGCATGATGGTGCGACCAGCAAAGAATTCATAGTCGATCACCGCAGAGAGCGGGAGGACAGGAGTATGTTCGAGAAGTTCTGGCCGAAATGGATTGCAGGACTTATCATGGTGTTTTATAAACTTGCATACAGAACATATGGATAGTGAAGTAAGATCTGACACACATAAAGCGTGTGGATATGGCAAGACGATATGAACTGATATACAGAATACGTAGATAGAGCGTATGGTCAGATATTATAGTCAGATATGAAAAAGGTGGAACAGGATATGGGTGACATATCATTTTCCACCTTTTTATTTGTTTTTGTTTATATTAGTTCACTTTGTACACATTGATCCTGTGGTAGTTGAGACCATCACAGCCAATGTATGTGAGGTCATTGACAAATGATAGATCCTTGCACTTTTTCAGCACAGTTTTCAGATCAAATCTAGGATCTGTTTCTTCTTCAGGTATGGAGGACGGGTTAAGTTCATTTGATATATATGTAGGTTTCAGGTAATCTATCATGACATTGTTTTTTTCTATATCAATCTGTGTGCTGTTTATTCTAGTCATGTCAATTAAGATATACGTATCACCATCCAGCTTATGTCCATCTATTTTTTCAAGTTGGTTATCCAAGTCATAGTCTGCCGTGAGGAAAGCTTCGTTGCAGTCTATCAGTTTATCTGCATACTGTACGAGCATCCATTTGGCTGCGGAGATTATGATGAAGTTGGAATCCTTACTGATATCTTCCAGTTTCATGGTTGTAGGGCACTCCATAAAGTATGTACAGGTTATTCTGCCAGATGATATGGTTGACGCTGCAAGTACAAGTGCCAGAACTATTGATATCACAACCTGCCTGTTTCTAAATATAAGTGTACATATTCGCCAGAATGCAAGTACAAATACCACCATTGCGGCTGGAAGGCAGGCAAATATGTATCTGTCACCGGTGTCGCCAAGACCATACAGGTCGGCGATATATGCTGCAGCAAGGCAAGTGATAAGTACACTGCATACAAGTGATAATGTCACGAAGTTGAATGTCCTGAAGAATGTAAGGATACCATTCTTTATCCTGCCACAGAGTTTTATGAACCATGCATCCTTTCGGAAGAGGAATGACATAAAAGCTGCCACGATTATAAGTACAAATACTGCACATGAAATGTATATTCCAATGTAGCTTTTATAACCGGAGAATATCTCGTATCCAAAAAGTTCCTTGTTCACATGGGCAAGAGCAAGTCTGAACTGGAATGGTACGGGCATATATCTTGTACTGCTGTTTACAACTGTCCCAGCTGCCTGAGAGCTTCCCTGACCAATGCTGATTCCGAGAGATCCCAGCATACTCGTAAATGTCTTAGGAAAGATGACTATAGACAATATGATTCCGCAGGCTGCCGAAAGAATGTATTTCCACAGAGTCTTGAAATCTTTCTTTACACACCAGCATATGCAGAAGATAAGTGTGGTGGCAAATGCATATGGTAGGAAAAAGTTGTCTGTAAGTGCTCCGATAAGCGCAGTCACACCTATCAGGATGTAACTAGATACCTTGTGCCTCTTTTCTTCATTGTAATACAATTTTGCATTCAGATATGAATATATAGTTGCAACTGCAGCCACACACAGGTACATTCTCACAAACATGGTCATGTTGAGCATTCCAAGTGAAAATGTGGAGAATAATACTCCGATGAGGCTGACGGCTTCTGATTTTGTTATCAGAAGAAGTAATTTATACATAAAGATTGACAATATGATATATGCGGCCATGTTGATGATAAAACCTATGACGAACATATATTGATTTGGGAAAAATGAGCACAAAAAATGCAGAAGCATAAAGTAAAGTGGGGGGTGTGTGTCACATGACATGTTATAGTACACCGATCCAAATGCGAAACGCTCACCTTTCTGTACCGTAAGGTAGTCTCTGAAAACTTCATTTGTGATCCATGTGTCAACGTTCCGATATTCAGATGTGTCATCGGAATATTGTATGTATGGTTCATAGTAGCTGTTCGCCAGACCAAATGACCAGGTTTCATCAGAGTGGGCGCCTTGTTTTTGAACGAAAAAACCGTAGCTGAAACGGCATATTCCAGCAGCTATAATTAGTGCCAGCAATATATAACTAAGTTTTGTTGTAGTTTTTTTATTTCCCATGATTGCTCCTTTGTGATTCTTGTGGATTATGTGACTGCTGCAGGTGATATAAGTTGATAAATATGTCATATCTGCTATAATTATATCATTATGCACAGTTCTGTTTTGATTATTTGTATGTATCAGACAATCACTATAAAATATAACATAGAATGCCTACAGTTTCAATTGTGCATAAGCAGACAAAGGTTATATAGATCAAAGGGAAAAGAGTAGTATATGGCGGATATTTTATACATAGTGATACCTTGCTTCAATGAGGAAGAGGTGCTCACTGAGACGACAAAGAGGCTGACTGAAAAGATGCGTAAGATGATGGAATCCGGAAAGATAGCTGACTCAAGCCGGATACTTTATGTTGATGATGGATCGACAGACAGTACTTGGCATCTTATAGACAGACTGTATATGGACAATGGGTTGGTGACAGGCATAAAGCTTTCAAGGAATAAAGGACACCAGAATGCCCTTCTTGCAGGACTTTTTGAGGCGGCGGATCACGCAGACATGATAGTGTCCATGGATTCGGATCTGCAGGATGATATAGATGTGTTGGACAGCTTTGTTGACGAATATTATAACGGCAGTGAGATCGTGTACGGTGTGAGAAAATCGAGAAAGAAGGATTCGTGGTTCAAGCGCACGACAGCGGTTGCGTTCTATAAGCTTATGAGAGCCATGGGTGTGGAGATTGTCTATAACCATGCCGATTACAGGCTTATGAGTAAGAGAGCAGTTGATGAGTTAAAAAACTATAAGGAAGTCAATCTTTTCCTCAGGGGCATCATCCCGCTTATCGGATTTGAGACATCGACAGTGGAATATGACAGAGGAGAAAGGTTTGCGGGAAAGAGCAAATATCCTCTGAAGAAGATGATATATTTTGCGATAGACGGTATTACATCCACTAGTGTAAGGCCGATAAGGATGATCACGATGTTTGGCCTGTTGTGTATCCTGTTCAGTATAATATATGGAATATATGTAATTATAGGTCATGTTGCAGGTGGGACCGTACAGGGCTGGACAACGTCTGTCCTTCTCATATGTTTCTTTGGCGGAGCTCAGATTATGTGTACTGGAATTGTCGGTGAGTATGTCGGTAAGATATATCTTGAGACAAAAGCGAGACCTAGGTTTATCATTGAGGAGAAGCTGACGGACGATTCTAAGAACAAATAGCGGTAAAATAATAAATACGGTGTAGGAAAACAAAATATGATATATGTTATTACACATAAGAACTTTAAAAAAGTGATCACAGATAACTTCTATAAAACACTTCTAGTCGGAGCGGATGGGAATAGTGCTGATGGATGTGATGAGAAAGATAACACAGGAGATAATATATCCCTAAAGAATCCAAGTTATTGTGAACTGACAGGATTATACTGGATATGGAAAAATACATGTGATGATATAGTTGGAGTATGTCATTATAGAAGATACTTTGCCGATTCGTTTATACCGGATAAAAAGAAGCTGCTATCGGGTGAAGATGTAAAAAGATATATGAAAGATTTTGATATCATCCTTCCTCATAAAAGATTCTTTGATGGTAAGAATGCCCTTGAGTTTTATGGTAAATATCATAATATAGAAGATTGGCAGAGAATGGTGGAAGTTGTGGGGAATCTGTATCCTGAGTATATACCAGACATAGAGTGGTTTGGAAAGGAGAAGAAGGGCTATTGTTATAATATGTTTATAACAACTAGAGAAAATATGTATCTCTACTGCAAGTGGCTGTTCTCAATATTGTTTGAACTTGAGAAAGATACAAATACAACAACATATACGAAATATAACTCGAGAATATATGGTTTTCTTTCTGAAAGAATGTTGAATATATGGTTGCACCATAATAATCTGAAAATTTGTGAAAAGAATGTATATAATCCGGAATTTTTTCCAATGGTTTGGAATCAAGCCAGAGGTTGGATTCTGCGTAAACTAAAGAGAGAAAAGAAATAACGTTATATGTAGGAGACAAATTAGCATATGTGTAATTCAAAGGTTACAATAATAATTCCGGTATATAATGGAGCTGATACTATATCAAGGACAATAGATAGTCTTATAGCGCAGACATATGATGACTGGATTGCATTGGTGATAAATGATGGATCTACCGACGGAACGAATGATATCCTGATGCAGTATAAGAACAGATATCCGTCAAAGATAAAAGTGGTTTGCCAGAAGAATATAGGACAGGCAGAGACTAGAAATCATGCTGTGAAAATGGCGACCGGAAAATATGTGATGTTTGTTGATGCGGATGACTATTTGGACCCCGACTATGTGGGAACATATGTGAAAGAAGCTGAAAAGGGTGACTATGACTGCGTCATAGGAGGCTTCAGGCGGGAAGATAATAAAGGAAATATTATAAAAAAATTTGTGCCATCAAGTAGGTGGCTTATGTATTCACATATGGTGCCGTGGGCCAGAATATTTAAGAGACAATTTTTACTGGATAACGATATTGAGTTTTTGAATATCTCGATAGGAGAGGATTCATATTTTAATTTTAAGGTGTTATGTGCTACCGATAATATAAAGTGCATAGATAATATGGGGTATGTCTGGTATGTAAATAATGGCAGCATAAGTTTCAGCAGGCATAAGGGATTTTCTGTAACTGATGAGATAGTTACTTTATTAAATAGTCTGGCTGAGACATTGGATATGAACGACGTGCTGGTTCAGGCATGGCTTGTAAGGTATGTAGTCTGGTACTTACTTTTTTCTGGAAAGAATACCGATAGAAGTGATTTTATCTGTACAGATGATAAGTTATTTGCATGGTTGAAATTGCATAATGTGAGACTTAAGTTCCCAGTGAAAGGCGTTACGGATGGAGAGACGTTAAAAATAAGGTTTTGTGTCCGGGCATATTTGGTGATAAGAAGGCTGGGATTATTAAAAATATTTGCAAAACTATATTGCAGATAGTTAATGCTAGGAGAGAACAATTGATCGAAAGTGTAAAAGTGAGCATTATAGTTCCTGTTTATAATGTGGAAAATGAGCTTGATAGATGTGTTGCCAGTCTGATAAATCAAACGTATCAAAATATTGAGATACTGCTAGTAGATGATGGAAGTCCGGGTGCATGTCCAAAAATGTGTGATGAATATGCCAAAAAAGACAAGAGGATTATTGTGATACATAAGCCGAATGGGGGATTGTCATCGGCAAGAAATACTGGATTAAAAAGAGCTTCAGGTAAATATGTTTTATTTGTTGATTCGGATGATTATATAGAAACTGATTCATGTGAAAAGTTTTTGACATTTGTGAAAGATGATGTTGATCTGGTGGTTGGAGCAGGCAGGATGATAAAAGGAAAAGATGAGATCCTGCTGAGACACAGTAATATACGTGAAAGGGAAAAGTACAGTGCTAGGGATTTTACTATCAAATCAATAAAGCATTCAGAATGGAATTCATATGCATGTTTAAGTCTATATGACAGAGAATTTCTTATTAAAAATGACCTTTTTTTTAGAGAAGGTATAATATTTGAGGATATGCAGATTTTGCCAGAGATATATTTGAAGGCTGGTAATATAGTGTATATGGATTATGCATTTTATAATTATGTAGTAAGAGATGGTTCTATAATGACATCTGGAAATGTCGAAAATAAAAGACGGACATGTGTAGAAATCTTAGAAGAGTGGTACATTACGATGAGTAATGTCATGGATAGAAGATACAGGAGATACCTGTATGGAGCTCTGGTGAACTTTTATTTATGGTCTTGCAGAAGTATTGGTTTTTGCAAATGGAACATAAAAAATGTAAACTTTGTTTTTTCTATCAGGTATGCCGTAGGCATAAAGGAAAAATTGAAGGTGATAATGTTTCAGTTCCTGCCGAAATTATATCTGAAATTCAAAGTATAATAACAATTGATATACGAATATTTTACACATGAAAGATGGATAATCAGATGAAAGAAAGTACTAACGATGAAAAAATTGGTGTAAGTGTCATATGCAACACATATAATCATGAAAAATATATTGCAAAGACGCTTAACAGCATATTAGAACAAAGAACTGAATTTGTAATAGAGGTATTAGTGCATGATGATGCCTCAACTGATAAAACTGCTGATATTATACGGGATTTTCAATACAGATTCCCTGATATAATCAAACCTGTTTATCAGAAAAAAAATCAGTATTCCATGGGAGTGGATATAATACAGAGGTATCAGTTTCCAAGAGTTAAAGGAAAATATTTTGCATTTTGTGAGGGAGATGATTATTGGAATGATCCATATAAATTGCAAAAACAATATGATGAATTGGAATTACACGTTGACATAGATATATGTGCACATGCATCGTATGTTTTAAACAGCAGTAAAAAAATCCGTATGAATGATATTGTTCCTGCAGCGAAAAATACCATATTTTCTATGTCTGAAGTAATCAGAGGTGGTGGAGGTTTTGTTGCAACAAATTCGCTGCTTATGAGGGCAAGTCTGTTGGATGAGCAGCCTGACTTTTTTAAAAAATGTAGTCTGGATTATTCTATTCAGATGTATGGGGCGTTAAAAGGTGGGATGTTGTATCTTTCAGATAAAATGTCTACATACAGATATATGATTGCAGGGTCATGGTCGGACAGAACAGAAAAGGATACGGTTTATAAAGAGAAGCAGCTAAACATAGTTATGAGTCTTTTGCGAGGCGTGGATGAATATACAGAGCATCAATATAGCCAAGATATAAGTATGGTGATGAGCAAGGAAAGATATAATTTTTTGATGGAGACGGGATCTTATAGAATGGCAAGACATGAACAAAAACAGTATTTTAAAACAGTTTGTTCAGCTAAGGATAAAATATATAATTATTGTATGGATTATTGCCCCTGGTTTGTAATATTAGTACAGCGTATATCTAAAAAGAGTTTCAGAGAGTACGGTAAATAGATAGATGAAAAATAAAAGCG
>OJNZ01001605.1_pt1 | contig 12002 bp, 9 predicted proteins | sample 1598001 | NCBI WGS metagenome assembly OJNZ01 (sample SAMN01915225, study PRJEB22387) | human gut metagenome | isolation source: stool | host: Homo sapiens | place: USA | reverse complement strand
CAACGGCATCATCAAAGAAAACCCCGTTCTGCGTCTGGTTCTGGGCACCTGCTCCTGCCTGGCTGTTACCACGGCAGTTTCCAGCGCGCTGGGCATGGGCGCAGCCTTCACCTTCGTGCTGGTGTGCTCCAACATCCTGATCTCGCTGCTGCGCAACGTGATCCCCGCTAAAGTCCATCTGCCCTGCTACATCGTCATCATTGCAGGCTTCGTGACCATCGTTCAGATGGTGATGCACGCCTACATGGACAGCCTGTACACTGCACTGGGCGTGTTCCTGCCCCTGATCGTTGTCAACTGCATCATTCTGGGCCGTGCCGAGATGTTTGCCTGCAAGAACAATGTGGTGGATTCCGCACTGGACGGCATCGGCATGGGCATCGGCTACACCCTCACCGTGGTGCTGATGGCCTCCATCCGTGAGATCCTGGGCAGCGGCACCTGGCTGGGCTTCCAGGTCCTGCCCGAGAGCATGGCCAAGATGAGCATTATGACCCAGGCTCCCGGCGCATTCTTCTGCTACGGCGTGCTGATGGCCGGCTGCGTCTGGCTGGAAGGCAAGCTGGATGCCCGCATCGAGCGCAAGAGCTGCTGCGACCTCGACAACCTGAAGAAGGAGGCAGAATAAGATGTTAGTCAAACTTGCTGCGATCTTCTTCAGCATGATCCTGGTGAACAACTACGTGCTGGTGAAGTTCTACGGTATCTGCCCGTTCCTGGGCGTTTCCAAGAAGCTGGATTCCTCCATTGGTATGTCCGGCGCTGTTATCTTTGTTATGCTGGTGGCAACGGCTGTCACCTTCCCCATCCAGATCTTCATTTTGAACCCCGCTGACCTGGGCTATCTGCAGACCATCGTGTTCATCCTGGTCATTGCAGTGCTGGTGCAGTTCATCGAGATCTTCCTGAAGAAGTATGTTGTTGCACTGTACAATTCTCTGGGCGTTTACCTGCCCCTGATCACCACCAACTGCTGCGTGCTGGCCGTGACCATTCTGGTCGTGGACGACTACGGCGCAGACGTTGCTACCCTTGGCTTTGCCGCTGCCTACATTGAGGCTCTGGTCTGTGCCGTGGGTGCAGGTGTCGGCTTTATGCTGGCCATGGTCATGTTCAGCGGCGTGCGCAAGCGCGTGGAAGCCTGCGATCCCCCGGCACCCTTCAAGGGCCTGCCCATCACCCTGATCGCAGCAGCCATCACCAGCCTGTCCTTTATGGGCTTCGGCGGCCTCGTCGAAAACCTGTTCAACGTGACGCTGTAAGGGAGGAACAGGATTATGAATATTGTATCTGCTGTGATCCTCTGTACCATCGTGGGCGCGATCGGTGCCGTTGTTCTGGTGCTGGCCGCAAAGTTCATGGCGGTTGAGGAAGACCCCCGTATTGAAGAAGTTTCTGCCTGCCTGGCCGGTGCAAACTGCGGCGGCTGCGGCTACGCCGGCTGTGCCGACTACGCAAAGGCCGTTGTTATGGACGGCGTTCCCTGCGACAAGTGCGCCCCCGGCGGCCCCAAGGCTGCTGCCGCCATTGCCAAGATCATGGGCGGCGAGGCAAGCGCTGTGGAGAAGAAGGCTGTGGTCCAGTGCCAGGGTAACTCCGAGCACTGCAAGCCCAGCTACGAGTATAAGGGCATCCAGACCTGTGCCGCTGCTGCGACCCTGTACGGCGGCCCCAAGACCTGTACCTTTGCCTGCATCGGCCTGGGCGACTGCACTAAGGTGTGTAAGTTCGATGCCATCCACATTGTGGACGGCGTGGCCAAGGTGGACAAGGACAAGTGCACCGGCTGTGGTGCCTGCGCCAACATCTGCCCCAAGCACGTTATTATGATCGACGCTGGCGGCCCCCGCAAGCCCGTGGTCATGTGCTCCAATCAGGATAAGGGCCCCGTTGCCATGAAGGCCTGCACCACTTCCTGCATTGCCTGCGGCATGTGCGAGCGTACCTGTAAGTTTGATGCCATCCACGTTGTGGACGGCGTGGCCCGTGTGGACTACGACAAGTGCAAGGGCTGCGGCATGTGCGCCCAGAAGTGCCCCAAGCACATCATCCTCTTCCCGCTGAAGGACGATCCGAATCCCCCCAAGCCCGTGGTGAAGCAGGCTCCGAAGCCCGCTGCCGCTCCTGCCGCTCCGGCAGAGCCCGCCGCAAAGGCTGAGGAAGCAAAGGCTCCCGAAGCCCCCAAGGCTGAGTAAGCGGAACCCATTGTAATATGGTAAAGCGCCCCCATTGCTCCTTTGAGTGATGGGGGCGTTTTTTGGTGCAAAACCTCTCCGTCATCATCGCTGACGCTCGATGCCACCTCCCCTAGTAGGGGAGGCCTTGGCATGAGATTCATTTTTCAATCTGATCGCTGGCGCTCCAAGGGCATCATCTGCCGCAAGGCAGAAATAACGTTGCGTCAGCAGGGCAAACAGGAGCGAAGCGCCAGACCCCGAAAACGCGACGGCCTGCCAAGGGCTCCCCTACTAGGGGAGCTGGCGCGAAGCGCCTGAGAGGTTTACCACCGGCAGTAGCTGCTTGGGGCGAAGCCCGTGACTGAGAGGTTTAACCCGGACGCTGTCGAGCTTTGCGAGACTGAGAGGGCTCCGAAAACTTTTTTCAAAAAATCTCGAAAAAAAGTGAAAGGAATCTGCGTTTCATGTATTATAGAGAGTGAAACTGCGAAGATACAACACAAAACTGCGTGATATATCAATGCGGCGGGCGTGCGGATAAGTCGGACTGTTCTACTCCCCGCAATGATATTGCGGCGGTTCATAACGTGCTGTATATCGCAGAATATTTTGTCTGAAAAGGGGAAGGGAAAATAAAATTTCACTATTGAGAATACTGGATATACATGCTATAATTACGATAATGATGTGTCTGGTAAAAATAACCTGCCAAGGGAAAGAAAACCGACAAAAGTTGGATATCTTTTCCTCCGGTTTTGCCAAAAATACTATGATGCAGGGAGGGCTCCACTGTGCGGAAAAATCATCACGGAAAAAAAGATAGGCTGGTGAAGCGCGTTTTTGCGCTTTGTCTGGCGCTTGCGGTCATCTGCACCTGCCTTGTGCCGGTGTTTGCAACGGAGGGTCTGATCGATCCTCAGGTTAATCAAGAGGCCTCCCGGCCCGTAGATGACGGCGAGGCATCCTATCCTGACGACGAATTTGCCGGTTTCGGCGAGGAGGAAGCCACCCGGCCTGTAGACGGCGGTGAAGCTGACGGTTTTGGCGAGGACGAAGTTGCCACCCGACCTGTGGAAGGCGGCGAGGACAACCTCGACGGCGGCCCCACCGTTACGGATTCGGAGTGGGGCACCGTCATTGACTACGGCACCAGCACCGACCCCAGCTCCAGCACCGAGACCCAGTGGTCCGGCGAGGACGACGTGGTGGAAAAGCCTGATGACAAAGTGGTCGTTTCCGGCGATGAGATCAAAAAGCTGCAGGACATGGTGGTCTACCGCTTCTGGCTGAAGGAGCTGAACGCCAACGACCTGCAGGACATTACCGCTCAGGCACAGATCAACAATATGACGGAGAGCGAGTATCTGGCCCGGAACGGTGAAGTTCTGTGGAACCTGTACTTCATTCAGGCTGTGCCCCGGGCAGAGACCATTGCGGATTACAGCAGCTACATCAATACCCCCTCCTCCAACCGGGACCCCAAGGGCGAACTGCGGCTGTTTGACTACTGGTACACGCTGGACGAGTTTGGCAACCGGGTGCGCCTGAACCTCACCGACCCCACCAGCAACATTCTGGACGACAAGACCACCACCGTGAACGTCTACGCCGCATGGAAGGACGGTACCGTGGGCTCCGATGAGGAAGAGGACGTGGATCACGAGGATCTGGTGGACAAGAACCCCGTGCCTGTGGATCTGACTGCCAAGGCCGCTGCTTCCTACGAGGACGAGGACGGCAACACGAAGAGCGTCAATCTGCCGGTGGAGGTGAAGAATCTGCCCTCTGCCGCAGACCACGTCGTCGTGACCCACATGGGTGATAACTCCATGACGGAGTTCTGCAATACCTACGTGAATAAGCTTCAGGGAATGCTGCCTCTTCTGGGCCTGAAGATCTCCCCCAAGAACGCCAAGGGCGAAATGGTGCAGCCTGCCAACGGCCAGAAGGCTACCGTTACTGTCTCCGGTCTGAACAAACTGCCGGATATTGCGGAAATGGAAGAAGCGGAAGCGCTCACTGCCGATGCACTGAAGGTGCTCCACCTGAAAGACGACAATACCGTGGAAAAACTGGATGTTGTCAGCTATGAGAATGGTACCCTGACCTTTGAGACCTCCAGCTTCAGCCCCTTTGTGATTGCGCTGGAATACCCGGATCAGGGAAGTGAAGAGTTCGATGATGACGGCATTGAGATCGTCAGCATTGAGATTGATGGCGTTGAGTACCCGAATGTGAATGATGGAATTGCTACGATCAGTAGCATTCAGGGTGATACAAAAGTTCCGGTTGGTGCAACGATTACACTGCATTCCAATAACGGAAAGAGTAGTTATTATCATAAATGGATAGTTACAAAAGGTACAGCTGAGTTTGTTGGTTCAGTTGAGGGATGGGGCGATAACTATAAAACCGTGAAGCTAAAGCTTACCACGGCAGGCCATGTGCAGATTAAGCATCGCTATGGTAAAGCTAAGGATAAGCTAACTAGTGGTGATACACTGGATGATATTGAGGTTGTGAACACTACAACGACATCTTCTTACAATCTTTATGTTTACACGCAGGTTTTGGGCTATTCGGGTGATTACTATGGTAATAAAGCTGAAAATAAAGCGTGGAACGGCATGGCCGTTGGTACGATTTCAAATGTAGATGCTCCGAGTAAATACAATAAACGTACCTCAATTTATGACACGGCCGTTATTGCTACGAAGTTGGGAACTGAAATTATAGTTGATTCTGGACAGTTTCCTGTGATTCCGATTAAACAGGATGGCAAATACAAGGACTACTATTACGAATCACTCCCGAAAGAAATCCAAAAGGAAATTGAGAAGGATCCAACGAAAGCGAATACTGTAGGCACGTACACAATTGAATGGTACGAGGTCGTTGCTGCGGGTGGAGCCAATACTGGCAAAAACGGCGAGGATGGAGACTGGACGGGTGAAGAGAACTATAAACCCACATACACGAAGGGCATATATAAATCTCCGATTTCGTCGGTCAGTGATAAAAAAATGACGTACCATCTGGATGGTTTGATAGTGCTCCATGATACAACGCACATCAACGTCAAGTTTATGGTTCAGGATGTGGGTAAAGATACCTTTGCTCTAGTGCGTGATTATGGCGGAGCATTTACTGTCCCAGAAGGGAGTACTTCGATTTCGCTGAAAGCGATTGCCCGCCCGGATGTTATTGGTGAAGGTCAGACTGAAGCAACCTGCCCGAAAACTAAAACAACCCCAGATGGTACAGTTTACACCTTTGATGGTTGGTATACAAATCAGGACTGCACGGAAGGTAGCAAGTTTGATTTTGATGAAGATACCATTAAAGAAGATACAACTTTCTACGCAAAGTATGTGCCTGCTTCTGCAAACCTGACCGTCTCCAAAACCGTTACCGGCAAACTTGGCGACACCAACAAAGCCTTTACCTTTACAATTACCAAAGCTGATGGCACAGCGGCAAATATTACTGATGCCAATGTTGAGATTAGCGAAGCAGATAGTGCAAAGGTTGAATGGCTGAGAAATGGCAAGTTTACTCTGAAAGACGGAGCTTCGATTATCTTCAAGAATCTGCCAAGTGGTGAGTACAAAGTTATAGAGGAAGATTATTCTGGTGAGAAGTACGATACCAGCTGGCAGATTGGTACAGACGGTGAAGTATACGAAAAGAATAGTACTGCAACTGTAACAATCGGTACAACTGAGCAGACGGTTCACTTCACCAATCACCGGACGCTCGAGCCTGACCTTGGTGTCCTCCTCGACACCCTGCCTTACATTGTCATCCTTGCTGTGGTAGCTGGCGGCGTTGCCCTGTTGATGCTGCGTAAGCGCCGTAAGGAAGATGACTAAAGGGGGCTGACCGCATGGCGAAGAAGAAAGCGCCCCAGCGGCTGGCCGGTGCAGAGGAAAGCTGTATCAGCCCGGAGCAGGAAGCGATCATCCAGTGGTTCCGGACGGTGAAATTCCGCAAGAACCTGCTGGGCGGCGTGGATGAAGCGTCAATGTGGAAGAAGCTGGAAGAGCTTTACGCCCTGTACGAAGCCGCCATCCGCGCCGAGCGCACAAGGTACAATGTGCTGCTGGCAGAGCAAAAGGGCCTGCCCTTGAATGCAGAACCTGACAGTTTTGCCAAGGGCTCCCCTACTAGGGGAGCTGGCGAGCGAAGCGAGACTGAGAGGTTTAACCCGGAATTTGACAGCTCTGACCCCCAAAAGGAGGCGCATTCCGATGCACCCGCTGGACAATGAAGCCCTGAAGCTGGGGGCAAAGGCAGTGCGCCGCCGCAGGCTGGACGCTGAGAACCGGCAGGATTTTATCAGCCTGCTGGGCCGCGTTGTGGTGATCCTGCTGTGCGCGTGGGTGCTGTTCACGCAGGTGTTCCTGCTCACACAGGCCAAGGGCAGCAGCATGTTCCCCGCGGTAAAGGATGGCGACCTGCTCATCTGCTACCGCCTGCAAAAAACCTACGCAAAAAACGACGTTGTGGTCTACACCCAGGGCGGCAAGCTCCGGGTGGGCCGCATCCTTGGGCGCGAGGGCGACCTTGTGGCTCTGGACGACAGCGGCACCCTTGTGGTGAACGGCGCTGTGCAGAGCGGCGAGATCCTCTACCCCACCTACGCAAAAGACGCGCTGGAGTACCCCTACACGGTGCCGGAGGGCTGCTTTTTTGTGCTGGGCGATTACCGCACACAATCCGAGGACAGCCGGGACTTTGGCCCGGTTCCGCTGGAGGATGTGCAAGCAAAAGTAATTACACTACTGCGGCGACGCAGTCTGTAATACCACGGAAGCCGGAAGAAGCTGCCGGCATCCTGCCTGTGAACCGCGGAGTTTGGGCCGCGGCACAGGAGTACGAACTATTTCTTACTAGGGAGGAATAACAATGAAACTGAAGAAATTCTTCGCGGGCGTTCTGGCTGCCGCCATGATGCTCACCGTCGGCGCAACCGCAGCGTTTGCGACGGCACCGGCTCAAAATTCCAATTACGATAAACTTACCTCTGCCGAGAGCACTTGGTCTGTTGGTAAAAAGTACTGGGTAAAGAACGGTATCTCTCCGGCAGAAACCTTCAAGTTTGATATTGAGTTTGAGCGCAAGTTTGATTGCGAGGCAAGTGTGACTTCTGATCCCGTTGTGGATACTACTGCAAAATTTGAGATTCCTTTTGAAGCAAAGGTTGCAAATCTAACTACTGCATATACGGGTAGCTTTACTGTTTCCCCGAAGCAGTTGGGCCTGGGTGCTCCGCAGGGCGTTGGTAAGTATGTTTATAAGATTACCGAGCGGGCGAGTACTACTTCTGCAGTTGTGACCAATGAGGGCACAGCATATCTGGTTGTGACTGTGGCACATGCAGAGAATGCCGATGGCTCTCTGAATGCAAGCAGCTACGTGTATTATGCAGGACTGTACCGCAATGCTGATCTGACTGGTACTAAGGTTGATAATACCAATGCATTTGTTAATACTTATGGTGAAGGTGAAGATGGTTCGACCATTCACAAACTGACCATGTCTAAGACTGTTCATGGCAGCATGGCTAATTTGCAGAAGGACTTTACCTTTAATGTGACCTTCAATGCAGACACTGATAATGGTAAGACTAATGCAGATTATGCAGGTGCAGTTGTTAGTGCAGCTGATAAGGATAAGATTACCAAGGGTACTCTGGGCGCAAACAATACTCTGGTGATGGGTACTACTTATACTGTTACTTTGGGCCACGGCGATTCTATTGAGTTCACTAACCTGCCTGAGGGCATCCACTACACCCTGTCTGAGACTGACGTAAATGCGCAGAATCAGATTACTGTAGATGGCATTGCTTATAATGTTACTTTGACCAATAATGCCAAGGATGCTGATGCCGAAGCTAAGACCCTGACTTCCGGTTCTTGGACTGGTGCTATGGCAAAGGCTAATGATGTGGCAGCATTCCACAATACTAACCCCAGCTCCCCCGACATGGGCGTTGTGCTGGACAATGCACCCTATATTGCAATGCTGGCCATCGTTGCCATTGGTGGTGTGGCCCTGATGCTGAACAAGCGCCGCCGCGACGAGGAGTAATTGCTCGCGTCCACGCCCTCTCCGTCAGTGCTGCGCACTGCCACCTCTCCCAAGGGGAGAGGCAAAAGTGGCTCGACCGAATGCAGCAGCTGACCGTTTAGATGTGTAGGCTCTCCCTTTGGGAGAGCTGGCGCGCAGCGCCTGAGAGGGCGTATCCATCCGAAAACCAATCAATCAATCAATTAGAATGCTTAACCGGAGGTGGGCTGTATCAACTGGCAGAGAAAAGCGTTGAGGGCAGCCGACTTTCTGGTGAGCGCGGTGGTCGTGCTGTTCCTGGTGGTCGCCGGGGCGTATTCAGCCTATGCCCTGTGGGACAACTCGCAGGTGTACGCCGCCGCAGACAATGTTCAGGCAGAGCTTTTGCAGTTCAAGCCCAAGGCGGGCGCGGATAACGGCGCGAGCTTTGAGGAGCTGCTGGGCATCAACCCGGATGTCTGCGCGTGGGTCACACTGGACAACACCGCCATCGACTACCCTGTGGTACAGGGCGAGGACAACTTTACCTATGTCAACACCGATGTCTACGGTGATTTCTCGCTGGCAGGCAGCATCTTTCTGGATGTGAACTGCGACAAGAACTTCACCGACCCTTACTCTCTGCTGTATGGTCACCACATGGAAGAGAGCAAGATGTTCGGTGATCTGGATCTTTACAAGGACGCAGAGTTCTTTGCAGAGAACACCACCGGTGAGCTGATCCTGCCCGACCGCACCTATGATCTTCAAACCTTTGCATGTCTGCTGGTCCCTTCGTCTGAGAGCGCGATCTTCCAGCCCCAGCGCTGGGACAGCGACCTGCAGGGGTTGTACACCTTTGCGCAGGAGAACGCCCTGAACCTGAACATCGAAACGCTGGCCGCCATGAAAGCGGCGGGCGATGACGCTCAGGTGCTGGCGCTGTCCACCTGTTCAACGGAGTTTACCGATGCACGCACCATTCTTCTGGCGTGGATGATCCCGTCCGCGTCGGATTCATAAAGGAGAGGATGAAATGAGGTTCCGTAAAATCGCGGCAGCACTCCTGACGCTTGCGTTGGGGTTCTGCCTGTGTCAGCCGGCGGCATTTGCGGCCATCGCGGCTGACCAGCATACACAGCTGCAGGAGCTTCCGGTTTCCATTCAGTCCACGGGGGAAACACCTCTCCCAAAGGAAACACTGACTGTGGAACTTGAGGCTGTGGACGATGCGCCCCTGCCCCAGGTGACCACTCTGGAGATCACCGACGGCGAGACCGGCAGCTTTGGCCCCATCAACTACACCAAGCCCGGCTATTACGTTTACACCGTGCGCCAGCGCGCCGGTGTCAACACCCGCGGCACCTACGATGAAACCGTGTACTATCTGCGCGTTTCCGTGGTGTGGGACAACGACAAGCTGGTGGCCCGGATGGCCGTGCACACACAGCCCGACCTGATGGACGAAAAGGTGAGCAGCATCACCTTCAACAACAGCTACAAGGCCATCGAGACCCCGTACTACCCGGACCCGTATGACCCTGATCCCGTCACCCCGCCCACCCCTTCCACGCCGGAGAACCCGGCCCCGGCAGATGCCCGCCCGACCGTGACTGAAACCACCACCCCTAGTGCACCGGAGCCCACCGCCCCGGCCAGCGTGGTGGCGGATGCCCGCCCGGCCGAAGGACCCAAACTGATCCAGACCGGTCAGCTGAACTGGCCCATCCCTGTTCTGACGGCAAGCGGTCTGGTGCTGGTGGCCGTGGGTGCCTATCTGATGGAGCGCAGCAAGAAACGTGAAAAGAATGCGTAAAGTATCCCCCGGGCTTGTCTGCATCGTGCTGGGTGTGGTGCTCCTGCTGGCGGCTGGCGGCCTGTACGCCTACAACCGCTGCGAGGATGCCCACGCCGGTGCCGAGGCCCAGACCGTGGTGGCCGACCTTCAGCAGAAGGTGGAGACCCCGGAACCGGAGGCAGAGAGCGGCCCCCTGGACCCCGAGCTCCCGGTGGTGGAGATCGACGGCAACGAATATGTGGGTGAGATCTCCATTCCCGCCATCGGCATTGACCTGCCGGTGATGAGCGAGTGGAGCTACCCCCGCCTGAAGATCGCCCCCTGCCGCCAGTTCGGCTCTTCCCGCACCGATGATCTGGTCATTGCGGCGCACAACTACGAGAGCCATTTCGGCAAGCTGACCTCCCTCTCAGCGGGGGACAGCGTCACCTTCACCGATATGGACGGCATCGTGAATGAGTACGTCGTGAATAAGGTCGAAGTGCTTGACCCCCACAGTGTGGAGGAAGTGGAACACAGCGGCTACGCCCTGGTGCTGTACACCTGCACCTATGGCGGCAAGACCCGTGTCACCGTCTTCTGTGATCGTGCATCGTAAAAATCAAGGCTGAAAAACAAAAAGAAGCCCCGACGAATGCAGGGGCTTCATAAAACAGTATTTGCAAAAGCTCCCGCAATGGGGAAGATTTGGCGTGACTTCGGTCACGCCTTTTCTTTTGCTTCCAGTTCATCCAGAGGGATATACCCCAGCCCATCATACTTGATATGGATGTGCTGTACCCGCTTTCCGCTGGACTTATCCGGGGCATCCACATAGATGGCCGATACCAGTTCACGGAGAGCATAGGGCGTAAGTTCTTCAATATGAACGTACTTGTGCGCTTTCTGGATGACCTTTTCAATATTCTCGATTTGCTGTTCCTGTACTTCGATTTCCTGCCGGATAGAGAGAACTTCCTCTTCCAACTGCTTCTGCTCGGCATCATAGCTCTGGCTCATCATGTCAAAACGGTCATCGCTCAGCTTTCCGCTGGCGTTGTCCTCGTAGATTTTCATGAACAGCCGTTTGAGGTCTGCGATTCGCTTCTCATTCCGGGCAAGCTGCTTCTTCAGGACAGTCAGCTTTTCGGTGCTTTCCACCCGAAGCTGTTCCTCCATGACCTTGCGGAAGTAGTCCTCATGGCAAAGGATGTAGTCCGTCACCCGCTGGACATGATTCAGCACTTGGCCTTCCAGAACTTTTACCCGGATGAAGTGCCCTCTGCATTTACTTCTGTTCTTCTTGTGCAGAGCGCAGTCAAAGAAGTCTTGGTTAAAGTCCCTGTTATTGGATGAACCATACTGCATCTTGGAACCGCAGTCAGCACAATAGACCATGCCGGAAAAGATGCTGCTCTTGCCCGTTCGTGTCATGCGGTGACGCTGGCTGCGAATCTCTTGAACCTTTTCAAACACATCATCGTCAATAATGCGCTCGTGGGTATTCGGGAAGACAGCCTGATTCTCCACAGGATTCAGCCGTTGCTTCTTGTCCCAGATGGAGTTGGTGTAGGTCTTGAAGTTGACCGTGCAGCCTGTGTACTCCCGACGTTCCAGAATGCCCACAACGGTGTTATCCTTCCACGCATAGGGGTCTTCGGAGATAGCAGCCGCTGCTCTTCCGTGGCTCTGCTTGTAGGCACTCACGGTGAGCACCTTGTCCTCTTGCAGTTGCTTAGCGATTTGGGAAGGCCCACGGCCTTCCATGCACATGGAGAAGATGCGCTTCACGACCGCAGCCGCTTCTGGGTCAACAAGCCAATGCTTCGGGTTCTCCGGGTCTTTTACATAACCGTACGGCACATTGACCGTCAGCGGCACACCACGCTCTCCCTTGGCCTTCTGAACAGCCCGAATCTTGCGGCTGGTGTCACGGGCATAAAACTCGTTGAACCAGTTCTTAATGCCCGCAAAATCGTTGTTTACGCTGTTCG
>OJNZ01001587.1_pt1 | contig 12118 bp, 8 predicted proteins | sample 1598001 | NCBI WGS metagenome assembly OJNZ01 (sample SAMN01915225, study PRJEB22387) | human gut metagenome | isolation source: stool | host: Homo sapiens | place: USA | reverse complement strand
CGCCCGTGCCCATCACGTTCGCGACGCTCGAGTCCGAGCTCGTCCACGTGACCTTGCGGTCCGTCGCGTTGTCGGGCTTGACCGTCGCGGTCAGCTGCACGCTCGCCCCGGACTTCAGCGAGAGCTTCCCGTCCTTCACACCATCACCAGAGACCGAGACGGACGTGACCGGGATGGTGGTCTCGCACTCGACCGCGGCCAGGGCCGCGGAGGAGCCGTCCCACTTCACGATGCCGCCGTTGTAGTCCAGGCCCGGCTGGCGGGATCCCGGATACTGCTGGCTGCCGCCGTCGTTGAAGATCACCTTCGCGCCCTTGGCGAGGTTGTCCGGGACCACGTACTTGTACAGGTCGGTCTGCTGGCAGCCGTCGGTCGCGCTCGGGGCGGCCATCTCCACGCCCGGCCAGGCCGCGTTGTTCGCCGCGGTCGCGCCGTCGCCCGTGTACACGTACGCGTAGATCTTGCCCCAGCCCGAGGGCTTCGAAGCGTAGACGGTGTTCTTCGCGACCGGGTCCGGCGGAAGCTCACCGGTCACGGTCACGGTGATCGACGAGGTCTTGGTCCCGGACTTCGCGGTGATCGTGGCCTTGCCGGCCTTCCTCGGGGTGACCACGCCCTTCGGGCTGACGGTCGCCACGTCCTTGTCGGACGAGCTCCAGCTCACGGACGCGCCCTTCGGATCGGTGGTGGCGGTCAGCTGCTTCGTGGCCACGCCATTGGACAGATCCACGCTGTAATCCGACTGATCAATCTTAACGGACTTGGTCGGGGTGACCACGCAATTGCGGGCCTCCCAAGTGCCGGACGAAGTGTTGCCGTCCCAAGCGTAATTGCCGTCGATCTTGAGGCCAGCGGCATCTACGCCTTCGGTGGTGTCGGCAGGGTACTTCTGGGTATTCGTGGCATTGCCATCGTTGAAGATGATGCGAGTATTGCTTCCCTCGAGATCGTCGGGAATCTCATACTTGTACTCGTCATCCTTGCCGCAAGTGTCTCCCGAAGCGACCTTGGTCATCGGCTCGCCCGGCCACTTCGCGTTTTCCTTCAAAGTGGTGGCGCTCGAATCGTCTACATACACATAGGCGTACAGGTTGCTCCACGCACTCGGCTTCTTCGCATAAGCCGTGCTGGTGGCGGCCGGATCCTTCTTCGTGTACTTGTATGTTGCGGAGACCGTTTGGCCATCCGCATCCTTGCCCTGCAGCTTCACGGTGATGGTGTCACCGATCGCCGTGGAAGCGCCGATGGTGATGGTGTCGCCATCCTGATACGAGCCGGACTTGCCCTCCGAAGTGGTGTAGGTGGCATCGGTGACGTTGTTCGCATTCAGGGTAACGGTAGTGGTGTCCGTCTTGAACGAGCTGTCGCCCGGGGTTGCGGAGACCGAACCGGAATTGTCGGTGAAGAACACACTGATCTTGCCGCCGGGAGCAGAGCCGGAAGTAATCTTGCCGCCGGAAACGGTGATGGTACCGCCGGAGACCTGGTTCTTGTAGGTGCCGTCGTCAAGGTTGGTGGCAGTGCCGGACAGCTCTTGCGTATCACCCATGTTGGTGATGGCCACGCCGTCGTTCTTGAAGTTGCCGTCCTTGATGTAGCGTTCCACCATGAGGCAGGAATTCGCGCCGCAGTTGCGCAGATACTCCGAAGCCTTGTTGTTGTTCATAGTATTGCGGAAGTGGTTCACCGCCACGACCTGCGCATCCTTCCAAGAATCCGCACCGGCATCGCCGAGCTTGCTTTTCTCGGCGAACTGCGGCTGGCTGCCGCCGGAGCCGACCGGGCGGTCGAAGTACAGCGGCATGGTCTGGGAACGGGAACCGATCACGCCCCAGCCCATGGTCATCTGCCATTCGCTCATGCCGGTGGATTCCCTATCGCTATTGGAATAGTTATCATGCGATTCCACCCAAGAGACAAGATTGCTCGGGCTGGCGGAGTTGCTCCAATCGGACAGGGTGCCGGCGTTCAGGTTCTTCGAATTCAGGGCTCCGCGCAGCTTGCTGCCGTAGGAGGATGCGGTGACGCCGCCGCCGTTCTTGCTGTGGCTGGAGAACAGCTTTGCATAGTCGCTATCGCGGGAGATGGAATCCTGCAACACTTCGCCGTATTGGAACTGCGCGCCATTGTTAAGAATGATGTTCCAATACTGGGAGCCGTTATACTCGTCCGGCAGTTCGATGTGCTTGGCCGCATCGAAACGGAACCCGTCCACACCGTCGTTGACCGCTTGCACGAGGAAATCGTGCATCATGTTGGCGGTTTTGGTGTTCTCAGTGTTGATGTCATACAGGCCGAGCAGCTTGCAGTGGGTCACCTGATAGCGGTTGTTCCAATCCTGCACATCACCGTCATTGCAGTCGTGGTGGTAGTACTCGGACTTCTTCCAACGATCGGCGATGGCGCCCCAAGTCGCGGTCATATGGTTGGCTACCACATCGACGATGATACGCACGCCGTACTTGTGAGCCGTGTTGCACAGGCTCTTCAGATCATCTTCGGTACCCATCACCCAGTTGCCGATGGTGGTGTCGGTCGGCTGATATACGTAGTACCAGTTCTCGGTGAAGATCATGCCCTTGCCGCCGTTATGAATAGCGGAAATCGGCTCGGTCTGCACGGAGGTGTAACCGGCTTCGGCAATAGCGGGGATGTTTTCCTCAATGGTTTTGAAGCTCCACTCCCATGCATGCAGGGTGGCGCCCTCGCTCATTTGCTGCGCCAGTCCGTAATGCTTGCGCGCCTGTTCGAACGTGGTGTTTTCAACGGTGTCGGCGTAGCTGTCGCGATCGGTGCTGGCCTGTGCTGCGGTGCTGGCGATTGCCAGTCCGCCGAAGGCGGTCGCCGCGGCGGTGATGCCGACCACCACTTTCTTGCTAATCTTCAGCCCCAGCCTATGCCAGGCCGGTGCGGGTTTCCGATGTTTCATGGCTCCTTTATTCCTTACTGACGGCCCCTTATGACGGGGGTTTATCTTCCCTGATAACGTTTGCTCTATTGCGAACGTATGCTGTATATTCTATACTTTTTGCAGAGTGCTAAAGAGTGGAAAATGGCAGAATGTCAATGAAAATCGTTGCTGCAATAACAATGATTTTTGCAAAAACTTGCCGTTGTTTTTTGCAGGGGTAGCCCCCGATTGAATGGCGATTTGTGGATGCGGAATGCGTAACGATTGCAAGTTGTGGTGTGGGGGAGTATTGAAAAGGGGTTTGCAAAAATTTTCAGTGGATGCAAACGTGAGTTCGGGGCCATTGGATAAAGGTTGTATGAAATATATACATAAAACGTTTTCTCTTTCAGGAAAGTTTGCATATAACATCATGCGTAATGCGAATAGATGTTGTGTCGTAAAATCGGGGGTGTGGTTGAAGAGACGTTTACTCCTAAGAACATTATCGTGACCGGTGGATGTGGTTTCATCGGTTCGAATTTCGTGCATTACGTGGTGGACCATCATCCGGACGTGCATGTGACCGTGTTGGGCAAGCTCACGTACGCGGGCAATCCGGAGAACATCGCGGGCCTGCCCGAGGATCGTGTGGAACTGGTCGTGGGTGATATCTGCGATGCGGACCTGTTGGACAGGATCGTGCCTGGTCATGACGCGATCGTGCATTACGCGGCCGAGTCGCATAATGACAACAGCATCGCGGATCCGGAGCCGTTCCTCAAGACGAACGTGGAGGGCACGTTCCGCCTGCTCGAGGCGGTCAGGAAGTATGGGATCCGTTACCATCATGTGAGCACGGACGAGGTGTACGGGGATCTCGCGTTGGATGATCCGGCCAGGTTCACGGAGCATACGCCGTACCATCCGTCCAGCCCGTACAGCTCCACCAAGGCCGCGAGCGACATGCTGGTGCGCGCGTGGACGCGCACGTACGGGATCCGCGCGACGATCTCGAACTGTTCGAACAATTATGGGCCTTTCCAGCATGTGGAGAAGTTCATCCCGCGTCAGATCACGAACATCCTGGACGGTCAGCGTCCGAAGCTGTACGGCAAGGGACTGAACGTGCGCGACTGGATCCATACCGAGGACCACAGCTCGGGCGTGTGGACAATCCTGACCAAGGGCCGTGTCGGCGAGACGTATCTGATCGGCGCGGACGGCGAACAGAATAACATCACCGTGCTTCGCATGATTTTGAGGATGATGGGGCAGGCGGAGGATGCGTTCGATTGGGTGAAGGATCGTCCGGGCCATGACCGTCGGTACGCGATCGATTCGTCCAAGCTGCGCACCGGGCTGGGTTGGACGCCGAGGCATACGGATTTCGGTCTGGCCTCGCGCAGACGATTGAATGGTATACGCGGAACCGTGCATGGTGGGAGCCGGCGAAGGCCGCTACCGAGGAACGGTATAAGCAGTGGGGCCAGTGACCGCTTGGCGTCGCGCGTGGATGTCTGGGGTTCGTGTCCCTTATCATCCATGCATGCCACGTGGTATGGGCAATAGCTTCTAGGGGTTGGAGGACGGTGCTGTGTACACGTATCTCGTGAACGCGCACCGGACTTGGAGCAGAAGAAGGCGCACACGTTCGTGAACCTCGCCGATCCGGAGTTGCATATTGATTGGCCGATCCCGTTGGAGGATTTGGATGAGCTGGGTGATTGGTGAGGAGCATAAATTCGTGAAGAATATCCGATGATCTACTATCCGCTGAGCGTGCTGATGATGGCCGGGATCCGTGACATCCTGATCATCAGCACGCCGAAGGATCTGCCGAACTTCGAGCGGCTCCTGGGTGATGGTTCGCATTACGGGGTGCGGTTCTCGTACAAGGTGCAGCCCAGCCCGGACGGGTTGGCTCAGGCGTTCCTGTTGGGTGAGGAGTTCATCGCGGGCGAGCCGTGCGCGCTGGTGTTGGGTGACAACATCTTCTACGGCAATGGTCTGGGCGCGACTCTGCGTGGCGCGGTCGCGAAGGCCGAGTCCGGCGGGGGTGCGAGCGTGTTCGGCTATTATGTCGACGATCCGGAACGGTATGGCGTGGTCGAGTTCGACGAGGACAGGAAGGCCGTGTCCATCGAGGAGAAGCCTGCGAAGCCGAAGTCGCATTACGCGGTGACCGGCCTGTACTTCTACGACGAGCACGTGGTCGAGTACGCGAAGCGGGTGGAGCCGAGTGCGCGTGGCGAGTTGGAGATCACGGATTTGAACCGTATGTATTTGGATGCGGGCATGCTGAACGTGCGTACGTTGGGTCGTGGTTACGCGTGGTTGGATACCGGTACGATGGATTCTTTGTTCGAGGCGGGGGAGTTCGTGCGTACCGTGCAGCGTGCGCAGGGTCTGCCGATCGCAATCGTGGAGGAGATCGCCTTCGAGAACGGTTGGATCACGCGCGACGAGCTCATGGAGTCCGCGGATCGTTACGGCAAGAGCCCCTACGGCCAGCATCTCAAGGGCATTGCCGACGGCGAGATCATGCTCGTCCCCAACCAAAAGAACTGACTTGATGCAGCGTCTTCAAGGCGCCACATCAAGTCAGCTCTGCCTACCAGTATGCCCTAGCCCCGTTGTCCCAGATATCCGTTTTCCCATATTCAAGTGCAGTAATGATGTCTTGATTCAACTTGCTACGCAGGTCATCACAGATTTCCGTTTGGAATAGTGGAATGAAGCACACGTCCCATGTGAGCTTATGGCTATCCGGATCGGGGCAAAACAATATTGCTGTGGCCTGAACCGCTTGGAGGAATTGCTTTGTCTGGGGTTTGTACTCCATCAGTAGGGCGTAAACGTCCTTACTGATATCCATTAAAATCTTGGTGAGCAGATTACTTGAGATGGAGTCTCCATCAGAGTATCGTTTTTGGCTTTCCTCATCATCGTTTTCCTGCCGTGATTTGCGTGCTGCGACTGTGTTTTTCCTATGTCTATTTCGCGATGGGCCGAATCCTAGTGAGTTACGTCGTGAGAGAGTGAATGCTGCTTTGCAGGCATTGATAAACGTATTTTCATCCGGAATCGTGTCTGCGGCTTCGCTGAGCGCGAATGCGATAGAAGCTACGATGTCGCAAAGTACGTGTGCTTGGGACAAATATTCGCCGGCTTTAGGGGCTAAATCCTTGAAAGAATCAATGCCGTGTCTTTGTACACAAGCGCAAAGTCTTGACACTTGCTGACTCGTCATGGAATTCTCTTTTGCCCAGTGAGGTATATCAATTACTCGGCAATAATCAATTATGGGATGAGTTATATCCTCGCAAAGAAAGAACACGCGCTCAGGTTGTCTCTGCGCATGGATGATTGCCGTTGCTTTATCGTGTGGAATATCGACAATATGGGCTTGGACAGTTTGGATTTTATCAGCAAGAGCCTTCTTATATTTGTCAGGTAGTTTCTTACTGTTTTCGGGAGTAAGGACCATTCTGAGTAATTGGGCGTGTGCGATACCTGCGCATGAACAGATGCAGTCGAATCCATTTGCGAATGTGCAGCTACCTTGACCTCGTCCAGTGTGAATATCTATGAAGGGGTTTTCGAAATTTACCCGGATGGGTAGAGCCATGTTTCTCCTTTCAGCTCTGTTTATTAGATTTCAGCGTTTCGATTACTTTTGGCATATCGGTCCAAGGGGCGTATTCCTGCTCATGATTAGGCGCGAGTCTGTTACGCCCCTGGCGGTTTTCCGTTGTATTGTGCCGGGCTGCATTGCGTATGGCGGCATCGAGATGTTCTTTGTCAATGAGCTCGGTGTTGATGTATTTGTTACGGTTTCCGCCGACAACTTTAGCTTCTGCTGCAGCTGACTCGACATCAGGTGTCAGTGTATAGCTTGACGGGCAAGCCGTCACATAGTCGAGCAGCCAGACCTCGAAGCAAGGATTGGAAATGATGAGTTCGATTCCATTGTCATTGCAGATTCTCGCTGCTTCGCCGTGGTCGTGAAAATCGTCAACATCGACCACCACCCAGATTCGTTCATAACAATCTGTAGAAGTATCTCGCTTGTCTTCCCTCTTCAACTTAACAGCGAGCTTCGCGAGCTGCTTAGGGCTGTTGTTCTTCTGTTGATAGTCAATGATGACATCGTATAGGGACTCAAGCTGCTTGAAATACTGTTTCTCAGTGACTGCTCCGCCGGCCACGACAAGAAAGCGTCTCTTGCGCGGTCGGCGCGACCGTGCGGCTTTACGTCCATGTGCAGGAACGTTTCGCTTTTTCGACATCAGGCATCAACCACATTCACGATCTGGGCGAAAGCGGTATGAAAATCAGGCCGTGGTATGGCGCCGTACACGCCGTTGAGATAGTTCTTGCCGATGTTTTCCATATTCCGAATACCCAGATTGGTCACCGGGAACAATTCCGAAACGCCTTCCTTGTTCTTTTCCACAAGCCAGATCTGATCTGGTGCCAGTAAACGCTTTGCCGAACCGGACTGATTGATCAGCGACACGTCATGAGTCGTGAAAATAAGCTGGGAACCGTGAGGATTCGTTTCCGCGTCGGCATACAGCGCCACCAGCTCCTTCACCAGAGCCGGATGCAGACTGGTATCGATCTCGTCGATAAGCGTCACCGACTGCTTCGACAGCTGGCGAAGAGCAAGCGAGAAGAATGACAGCGCAGCAACGGTGCCCCTGGACTCATCATCAGGACCGAATCCTGCGGAAGATGATTCGCCGGTATGAGTGAACATCAGCTGGGAAGCGTTCTTGACATTGAATGTCTCATCCACTTTGTTCTCATCCATGCCGAGTTGCTTATGCATCTCTTCCTTGAACTGAGCCCAGAGATCCGGTGGGACGTCCACAGGAACGCTTTTCACGTCACTGATGCCGAAGTCTGCATACCTAATCAATGTGGCCAGATGTTTCGAAAGCGGTGTCTCTTTCTTGAACTCATCCAACAGCGTAGGCTGCTCCTGTTCGAAAGCGCTTGCTTCGTAATAGGCTATGCCACTTTGGAAGAATGAAAATGCCGGCCGAATGGACTCAATACCGGCAGCTGCGGCTGCGGAAAGCAGAAGTGCATTCGGCCTGAGTTCTATGGTCTTGCGTACTTGTGAGCGAGGTCCTTTGAAGGAAGGACCGAATTTCACCCCATCCGTTGAGGAACGGGAAAACAGCAGAGAGGAGTGCGTGGAAAAACGTCCTTGCAGTTTTTTGAAGAAGATGAGATCTTCCTCAAGAATCCGTTCATTGTCATAGCGGAACCAATACTGGTATTTCAGTCCATCGTTCGCGATGAATGCAAGGAAGAACATGGACGAATGCGAGAAAGGATCCTTTCGTAACAGAAAAGGTTCCCTGGGAATAGGACTGCTTGCATCCCCTTGGCTGTAGCTATTTACCACCATGTTGCGCATAGCGCGCAATGCCTTCAGAAAATTGGACTTTCCCGATGCATTGGCGCCGTATATGGCTGCGATTGGAGAATGGAGAGACTCATCAGATTCCATGAACCGTTTTTCGCGAGTCATGGAGAAAGACTGCTCGTCTCGGAAACTCCTGAAGTTCGAAAAACTAAAATCAATCAGCATCGGGTTGCCTCGTAAGTATATTTTGCTCCTTTGATACTGAGATTATATCCAGAAATATACGCGTTTTGCAATTTTCTGCTAAAAGCAGTGGTTTCATTGTGCTTATTGTTGCCGTATTGGAGATATCTAGTTACCGTTATACCCATGCTTGCGCGTATCCAGAGCCTCCTTCCAATAGGATTCCCTGGCGAGAACAACGTCTTTAGGCACGGTGAAGTCGTAATGTTCCAGAAGCGTGTAGCGAAAATGCGTCTGCACGTACTCCAACCCGTGCTGTTTCACAATGGCAATCAGCCCAGTATCGTTTCCGTGACCATCGCGGATGTAGCCCTGCCAACGCTGGTATATGCCGTTCCTTCCGGTGGCGCTTCCCGCATACAGTTTCCCGTTATCGGTATTGGTAATTACATACACGCCTTGCTGACGGGACAGCGTATTCTTCCAGCTTGCCTTGTCGTTCTCCCGGTAGTGCCCGAATAGTTCGAGGGGGAAGATTATTGTTGGAAAGGATATTGTCAACGTGAGATGGGGAAGTTCAGTGACTTCTGTAGAGAACGCTAATGTGCAGCAGCCTACCGCACCGCAAGGGGTAGTTGAGGAAGCGGATGACGGCATCACTCTGATGGATCTGCTCAAAATCATTCGTAAGCATCTGGCCACCGCGATTATTGCATTCGTGGTGGTAGTGGCAGGCGTGAGCGCCTATACCTTCCTCGCTCCGGCGAAGTATACGGCTACGGCTCAGACCATGGCTACTTACAATGCTTCTCAAAATGGTGTCGACATTAACCAGCAGTCCGCTGGCGGCAGCTACATTTCCAACCAAATCACCTCATACCCGACGCTTGCCACCACTTCGAAGGTGCTCAAGCCGGTCATCGATGATCTTGGCTTGGATGAAACCGTGACGGATCTTGCCGGCCAGGTCACCGTCACCAATCCGACCAACACCGCATTCGTGAACATTGCCGTGGTGGATGGAGATCCGAAGCAGGCTGCGGACATCGCCAATTCCGTTGCCGAATCGCTGAAGAACGTCATTGAAAGCGACCTGTACTCCGGAGATAAGTCCCCGGTGAAGCTTTCCATCGTGCAGAAGGCACAGGTCCCGACATCTAAGTCTTCGCCGAAGACTGCCCTGTATTTGGCTGTCGGTGTGGTGCTCGGCATCATCATCGGCGTGTTCGCCGCACTCATCAAAGACCTCCTCAACACCAAGGTTGAAGAGACTTCCGACGTGCGCGGCATCGTCCGAGCATCCTCCCTTGGCTCCGTTCCGATGGACGCTTCGCTTGATGATAAGCGTCCGGTGCTGGTGAGCCAGCCTAACGGCGCTATTGCCGAGGAATTCCGCCGTATTCACACGAATATCGACTTCCTGCAGACCGACCGCACCGAAGGCGTGGGCCAGCTGCTTGTCATCACGTCTGCGCAGCCGTCCGAAGGCAAGACCACCATGGCTATCAACACTGCGGTGGCCCTTGCTGAAGATGGTGCGAAAGTACTGCTTATCGACGCTGATCTTCGCCACCCGTCCGTTGCTCACCACTTGGGCATTGAAGGTGCCGCCGGTCTGGCGCACGTGCTGTCCGGACAGATGGGCCCGAAGGACGTGGTGCAGAGCTACTGGAAGCCGAACCTGCACATTCTGCCTGGCGGCAAGAGGCCGGCGAACGCTGGCGTGCTGCTGGGTTCCGAAACCATGAAGCTCATGGTGGAGCAGGCGCTCACCCAATACGATTACGTGATTATTGATACCGCCCCGTTGACGGTGTCCAACGATGGAGCGGTATTCGGCCGTTGGGCCAAGGGCCTTCTGCTGGTGGTCAGCCGTAACGTGTGCGAGAAGAAGTCCCTGCAGGAGGCGTCCGACACGCTCGCCACCGCGCAGGTGCCGGTGCTTGGCTTCATCTTCAATCGTGCAGATCCGAAGAAGACCAATACGCATTCCAATTATTACTATTACTATGAGGATGGTGCGCCGCGCAGCAGCCATCGCGCGAAGGGGAAGAAGCGGCACTGATGGTTCCCTTCTCCATGGAATGAGGGGTGTATGGCAACTGAGAACGATGATTCCCGGTCTATGAACGGTATTCTGTCCAACATATCTCGGGATGTGGTGGACACCAGCTGGGATATTCCTCCGCTGACCTTCCCCAAATTGCAGCCTACCGATTCGGAAGAAGCCGATGGTGCGGATGGGGCTTCGCTTGCTGAGCCCCGCACCATCGCTTCCTCCGTACCTGCGCAAACGGAACAGCCGGTTTCGGCTGCGCCAACAATCGCGGATATACCCAGTATGCCGCTCGACACCATCGATTTCGATGATGCGGTTGCACCAGCCGATGCCGAGGAAACCGCTACTCTGCCACCCCTCGTCTCTTCGACAGATGAACAGGACGTCGAAGCAACTCAGGCATTTGATACATCAGGTGGCATAACCGACCTAGAGGAGCTGGCCGCGGAAGATCCGGAACATGATCCGCTGAAAACCATTCCGGTCGCACCGAAAGAGCCGTCTGCGGACAAGCGAAAGATTATTGCCATTGTCGCTGCGATTGCGGCAGTGGCGGTTGCTATTGCCGGTGTCATCGTGGTACGCAATCGTATCAATTCGAAAGAACAGCGTGCGGCAGTGGTGGTATGTGAGAAGGCGAAATCCAAATACTCCAAAGCCAACGAAAAACTGCAAAACGCCATCGAACAGGCAACTAGTCTGCAGGGCACTGCGGCAAACCAGGTGGCGGATGCCGTCACAATCGACCAGCTCACTCAGGCCGTGACCAAGGCGCAAAACCTCAAGACGGTCGGCGGATGCTCGGTGTTGCTGTCCGAAACCACACTGCGTGCGCACGCCCGTAGCATGAGCAAGCAGATCAGCAATATCAAAGAACAGACCAAGGCCGTTACCGCAGCAGCCACAGCTGTGGACGCCAGCAAGCGAGCTTTGGAAGTGAATAAGACGACTGCCGCATTGCAGAAGGCCATTGCTGACGCAAAGACGTTGCTTGACGGTTCTGCAGGCGAGGTCGCGGACGAGTCGACACGTGACGCGCTTGCCAAGGCGATTGACGCTGCTCAGAAACTCCTTGATGGCAAAAGCACTGATGTTATGGCCATGCAGAACGCTTCGAAGGTGATTTCCTCGACTTCTGACGGCGTGAACAAGTCTGTGGCGGAGCAAACTGCGGCTAATGCCCAGTCGAATACCAATTCGAATACCAATAACGGCACTACGAACCGGCGCTACACATATACGTGGCAATTTGGTCCGGGCTCTGGAAACGGTGTGAACGGTGGTGGTTCGACCGGTGGCAATAACAATGGTGGCTCAACCGGTGGTAATGGCGATTCGACCGGCAACGGTAACGGTGGTTCGACCGGCGGTAACGGCGGTTCTAACGACGGTAATGGCGGTTCGACCGGTGGTAATGGCGATTCGAACGGCAACGGTGGTTCAACCGGCGGTAACGGTGGTAATGGCGATTCGAACGACAACGGCAATGGTGGTTCGGACGGCGGTAACGACAACTCAGATACAGGTACTGCTGGCGAATAAGCCATACCGGAGAAGGATTTGGATATAGCGAATGGTACCCCCATAGGTCCCTCTTAATTTC
>OJNZ01001579.1_pt1 | contig 12178 bp, 16 predicted proteins | sample 1598001 | NCBI WGS metagenome assembly OJNZ01 (sample SAMN01915225, study PRJEB22387) | human gut metagenome | isolation source: stool | host: Homo sapiens | place: USA | reverse complement strand
TTCTATAAATTTTTGATTTTTTAATAAACAATTTACAATCCTTGAATAATATTCAGATAGTCCTGACGTTGATCTACGACCGCATAAATAATAATTTGTTTTTTTATCCTTGTTGATTTTGTAAAATATCAAGTCCTTTTCTAGTATCAACACCTGATAGCCTTGTCGTTTAAAAACAAGATATCTAGGCGTGATTCCTAAATATGGATTATCTTCCAACAGATAAATATTCTTTTTTAAATCATTTAACTTTTTTAAAGCAATATCTTCACCGAAATTTCTTGCGATATTCATTACATTTTTTCGAATACCAATATCTGCAGTATCTGTATGTACAATAGTATATTTTATTTTCCTTTTAACATCGCTCTTAAATCATTAAAAGTGTCTTGAATAGGTGATACTCTTCCATACGCAACATCTTCATCTGCTTCTGCAAGCAATTCCAACAATTCAATTCTTGACTTCATACTTTTGTATTCATCATAAGATAAAGAAACCATATCCGCCCATTTACTGTAATAATTACAGCTTCATTCTCTTCCCGACATTGCTTTGAAATTTCATTATAGTGATTTCTTAAATCAGCAGATGGCCTAATAGATTCTCGTATATGATACATAATATCACCTCCATAATATATGTAAATTATGTCATAATATGACTATGCACTCAATTTATATTATCTTCTAACTACTTGTATTTGTTTGAAAATAAAGCTTCCAAATTTGCATAAACATTCCCTTCTCGGTATAATACAGATACAGAAAGACTACTGGATACAGTGGTCACTCTGAATTAAGGTCAAAAGACACTAGTAATCCATTGGTGAGGGTGAACTAGTGTCTTTTACATTTTTCTATAATAATCAATGTGATTTTTAGTAATTCAACTAAAGCCAATAAAACCATGGCAACATCAATGTATAGATAAATATACATACAACACGTCCTCCTGCAAAAAAATCGAAGGATCTGCCGAGAACTCAAGCAGATTTCTTTTTTTAATTCAGAGGGTTCACCATTACTACATCCAGTAGCCAATTCCTATTATAAAACTTCAATGTGAAAACATTGTGAATTATGTTCAATAGTTCCTATTTGATCTAAAACGTGTTATTTTCGTTGAATTAGATACGATTTAGCATTCTAAAAGAACACAAAATCATCCTTTTACACAATTTTAGTACCATCTCAACTTATTTTAAAAAGCAGTTAGCCTAAAATTGACCAACTGCCATATTTATTGTTCTTGCGAAGTTCTAGCATCTACACTAGCTCTAATTTCATCCATTTCCGATTGAATAGCTTCGTATTCTTTTTTGAACTCTTCATCCTGCAATTGTTGCACAAGCATGTCATCAAATGTTTTCATTTTATTTAATTCTATATTTCGTTCCTTTACCTTTACCTTCAATTGCGATTACACCTTTTTGTTCCATATCTTTCAATAACTTTGTTGTTTTGGATTTACCAAAAGATATATATGGTGCAATTTCACTCATTGATTTCAACATATTTTTACTCAAAAGTTTATACACTACTTTTTCATCTTCCGTTAAATTTGTACTCTCTTCATACACAGGAAGTACAATTTGAATCGCATTTTCTGATACTTCAAAACTTGGTTTTACCGATGCTTCAGAATAAACTTGTTTAATTCTTGTAATACCTATTCCAAATATTTCAACAAACCCTAATCTGTAAAAGACATTCGCAAGATTTCTATTTCTTAAAACCGAAAGTTTTCCTGATAAATATTCATCCTCTGTGATTCCAGATGGTAATCCGCCTGGAGATACAACTTCTATCCGATCATCAAACATAGATACTCTAATTTGTAAATCCACATCCCATACTCGATGTTATGAGAAGAAAAATATTATGAGAAGTTGAACTAGAAAGTTCTTTTTTTTGCACTTTTTTTGTCCATTAAACTTCTCATAATTTTTATTTAAGATTCTTCAAATATTTAAGTAAATCAGCTTTCTGATTTTCACTATATCTTTCTTTTACCTGTAAATTTTTACTATGTTCTCTAATTTGTTTTTCCTTAATAATCGCATTCGTTTTCGCATAAATTTCAGTTGTTACGACTGACGAATGACCTAAAATATCTCTAATATAGATTAGGTTAATACCACTTTCTAATAAATGCATGGCTCTAGAATGTCGCATAGAATGATTACTATAATGATTCTTAAATTGTTTTGGATATGTTGCTTTACAATTTTTTATATATTTATACAATATGTATTCGATACCTTTTGTTGTTAGCTTTTCATTTCGTCTATTTTTAAATATAATTTCATCTTCTGTTATGTGAAAAGTCTTAATATATTTATCGAGAGTTTGAGAAAGTTCATTGGTTATAGGGATTCTACGACTTTTATTTCCTTTCCCAGTTAAAATAACGCTTGAGTTTTCGCCTAAAATTAATTGATTTACTTTTAAATCCGCGACTTCTTGTGCTCTAGCTGCTGTTTCATACATGAATAGTAATAAAGTATAATCTCTAAATCCATCTTTTGTTTTAGTATTAGGCATATTGATTAACTTTGTTATCTCATCCACTGAAAAATATGATATCGTTTTAGTAGGAGTTTTCTTGTTTGGAATTGACAATATGCGGGAACATAGATCATAACAGGACAGCTCTCTTTTTTGTAGATATCGATAAAATGAATGGAGTGCAGCTAATCTTTGATTCCTTGTAGAAATACTGTTTTTTCTATTGTTTTCTAAATATTCTAAAAACTTTTCAATTATAATTTCATCGATGTCATGTATAGAAAGTTTATTTATATTTAGTTTGTATACTTCGTGAATATAATCCAGAAAAATAACGAATGTGTCTCTATAAGATTGAATTGTTTTATTGGAGACACCTTTTACCGAAGGAAGATATTCAGAAAAATATTTTGTTATATGATAACTAAACTGATTATTATTCATAATATTCATCCTTTTGTTTATAGAGTTTTTGCAGATATTCGCTTGTTTTTTTAGTTACCGTAGCTTCTTCATTTTTTATTAATCTTAAATAATATTCTGTTTCAGTAATATGCTTATGCCCTAAATAAACAGAAAGTATAGGAAGGGATGTATATAAATCAAAACCTTTATCTTCCATTTGCTTTAAGCTCTTTATTGCGAAAAGGTGTCTAAGATCATGTATTCTTTGTCTTTTTCCATCATATCTTATTGGAATATGTGCATCTTTTAATAATTGATGATACATTTCGTATAGTATCCTATCTTTAAAATGTTTTCCATTGATATCGGTAAAAATATATGATTCTTTATTATCATATTTATTCATTGAAATATAGTGGCTCAATTGTTTAAAATTTGATTCTGATAATGGGATTATTCGACTTATCTTATTTTTTCCATCTAGTATCGTTATCGACTTCTCACTATATGATACATCTTTTATTTTTAGGTTTAAAGCTTCGCTTTTTCTTAGTCCACAACCATAATATAAACAAAATAGAGAATAGAATGTTTTCATATTCCAATCATCAGTATCCCTAACTTTGTTTATGAGAGTAGTAAACATTTGTTGAATTTCTTCATCAGAAAAAATATAGGGAATATAATCTTGGTGTATAAAAGATTTTGGAATATCTGGCTGAATGATATTTTCATGTCCTGTCATTCGCAAATATTCACAAAATGTAATAATGGCTCCACTATATTTTGCTTTGGTAGATTCTTTTGGTGCTTTACATTGTGTTATCCATAAATCATATACTTCTTGATCAATATATGGCTTGCTTTGATTCAATGATAATAAAAATGTATCTAATTCTTTTAATCGGTAACAGATGGGATCTCCATATACGTAACCATTACTTCTTTTAAATTTTATAAAGTTTTCCAATTCTTTTTTAAACAGACTTTTAAATTCAGGAATCCAATCTTTAGAATGCATAAGGCACCTCCAAAGATAATTCTCTTAAATGAGTTGTATCTTTTGTGATATAAATCTCTGTGGTTCTACTGCTTGAATGCCCTAAAACTTGAGAAATAGCACTTATAGGGACATTATTATTTACCATATTGGTAGCCAAGCTATGACGAAGTGTATGCGCTCCATGATGTTTGCCTTCATAATTGACACCTGCTAAATCCATAGCACGTGTTATAGCACGGTGTATTGTACTGCTACTTTTAATTCTTGTGTATGGTGCATAAAATGTCGTTAATATATAGTCTTTATCGATACTCGGATGTCTGCCGTTTTTTAAATAATCAAGTAATGGAAATTTAACCTCATCAATAAGCGGTAAAGTAAGGCTTTGATTTGTTTTCTGTTGCACAATATTGATTTGATTATTTTCCCAATCTATATTATCAAATTTAAGATTGATAACGTCTCCCACTCTTAATCCTAGAAAGGCAATCAATGAAACAATAAAATACATTTCTTTTCCATTAGCTGAACTTATATCAATGATATTTAATATTTTAGTTATCTCTTCTAGTGTATACGTTGTTAGTAATTTTCTACGATTATCTTTCTTGATAAATGGGAATGCTGTTCTTCCACTAAAATTAATATAACTTTTGTTATATAGATAATCTAAAGTCTCTCGTAAAACTGTTTTTTGAATTCGTAAAGATTCTGGTGCATATTGATCTGATACCTTATTAATATAATTTGATACATGAGAAATTTCTAAATTTGTTATGGAATGAATATCACAGGTGGATAAATAATTTAAAAATTGCGCGACTATCCATAATTTTCGTTCTTTTGATTTGAATACAATATTTTGAGTATTAATAAAATCATTTTGAATCTCTAAGAAAAGTTCAAAAAATTTTTCATCGACTTTCGTTTTAACTGATTTTTGATGAGTTTTATAATAACTACCCGTTTCAAAATATTCTATAAAAATAAGTAAAGGTCTTCTTAATACAGTTTGCACTGGACACATTGGATTATAAATGTCTACATCATATTGTTTAGAATAAAACTCCTTGATAACTTGCATATTAATTTCTTGGATATTGTTTTGCAAACAATATTTTTTAAAATGATTGATAACCCATTTGTTTGTGTCAATCACAGATTGGCTCATATGATCTTCTTTTAATTTTTCAAAAAAAGATGGAATAAAGTCAATAAATTCATTTGTATCCATGATTTCATCTCCTCTCAATAATTGAATACGAATGAATCATATCATATAAAAATTATGAGAAGTTTAATGGACAAAAAAGTGCAAAAAAAAAGAACTTTCTAGTTCAACTTCTCATAATATTTTTCTTCTCATAACATAGAAATTATTCATTACAAGGTGATCACATTCGTATCTTATTATTTAATGATCACATGGAAATATTTAGCCTAGGGAAATTACCAAATATCGTAACTTTAGATAATATGAAATACACTCGTTATTCAAGAAATCCAAAGATTGCTCGAGTTCTTTCTGATTTTGGTTATGTCAGAGAACTTAACGAAGGTGTTAAACATATTTATAGCGATATGGAGGAAGCCTTTCTTAAAGATCCAAAATACAGTGAGACAAACAATGTAGCTGTTCTACTAACACTTGAAAATACAATCTTATCTAGAAAAATCAGAAATGACGAAACAAAAAAACAAACTATTTGATCCTACTGACTTACCAGAAAAACAACTTATGGTATATGAAGTCATCAAATCTAATAATGGAATAAACATGACCAATATAGTCTCCTTACTAGGGTTTAATAAAACTACCGTTGATAATGCCATACGTGCATTAAAGAAAAAAGAAATCGTTATATTCAAAGGCACAAACAAATCTGGCGGTTGCTTTAATACTAAATAAATCTTCCATACACCACGTAAGTTACCTGAATTCACACTTATACACCCTTAAAATTGGTGCTTTCTTTATGAGATAAGAAAAAAGACCATGGAACAAATCCATGATCTTGAGATCTCTTGTACGTAAATATAATTAACGTTTAGAGAATTGTGGAGCACGACGAGCTGCTTTAAGACCGTATTTTTTACGTTCTTTAGCACGAGGGTCACGAGTAACGAATCCTGCAGCTTTTAATACTGGACGGTAGTCTTCACTAGCTTCCATTAAAGCACGAGTGATTCCGTGACGCATAGCACCAGATTGACCAGTGTATCCTCCACCTTGTACGTTGATAATCACATCAAATTGATCAACTGTGTTAGTGATTTCTAATGGTGATTTAACAACCATACGTAAAGTTTCCAATGGAAGGTATTCTTCCAAAGTTTTTCCGTTGACTACGATATTACCTGTACCTGGACGTAAAAAGACACGAGCAACAGATTTTTTACGACGTCCAACGCCATGATATTGAACAGTGTTAGATTTTTTCATATTCTATTCCTCCTTATCCTCTTACCTTCAATTCAACAGGTTTTTGAGCAGCATGTGGGTGTTCGCTACCAGCGTATACGAATACGTGTCCACGTTGTACATCACCTAATTTAGTGTGAGGTAACATACCTTTGATTGCTCTTTCAACCCATTCAACAGGGTATTTCTCTTTCATTTCTTTAGCTGTACGCACACGCATACCTCCAAAGTATCCAGAGTGGTTGTAATACTTTTCAGTATTCAACTTGTTTCCAGTCATTTCGACCTTGTCAGCATTGATCACAATTACATAATCACCACAGTCAACATTTGGTGTGTATGTAGGTTTGTGTTTACCTTTTAATACATGAGCGCAAGTTGAAGCCAAACGTCCTAAAGTTTGTCCGTTTCCATCAACTACATACCATGTACGTGTTACATCGGCAGGTTTTGCCATAGTAGTTTGACGCATATCTAATTTCCTCCTTGATTTGAGCGTTTACCGGGGCTCAAAAGGCCAGAGTTTAGCCACCTAATATGATATGCAATATCCCTATAAAAGTCAATGAAAAAAACAAAAAGTTTAGCTTTATTTTTGCTAAACTTTAATCTTGTTTTCTTTTATTTTTTTATAATTAATCGAAGGAATATCATCTATGATTTCTACATCAAATTCAGATAGTTTTTCTAAAGCAAAATCATACCATTTTTTATTTAAATCGCCTACCTCATGTGCATCCATACCAATGATAGCCTTGACATCATATTGACCGGCAATTTGCCAGAATCTAGAATGTGGATACTCTTCATAGCCCATACGTAAATTGTGCTGCATACCCAACACATTAAATTCTAATGGAACATTATAATCTTGACTTGTCTTACAAATTCTGTGGAATCCCTCTTCGATTTCTGGTGTTATTACACCACCCGTACTTCTTAAAATCAATTCTGGATGTGCCAAGTATGCATACATACCCGTTTTCATACCTTCCACACAAGTATCAAAATAGCCTTTAATATATTTTCCTTTCGCTCCACCTAAATAAATATGATCCTCATCTGTACCATAATAATGATTGCCAAAAATCAAATAATCAATTTCATTTTCAATACAGAAATCCAATAACCAATCCATATATTTAGGAAAGTATTCAGCTTCTAAACCAAAACGAATCTCAATCTGCTTCTTATATCTATCTTTCAGATATAAAACGCTATCTTTATAATCATCAAATTCATCAAGCTTCATACGCATATGCGCCACAAAATCGGAGTCATATTTCCAACACGCATGATCTGAAAAGCCCAATACTTCAAAACCATTTTGAATGGCAGTACGAACAAATTCTTCATCATTACCAAAGGCATGATGACAACGTGAAGTATGTGTATGAAAATTAGTTTGTTTCATTGTATTTTACCTCCACTAAATATAATCCGCAACTCGGTGCATTATAACGACATGCCGACTTATCTTTCGCATCTAACATTCTTTGCACATCATCAATATCTATCTTATGTTGACCTACCGCAATTAAAGTACCCGTCATCATACGAACTTGATACCTTAAAAACCCTGTACCCTCAAAGATAAAATGCACATCTGTACCTTCTTCATTAATTTCAATATTTGAAATCGTTTTAACTCTAGGCTTTCTAGGATCGATTTTACTCGATGCAAAACTCGTAAAATCATGAGATCCCAAGAATACTTTTGATGCATTTTTCATCGTCTCAATATCCAATTTTTTAGTTAATAAATTACGATATTTATAATTAAAAGGATTCTTTATATCGTACGAACAAAAATAATCATAACGTTTGCCTACAGCACTAAAACGTGCATGAAAATCATCGGGCATTTCTTCCGTTTTTAAAATACGAATATCTTTAGGAAGCAATGCATTTAATGCTCTTTCATATTGAATAGCCGGAACATTTTTACTTGTCTCAAAATGAAAGACTTGACCAAACGCATGAACACCAGCATCCGTTCTTCCACTCGCAACAACATCCACATTCTCTTTAGTAATTTTATACAAAGCTTCTTCAATCACTTGTTGAATGCCTAACGCATTCTCTTGTTTTTGCCAGCCTGCATAATTAAAACCATCATAGCTGACAAGTGCTTTTACAATCATAATACCCAAATACCAATACAAGCACAAAGAACGAAAACACTTAAAATCATTGAAGCGTAATCGATAGTCTGCATCTTTAACACTTTGTAACGTGTTCTTTTTCTAGCAGGATCATACCCTCTAGCTTCCATCGCATTCGCAAGTTGATCTGCACGATCAAAGGCAGAAACAAATAATGGAACAATCAAAGATAAAATAGCCATGATTTTTTCTTTAATACTCCCATTTTCTAAATCCACACCACGACTTGCCTGTGCATTCATAATACGCTGTGTTTCTTCAATCAATGTTGGAATAAAACGCAACGCAATACTGATCATCATCGCAATAATGTGAGCTGGTACACCAACCTTTTCAAAAGGCTTCAACAATTTTTCAATTCCCAAAGTCAAATCCAAAGGCTTTGTTGTTGCTGTTAATACAGTTGTGATAATGACCATCAACATTAAACGAACCACAATATACAACGTTTGATTTACGGCATCACTATAGATTGTAAATCCTTTGATTGAAAACAAAGGTGTTCCTGTTTTAATAACCAATAGGTTAATAACCAACAAGAAAGCCATCATCCATAACATTGGTTTCATTGTTCTTAATGCATATTTAATATTTAATTTTGATAAATACAAACTCAATAAAATAAAAATACCTATAATCACATATCCAAGGACTCCTGCAGGAATAAATATCGCGACCATTAAAAACAACATGATCATAATCTTAGATCGAGGATCCATCTTATGAACCACAGAATCTAATGGCATATATTGTCCTAACGCAACATTATTCATGTTTCTTCACCTGCTTTTCTATTGAATCCACAAGTGAATTCATATCCATAATATCTGGATTCATCTCAAATCCATTTTCTTCTAATTGCATCTTTAAACGCACAATACTAGGTGGATTGATACCAATCTCTTGTAGATATTCAGGATGCTTAAAAAATTCCTTCACATCTGCTTCCTGCGTTACTTCACCATGACTTAACACAATTACATGATCACAATAATTCATGACATGCTCCATATCGTGAGTTACTAAAAGAACAGTTTTGCCTTCCTTTTTATTTAAGTTCATAAACAAAGTCATCATTTCTTGAGCACCTTGAGGATCAAGACCTGCAGTTGGCTCATCTAAAACTAAAACTTTGGGATTCAATACTAAAATACCGGCAATCGCAACACGACGTTTTTGCCCTCCACTCAAATCAAAAGGAGAACGATCCAAATAACTTTCATCCAAACCTACAACAGGCAAGACTTTCTTTACTAGTTGGGAAGCATCTTCTTCACTTGTTCCAAAGTTTTTTGGCCCAAACGCAATATCCTTACCAATCGTTTCTTCAAACAATTGGTATTCAGGAAACTGGAATACAAGTCCAACTTCCTTTCTCAATTGCTTCACATCTTTGATTTTCAACAAAGGCTGAATATGGAAGCCACAAATATCCAAAGTACCCGCTGTTGGAATCAACAAACCATTTAAATGTTGAACCAAAGTTGATTTACCAGAACCCGTCTGCCCAATAATAGCTGTAACTTTCCCTTCTGGAATTGAAAGATCAATACCTTTTAATGCAGCATGCGAAAAAGGGGTATTTTCATTATATGTGTGTTCTAACTTCTTTATTTCAATCGACATAATTTTTCAACCACCTCATCTAAACGACATACATTTTCTTTAAAAATTCCACGCTTCTTTAATTCTTTAGAAATCTTTAACGCAAAAGGAATATCCAACTGCATTTTAGCTAGCTTATCTTCCTGTTTAAAAATATCCATTGGTGTTCCCTGCATCGCAATCTCACCATTTTCTAATACTATGACATTTTCAGATTGAGCAACCTCTTCCATATCATGTGTAATTGATAAAATAGTGATATTTTTTTCCTCATGTAACTTGCGAATCTGCGCATTAATACTTGCCTTACCTTGAGGATCCAACATACTTGTCGATTCATCAAAAATAATAATATCTGGTTCAATCGCTAAGATACCCGCAATCGCTACACGCTGTTTTTGTCCACCAGATAATTTAGTCGGCTCTGCACTTAAAAAATCCGTCATTCCAACACGACTTGCGACATCTTCAATAATCCCCTGCATCTTTTCTTGTTCTACACAATGATTTTCTAAACCAAAGGCAATATCATCTGCCACTGTAGAACCAATAAATTGATTATCCGGATTTTGGAATACTATTCCAACATGACTTCTCAATTCATATACACTTTCTTCATTTAGTTCTTGACCTAAAATTTGAATTTTTCCCTTTTTCGCTTCCAACAAACCAATGATTAGTTTTGCCATTGTACTCTTACCAGAACCATTATGTCCAATAATCGTTGTATAGCTTCCTTTTGGGATTGAAAAAGAAACATCTTTTAATATATCATTTTTCCCATCATAGGAAAAAGTTAAATGTGAAACTTCAATTGCTTCCATCACATATCCTCCACCATAAACGGAACTATTATACCATATTAAAATGGCTTGAGCACCCTCAAGCCACTATTTATTAAAATGAAATCCTTTATATTCAGCACTCGTATTTGTACATGCATTTACAAGTGTGTCTGACAAAATTTTTAAATCACTTTCATTTACACCCTCATGATAAATTACATCCACAAGTTTGTCTTCATCATCATACGAAGAAGTTAATCCATTTTCAGCAATTTCTGTTTGAAATTGTTTAGCCGCCTCCTTAGAATCAAAGCTATATGTAAGTGTGACCGGAAGAATTTCTTCTTCAGCCTCTTTAAATCCCATAATATCCGATTCCATATTTTTTAATGGACTTACACTTGGTTGAATCTCTTTTTCAATAGGTTCATCAATATCTGGGCATAAGAATTCATCTAACTCTTCCTGTCTTTGTTTATCACGACGTACTTTGCCAGCAACTGCACATGCGCCAACTGTAATGGTTGCAGCACCTACTAAAAATTTAAAAAGATTCATAATTATTTCCTCCTTGTAATGGCAACTCCGTCTCCATAATCATAAAATGCTGTTTCATAATCGGAAAGTTCTGCCAAATACGTATGATAATCATGGATCTTGCGAACTAATTGGCGTGTATTGCGATTACGCGATAATTCTGGATGTTCTACAAGCCCATGAAAATTCATATTATCTGATACAATTATACCATTCTCATTCAAATGGATACAGTATTTCTCAAAAAAACGTCGATATTGTGCTTTAGCTGCATCAATAAAAATACAGTCAAACATACCATCTACATCTACTTCAAGAGCGTCCCCTTCAATCAATGTGATTTGGTCAGATAATCCACTTTCCTCAATATTCTTTTTTGCCTGAACGATCATGTCAGGATTTCTTTCAATTGTGACAACTTTCATTCTAGGATCTAACTTAGCTACTTCAATAGATGTACGCGCAATTGCAGTTCCTAACTCCAAAAATGACAGGCATTGATTTTCTTGAAGCTTTTCTAACAAGAACTTTAACCCACCATCCATCATAATAGGCACTTGATGTTCTTTTGCGTATTGTTCTAAATCACTCATTTTAATTCTCCTTAAAAGAAAAGTGAAGTAGTAACTACTACTTCACAAATTGTACAATTGCCATTGGAGCTGCATCTCCACGACGGATACGTGTTTTTACTACACGAGTGTATCCACCATTACGATCTGCATATGCTGGTCCAATTTCATTGA
>OJNZ01001569.1_pt1 | contig 12226 bp, 8 predicted proteins | sample 1598001 | NCBI WGS metagenome assembly OJNZ01 (sample SAMN01915225, study PRJEB22387) | human gut metagenome | isolation source: stool | host: Homo sapiens | place: USA | reverse complement strand
GTTTTCGATACCGAAGAGTGGGCGGAAAAGATCCGCTCACAGCCGCAGACGATTTGCTCAGAGTTTCCTAAGCCCTCTGCTCGCAGTAGACGCACCTGTGGATGTCCGCGGCCTTGTCGGTGCAGCGGAACAGTTGGGGCAGCTCCTGCTCGGTCTGGGTGATGCACTTGGGATTGCGGCAGACACGGTCGTATTCCAAACCGGTCGTGTCAATGGCTTCCTTTGCGGGATTCCGGGCGGCTTCGTCCAGAAGCTTCAGGATCAGCGCCATGCGCATGTACTTGCCGTTCAGCGCCTGACGGAAATAGGCGGCTCTCGGGTCGTCGTCCACCTTGACGCTGATCTCATTGACACGGGGCAGGGGGTGCAGGACGCACATTTTTCCTTTCGCAAGTTTCATTTTCTCGGCATCGAGGACGTAGCTGTCCTTGAGCCGCTCGTATTCCCATGGGTCGTCGAAGCGCTCCCGCTGGATGCGGGTCATGTACAGCACGTCGAGCTTGGGCATGGCTTCCTCCAGAGAGGACACTTCCGTGTAGGGGATTCCCTGATTTTCAAAAACATTATACCGAATAAAACCGGGGATTTTCAATTCTTCCGGGGAAATCAGAACAAATTGAATGCCTTTGTAGCGGCTCATGGCTTCGATCAGGGAGTGGACAGTCCGGCCGTATTTCAGGTCGCCGCACAGACCGATGGTGAGGTTGTCCAGCCGCCCCATTTCCCGGGAAATGGTCAGCAGGTCGGCAAGGGTCTGGGTGGGGTGATTGTGGCCGCCGTCTCCGGCGTTGATGACGGGGATAGAGGCCGCCTGACTTGCCACGTAGGGCGCACCCTCCTTGGGGTGGCGCATGGCGATGATGTCGGCGTAGCAGCTGACGATTTTGGCGGTATCCGCCACGCTTTCGCCCTTGGAGGCGGAGGAAGAGCTGGCCTCGCTGAAGCCGATGACGCTGCCGCCCAGCTCCAGCATCGCGGCCTCGAAGCTCAGACGGGTGCGGGTGGAGGGCTCAAAGAACAGGGTCGCCAGCTTCTTGTGGGCGCATCTGTCCCAGTAGTTTTCCGGGTGGGCAATGATGTCCTTGGCGGTGGCGATCAGCCCATCCAACTCGTCTACGCCTAAATCCAGAATGCTGTTCAGACTTCTCATGCGTTCGCTCCATTCACGGCAAGATAATTTCTGATCCGCGCCACATTTTCGGCGTTGGCGGGATTTTCTTCCAGATAGGCGATGATGTCATACACATCCACCACGGAGTAGACGGGGAAGCCAAATTCCTCTTCCACTTCCTCCATGGCCAGCTTTTCGCCCTTGCCCCGCTCCTTGCGGTCAACCATGATGAAGGTGGCGGCGACCTTGACGCCCTCCAGACGGCTTAAGATAGCCATGCTTTCCCGGATGGCAGTCCCGGCGGTGATGACGTCCTCTACGATGACCACGTCCTCACCGGCCTTGGGGACGTAGCCCACAAACACGCCGCCCTCGCCGTGATCCTTAGCTTCCTTGCGATTGAAGAAGAAGGGAACGTCCAGCCCGTCCCGACTCAGGGCAACGGCGGCGGACACGGCGATGGAAATGCCCTTGTAGGCGGGGCCATAGAGGACGGCCTTCCGCTGCCCCAGCTTTTCCCGGTAGGCGCGGGCGTAGAATTCGCCCAGAGTCGCAATTTCCTTACCGGTTTTGATCTCCCCGGCGTTGATGAAATAGGGGATTTTCCGACCGGATTTGGCGGTGAAATCGCCGAATTTCAGCACACCGGCCATCTCCAGAAACTGAATGAATTCTCTTTTGTAGCTTTCCAAATTGCTTCCTCCTTATTTCAGTCGCAGAATTCCGCCACGCAGCGTTCATAAGCGGCCACGGGGTCGGCGGCGGCGGTGATGGGACGGCCGACCACGATGTAGTCCGAACCGATGGCCTTGGCGGCGGCTGGGGTCATCACCCGCTTCTGGTCGCCTACGTCTCCGTCGGCGAAGCGGACGCCGGGGGTCACGGTGAGAAAGCGCTGACCGCAGCGCTCATGCACCTTCCCAGCTTCCAGAGGAGAGCAGACCACGCCGTCCAGACCCGCGTTTTTCGCGGTCTCGGCGTAGTGCATGACCACTTCGTCAATGGGTTCATGAATGAGCAGGTCGGACTCCATGGCCGCCTGATCGGTGGAGGTCAGCTGGGTCACGGCGATCAGCAGGGGACGGGTGCCGTCCTCCCGGGTCAGACCTTCCAGCGCGGCCTTCATCATGGCGGTGGTACCGGCGGCGTGGAGGTTGGTGATGTCCACGTCCAGATTCCGCAGGACGGACATGGCTTTTTTCACGGTGTTGGGGATGTCGTGGAGCTTTAAGTCCAGAAAAATCTTGTGCCCCCGGGCTTTGATCTCCCGGACGATGGCGGGGCCTTCCGCGTAGTACAGCTCCATGCCGATCTTTACGAAGGGCTTGCGGCCGGTGAATTTGTCAAGAAAAGCGAAGGTTGCCTCGGCGGATGAAAAATCGCAGGCAACAATGACGTCCTTACCCATTATTTCGCGCCTCCTATAATGTCTTTCAGATTCTCAATTTTGTATTTTTCCATGACGGCGGGAAGCTCCCGGATGATGTCCCGGCAGGCGTAGGGATTTACAAGATTGGCCGCGCCCACCTCCACGGCGGTGGCGCCTGCCAGCATCATTTCCACCACATCTTCGGCGCTGCTGACGCCGCCCATGCCCACCACGGGAATTTTCACCGCGCCCGCGACCTGATAGACCATGCGAAGCGCCACCGGGAAGATGGCAGGGCCGGAAAAGCCGCCCATTTTGTTGGCGATGATGGGCTTGCGGGTGCGCAGATCAATGCGCATACCAAGCAGAGTGTTAATCAGGCTGATGCCGTCCGCCCCCGCGTCCTCACAGGCTCTGGCGATGGAGACGATATCGGTGACGTTGGGGGAAAGCTTGACGATAACAGGCTTTTTCGTGACCTTTTTCACCGCTGCCGTTACCTCTGCGGCGGCTTCCGGGCAGGTGCCGAAGCTCATGCCGCCGCCGTGAACATTGGGGCAACTGACGTTGACCTCCAGCCAGCCCACCTGTTCCTCCTTGTCCAGCCTTTCGCAGGTGTAGGCGTAATCCGCCACGGAAAAGCCGGAGACGTTGGCCATGACGGGCTTGTGGAAGCAGGCTTTCAGCTTCGGAAGTTCTTCGGATATGACTTTGTCCACGCCGGGATTTTGCAGCCCCACGGCGTTGATCATGCCGCCGGTACACTCGGCAATGCGGGGCGTGGGATTTCCAAAACGGGGTTCTTTCGTGGTTCCCTTGAAGGAGAAGGTGCCAAGGCAGTTAATGTCGTACAGTTCGGCAAACTCATAGCCGTAGCCAAAGGTGCCGGAGGCGGGGATGACCGGGTTGTCCAGCTCGATGCCGCAGAGGTTCACGCTCAGGCTTCCCATAGAATTTCCTCCTTCCGCATGACGGGGCCGTCCTTGCAGATGCGTTTGTATCCCGTGAGGGTCTTGCAGGAGCAGCCCATGCAGGCGCCGAAGCCGCAGCCCATCCGTTCCTCGAAGCTCATCTGGCCGGAGGTGCGGGTGGCTTTATACACGGCCTTGAGCATCGGCTCCGGGCCGCAGGTGTAGAAATAGGAATAATTAAGATCGTTCAGGGGCGTGGTGGCGAAGCCCTTGACGCCATAGCTTCCGTCGGCGGTGGCGACGATCACCCGGCAGCCCAGCGCCCGGAATTCGGCTTCATAGAACACTTCCGATTGGGTGTTGAAGCCCAGAATCACCGTTACCTGCTTGCCCATGGCAAGCAGCCGTTTTGCAAGGTGGTACAGCGGCGGGACGCCCACGCCGCCGCCCAGTAAGACGGGGCTGTTCCCGGCGGGGGCGAGGTCGTAGCCGTTGCCAAGGCCGGTCAGGATGTCCAGCTTCTCCTCGGGAACCATCCGGGAGAGAATTTCCGTACCCTTGCCCACCACCTTGTAGACGATGGTGAGGGTATCCCCGTCATAGTCGCACACGGAAATGGGACGGCGGAGGAATTTCCCGGTGATTTGAATGTTGACAAACTGCCCCGGGGCGGTAATGGCGGAGGTGTCGCCGGAAAGCACCATTTTGTAGACGCAGTCCGTCAGGGGGGTGTTGGATAGGATTGTGAAAATGCTCTGTTTCATGGTCGCTCCTTCCGGGAATTGGGTTGCACGTCAAGCATCTATCGTGGAGATGGTCAGCGTGGTTTCTTCCAGCACATCCAGCAGAACCCGGATGGTGTCCAATGCGGTAAACAGCGTCACATTGTGCTCCGTGGCGATCCGGCGGATCTTCGTGCCGTCCCGGCCGCTGGAGCCGGGGTCGCGGGTGTTGATGACGTAGGCAATGTGTCCCTGACGCAGGGCGTTGGGAATTTCGTCGCTTCCGTCGCTGATCTTGCCCAGAACATGGGTGCGGATGCCGTTTTCCTTCAGGAATGTGGCAGTTCCGGCGGTGGCCTCGATGTTGAAGCCCAGACGGTAGAACCGGCGGATCAGGGGCAGCGCTTCCTCCTTGTCCCGGTCGGCGATGGTGGCAAGGACGGTGCCGTAGTTCTGCAGCTTCATGCCGGAGGCCTGCAGCGCCTTGTACAGGGCACGGGTCATGGTGCGGTCATAGCCGATGGCCTCGCCGGTGGACTTCATTTCGGGAGTCAGATAGGCGTCCAGACCGCGAATTTTATTGAAGGAGAACACCGGCGCTTTGACGTACCAGCGCTCCTTTTCGGCGGGGTAGATGTCGAAGAAGCCCTGCTCCTTCAGGCTCAGACCCAGAATCACGTCGGTGGCGATGTCCGCAAGGCTGTAGCCCGTGGCCTTGCTCAGGAAGGGTACCGTGCGGGAGGAACGGGGGTTGACCTCGATGACGGACACGTTGTCCTCCGGATCCACAATGAACTGCACGTTGAACAGGCCGACAATGCCGATGCCCAGACCCAGCTTTTTGGCGTATTGCAGAATGATGCCCTTGACCTTGTCGGAGATGGAGAAGGAGGGGTAGACGGAGATGGAGTCGCCGGAGTGAACGCCGGTGCGCTCCACCAGTTCCATGATGCCGGGGACGAACACGTCCCGGCCGTCGCAGATGGCGTCGATCTCCACTTCACGGCCCTGAATGTATTTGTCTACCAGAACGGGCTTGTCCTCGTCGATCTCCACGGCGCTTTTCAGGTAATGGCGCAGCTGGGTCTCGTTTGCCACGATCTGCATGGCGCGGCCGCCCAGCACGAAGCTGGGACGTACCAGCACGGGGTAGCCGATCTCATTCGCCGCCGCGAGACCGTCCTCGATTTTGGTGACGGCCTTTCCCTTGGGCTGGGGGATGTCCAGCTCTTTCAGGAGCTTTTCAAAGGCGTCCCGGTTTTCGGCTCTGTCGATGGCCTCGCAGCCGGTGCCGATGATCTTCACGCCCCGGTCATGGAGGGGCTGGGCCAGATTGATGGCGGTCTGACCGCCCAGAGACGCGATCACGCCGTCGGGCTTTTCAAAGTCGATGATGTTCATGACATCCTCGGGAGTCAAAGGCTCAAAATACAGCTTGTCGGCGGTGGGGTAGTCGGGGGAGACGGTCTCGGGGTTGTTGTTGATGATGATGGCCTCGTAGCCCGCCTTTTTGATGGTCATGACGGCGTGGACGGTGGAGTAGTCGAATTCCACGCCTTGACCGATGCGGATGGGGCCTGCGCCCAGCACCACGATCTTCTTTTTGTTCGTCAGCCGGGAGACGTTCCCGCCGGTGTAGGAGGAGTAGAAGTAGGGGATATACGCGCCGGTGTGGCAGGGGTCCACCATGCGGAAGGCCGGGAACATACCGTGTTTTCTGCGGAAATCAGACACGTCCGTCTCAGAGCATTTCCACAGCCGGCTTACATATTTGTCGCTGAAGCCCATCTTCTTGGCGTCCAGAAGGGCTTCCGGCTCTTTGGTATGGAGCTTCAGGTATTCCTCCATGTCCACAATCCGCTTGATGGCGTTCAGGAAATACACGTCGATGGCTGTAATTTCATGAATCTGCTCCACGGTGACACCCCGGTAGACCATTTCCGCAATGGCGAAGATGTTGTCGGAGCGGAACACGCTGATATAGTCCAGCAGCTCCTCCGTGGTCATGTCGTCGAATTTGTGATGGTAGATGTGGTTCGCGCCTACCTCCAGAGAGCGGATGCCCTTGAGCAGGGATTCCTCCAGATTGGAGCCGATGCCCATGACCTCGCCGGTGGCCATCATCTGGGTACCCAGAATGTTGATGGCGGAGGTGAACTTGTCGAAGGGGAACCGGGGCAGCTTGGTGATGACGTAGTCCAGCTTCGGCTCAAAGGCGGCGTTGGTGTTGGCGATTTTGATGTCCTCCAGCGCCATGCCCACGGCGATTTTCGCGGTGACCCGGGCAATGGGGTAGCCGGAGGCCTTGGAGGCTAGAGCGGAGGAACGGGAGACACGGGGGTTGACCTCGATGAGATAGTATTTGGAGGAATTGGGGTCAAGGGCAAACTGGACGTTGCAGCCGCCCTCCACCTTCAGCGCCCGGATGATCTTGATGGCGGAGTCGTTGAGCATCTTCATGTCGTGGTCGCTGAGGGTCATGATGGGGGCGACCACCATGCTGTCGCCGGTGTGGACGCCCACGGGGTCGATGTTCTCCATGCCGCAGATGGTGATGGCATGGTCGTTAGAGTCCCGCATGACCTCAAATTCGATCTCCTTGTAGCCCTTGACGGACTTTTCCACCAGAACCTGATGGACAGGGGAGAGGGCGAAGGCGTTGAGACCGATTTCCACCAGCTCGTCTTCATTGTAAGCAAAGCCGCCGCCGGTGCCGCCGAGAGTAAAGGCGGGACGAAGCACCACAGGATAGCCGATGCGCTTGGCGGCCTCCTTGGCCTCCTCCAGAGAGTAGGAAATTTCGGAGGGGATGACCGGCTCGCCGATGGACTGGCACAGCTCCTTGAAAAGCTCCCGATCCTCGGCACGCTCGATGGACTCGCTGGAGGTGCCCAGCAGCCTGACCCGGCATTCCCGCAAAATGCCCTTCTTTTCCAGCTGCATGGCCAGATTCAGACCTGTCTGACCGCCGATGCCGGGGATGATGGCGTCGGGACGCTCGTAGCGGATGATCTTGGCGATATATTCCAGCGTCAGCGGCTCCATGTAGACCTTGTCGGCGATGATGGTGTCGGTCATGATGGTGGCGGGGTTGGAGTTGCACAGCACCACCTCGTAGCCCTCTTCTTTCAGGGCAAGACAGGCCTGCGTCCCGGCGTAGTCAAACTCAGCAGCCTGACCGATGACGATGGGGCCGGAGCCAATGATGAGAATTTTCTTGATGTCGGTTCTTTTTGCCATGGTGTTTCTCCTCTCGTTATTTGGCGGTATGGGTTTCCGGAGCGGCGTATACCAGCTTTCCGTCACAGATGGTGGCGATGCACTTTCCATTGACCTGCCAGCCCGCGAAGGGCGTGGCTCTGCCCTTGGAAAGAAAGTCCTTCGGGTCGATGGCGTATGCGGCGTTCAAGTCCCAGATGCTGTAGTCTGTCCCCAGAGGAAGACCGAAGCGTCTGCGGGGATTGACGCACAAAAGCTCCAATAGTTTGTTCAGGCTTAGAATGCCCGGTTTTACCAGACAGGTATACAAAATCGGGAAAGCGGTTTCAATGCCCACAATGCCGAAGGCGCTTTTTTCCAGCCCTCGGGATTTTTCCTCGGCGGAGTGGGGGGCGTGGTCGGTGGCGATCATGTCGATGGTGCCGTCCAGAATTCCATGAATCAGGGCCTCCCGGTCTTCCTTTCCTCGCAGGGGCGGGTTCATTTTGAAGCGGCCGTCCTCCTGCAGGTCGCTGTCGTCCATCACCAGATAGTGGGGGCCGGTCTCGCAGGTCACGTCCAGCCCCTCGGCCTTGGCCTTGCGGATGAGCGCCACGCTTTCCTTGGCGGAGACGTGGCAGACGTGGTAGGCACAGCCGGTTTCTTTTACCAGCTGTAAGTCCCGGGCAATTTGCCCCCATTCGCTTTCGGAGCAGATGCCCCGATGGCCATGGGCTTTGGCATAATCACCGTCGTGGATGTACCCGCCCCGCAAGAGCGAGTTGACCTCGCAGTGGGCGACAATGGGCTTTCCAAGGGCTTTGGCGCGAAGCATGGCCTGACGCATCATGTCATCGCTCTGCACGCCCCGGCCGTCGTCGGAAAACCCCACTACGTCGGGCGCCATGCCCTCCAGGTCGGAAAGCGCTTCGCCCTGTTCGCCGATTGTGATGGCACCGTAGGGGTAGACGTGGATGCAGGCGGTTTCCTCGATGAGACGGCGCTGAATCCCAAGATTCTCCACACTGTCCGGCACCGGGTTCAGGTTTGGCATGGTGCAGACCGCGGTATAGCCGCCCCGGGCGGCTGCCCGGCTGCCTGTGGCGATGGTCTCCTTATAAGAAAAACCCGGCTCTCTGAAATGCACATGCACGTCACAAAAGCCGGGAAAAATAACATATTCAGAAGAATCGAACCCGGAAAGACCGGGGGCGGAAAGGGAGGAACAAACCCCTTCGGAAAATACGGACCCCAAAGAAGCAGCGTAAACCTTGGCTTTCGTCATATCCGTCATGCTGATCTCCTTTCTGTAAAAAACTTCATGCATGAACACCGCACCACGAAAATGCGCAAATGCCGGTGCATGAAGTTTTTTGTGCATCATTTCCGGTTGCCCCGCAGGGGCGAGGAAATGGCACATTTCTTATTTTTCTATGCATTTGCATAGAAAAACGGCCCAGGCCGAAGCCTGCGCCGCACAAACAGCCCATGCCGGTATTCCTACCGCACGGTTCCCTCCGGAGCAAGTCTTCTGCCATAAACGTTCCAGCCGTTCTTCAACATATTCACTTCCTCCTTTCTCACAATTGTGAGCATATCATAACACGCCGGTTTTCCTTTGTCAACCAACATTCTCCGTTCCGGCGGTGGATAAGCCGGGTTTATTCACACCGTTATACACAGTTTCCACAATTTTATCCACAGGCGATATACATAACACTCGCCAAAATCCGTTATGATCCGAAAAATGTAATGTATTTGTAACCTTTAGTTACAACTTGGTTTGCATCCACCGTATATTCGTCGATATTCATGCAAAAGGGGGAGACTTCCCGTCTCCCCCTATCTCATAGTGCTTCTCCCAGAATGGACTTGGTGGCGTAGGCATTCAGGCTCATGTCGGCCACATGCCCCGCTTTGTACTCGTAATACGCCTGAGCGCCGATCATGGCGCCGTTGTCCCCGCACAGGTGAAGCGGCGGCAGATAGACCTCCGCCCCCAGCTTCTCCGCCGCCGCGAGGATGTCCGCGCGGATGCGGGAATTTGCGGCAACGCCCCCGGCCACGGCAATTTTCCGATAGCCCGTCTGTTCCAGCGCCATTACCGCCCGGGGCACCAGCGTGTCGGACACCGCCGCGGAAAAGGCGGCGCAGAGGCTGGGAATGTCCAGCTCTTCCCCCACCTGTTCGGCATGGTGGATCAGGTTCAAAGCTGCAGTTTTCAACCCGGAAAAGCTCATATTGTAGGGATTTTCCCCGGGCTTGCTCCGGGGAAGAACGTATTTTGTCTCGTCCCCCTGCCTCGCGACCCTGTCCAGCGCCGCGCCGCCGGGATAGGGCATCCCCAGCACCCGCGCGACCTTGTCGAAGGATTCTCCCGCCGCGTCGTCCAGGGTCGTGCCGAGAATGTTCATGTCCGTGTAGTCTTTGACCTCCACAATCATCGTGTGGCCGCCGGACACCACCAGACACAGAAACGGCGGCTCCAGCTCAGGATAGGCGATGTAATTGGCGGCGATATGTCCCCGGATGTGGTGAACCGGAATCAGGGGTTTCCCCAGCGCCAACGCCGCCGCCTTGGCGAAGTTCACTCCCACCAACACCGCGCCGATCAGCCCGGGGGCATAGGTCACGGCCACGGCGTCGATGTCGCTTCTTAATAGACCCGTCCGCGCCAGCGCCTGATCTGCCAGACCGTAGATGGCTTCAATGTGCTTCCGGGACGCGATCTCCGGCACCACGCCGCCATAAATGCGGTGCAGATCGACCTGAGACGCGATGCAGTCCGTCAGGACCTCCCGTCCATCCCGGACAATGGCCACGGCGGTCTCATCACAGGAGGACTCCACAGCTAAAATGTTCAAATTTCCCACTCCTTTCTCAGAATGAGAGCGTCTTCTTTGGGATTTTGGTAGTAATTCCGGCGGGTTCCCACATGGGCAAAGCCCAGCGATTCATAAAGGGCGCGGGCAGGGTCATTGGATGCGCGAACCTCCAAGGTCAGGCAGCGGCTTCCCCGTTTCTTCAGTTCCCCGATCAGCGCCAGAATCAGCGCCCGGGCGACGCCCTGCCGCCGGAAGTCCGGGTGGACGGCGACATTCATCATGTCCGTCTCGTCCAGCACCGTCTGGGAGCCGACGTAGCCTGCCACCGTCTCGCCGTCCAGCGCCACAAGCCAGCAGGAAAGTGGATTTTCCAGCTCGGAAGCGACGCTTTTTTCGCTCCACGGGTCGGAAAAGCAAACTTTTTCCAGTGCCGCGACCTGAGGGACATACTCCGCCGTCATGTGCGCAATTCTCATTTTGCCTCGTACCAGCTCTTTCCGAATTTTGCTTCCGCCGTCAGCGGCACACTGAGAGACGCCACGTTTTCCATCTCCCGGCTGACCAGCGCCGCGACCTCTTGGGCAATACCCTCCGGGCATTCCACGATCAGCTCGTCGTGAACTTGCAAAAGGAGCTTTGCGTCTGGGTATTTTTCGTTCAGGGCGTTTTCTACCCGAATCATGGCAAGCTTGATCAAATCCGCCGCCGTTCCCTGAATGGGCGTGTTCAGCGCAATGCGCTCCGCACCGCTGCGGACGTTGAAATTGCTGCTTTTCAGCTCCGGAATATACCGGCGGCGGCCGTACAGCGTCTCGGTGTAGCCGATTTCCCGGGCATCCGCCACCACCTTGTGCATGTATTCCTTCACACCCCGGTAGTTGTTCAGATAATTGTCGATATACGCCCGGGCTTCATAGCGGGAAACCCCGATATCCTCCGCCAGAGAGAACTCGGAAATGCCGTAGACAATGCCGAAATTGACAGCCTTGGCATGGCGGCGCTGCAAGGGCGTGACCTCCTCCACCGGCACGCCGAACACCTGCGCGGCCGTAGCCGTGTGGATGTCCACGTGGTCGCAGAAAGCCTTGCGCATGGCGTCGTCACCGGCAATATGCGCAAGCACCCGCAGCTCGATCTGGCTGTAGTCCGCGTCCACCAGTACGCAGCCGGGCTTGGGAATGAACATTTTCCGTATCTCCGCGCCCAGATCCGTGCGAACCGGGATATTCTGGAGATTGGGTTCCGTAGAGGACAGCCGCCCCGTCGCCGTTACCAGATTCTGGAAGGTGGTGTGAATCCGCCCATCCTCCCGGATTTCCTTCATCAGGCCGTCGGCGTAGGTGGATTTCAGCTTGGTCAGCATCCGGTAGTCCATGATGGCCGGGATGATGGGGTGCTTGTTTTTCAGCTTTTCCAGAACTTCCGCATTGGTGGAATAGCCGGTTTTCGTCTTTTTCACCGGGGGAAGTCCCAGTTTTTCAAACAGCAGCTCTCCCAGCTGACGGGTGGAATTGATGTTGAATTCCCCGCCGGAATAGGAGAAAATCAACGTCTCGCAGTCGGAAATCCGCCGGGAAAGCATATCGCCGAACTGCCTCAGCTGTTCCCGGTCGATGCAGATGCCCCGGTTTTCCATGCGGTAAAGCACCCGGCAAAGGGGAAATTCGATCTCCCGGTAAAGCCTTTCCATGCCGTTCTTTTCCAGCTCCCCGGCAAGCACCGGGCGCAGGTGCCACAGAGCTTCGGCACAGGCCGCCGCGTCGGCATCCTCCACGCTCAGCCCCAGATAGTTGGTCGCAAGCTTGGAGACGGTATAGTCGGAAGACGAGGGGTTCAGGTCATAGGCCGCCAGCGCCGTGTCAAAAACGCATTCCCCCGCCTGTATCCCCAGCTCGTCCAGCCGGTGCATGGCGGTTTTGCTGTCGTGGAAAATCAGATTTTTCCCGGCAAGGGACAGCTGCCCCATCTGGGCTTCCATGGGCGTCAGGGCGCAGACGCCCTCCGCCCAAGCAAGGCCCACACTGCCGTCCCCCGCAAGGTAAACGGCGCAGCTGTCCACATCGGCGGGCATTTCCTCCCGCCGGGGGATG
>OJNZ01001559.1_pt1 | contig 12254 bp, 10 predicted proteins | sample 1598001 | NCBI WGS metagenome assembly OJNZ01 (sample SAMN01915225, study PRJEB22387) | human gut metagenome | isolation source: stool | host: Homo sapiens | place: USA | reverse complement strand
AAGTTTATTTATCGCAAAGGAAGTATATTAATCTCATTTAAGCAAACGATACGCGGTTTAAATGAGAAGGTACGAAAAATATTGCTTATCTTTGCATTATACATTAATATCCAATTGTGTAATGAATAAACAATCTGTCATATCTCTTCTTCGGAAAGCAAAGCAGCCTTTGTCGCAGAGTTGCGGTGTAAAGCAGTTGGGGCTTTTTGGCTCTACTGTTCGTGAGAGCAATACGGAAAGTAGTGATGTGGATATATTGATCGACTTTGAGGATGATAAAGAGACTTATTCCAATTTCCTTTTGGCTTGTGAGATATTAGAGAAGCTTTTTGACAGATTGAAAGTGGACATAGTCACCCTTAAAGGGTTAAGCCCTTTTATTGGCCAGCAGATATTAAAGGAGGTAGAATATGTGTAAGACCCCTATCGCTTATTTGCTGCATAGTAGGGCTTTATGCGATTTTGGCTGTGTGCGACCTCTGTTTTATGGGAGAACCATGGTGCCGATACCTGCATAACGTGGGGATTATCGTGGGGTGCGTGTGCTTTATCAGCCTCACGGCGACCTGTTTGGAGCGAGGGCTTTGTCGGGTAAGCGGTTTTCTGGCGGGGAGCAGCTTCTTTGTTTATGCTTATCATGGGATGCCGTTGGCGTTGGCTATCAAGGTGGTGGTTCGGTATCTCCCTCCGGGGTCTGAGTTAGAGGTGATAGGCTTGTATTTGGGATCTGCCTGTGTGGTGATAGGGATCGGACTCGCTTTGTATGGCGGGATGAGGCGGTGTGTCCCTTCCTTTTTATTGCTGATTACTGGTGGACGATAGTTCTCATCACTAAAATGGCTTGTCTGCGTAATTCGCTTATTCGTGGCTTTTTGCTTGGGATGGGCGCTTTTCGCTGACAAGCCATTCCTTTGAATAGACTGAAATAGCGGGAATAGAGGGGAGAAAAGAGAGGATTTGGTTGTCTTTTCATGCTGCGGATAGGCATTGTAAGGTTGTTACGATCCAGTTGTAGGGTGTTTACGGCGGCGTTGTTAGTTGCTTTCGACTACGAATGCTATTGTTTTCGAGTGAAAAGTCTATTGTTTTCGAATAAGAAGTCTATTGTTTGTATGTTTGAGGGTGATAAGAGACGGGAATCCTCGCTAGAATAAAAGCTCCAAAAACGATATATCCTTGGAAGATAACTAATTGCGGATTTTTATTCTCAAATATGGAAACCGACTGTACTCTGGGGCGAAATATTCGATTCTCTGGAGCTTTAGAATACAAAATGTCAGAATGTCAAATTGGGCGATCTTCTATTATTAACAAAGGAAATCTCATTATCTTAGGGCAATGTCATATGTTGTAGAGACGGGGCGTGCCCCGTCTCCCGTATCATGTGCGATGGATTCATGTTTCTTTGGCTATGGATGAAATTTGGTATGGTTGCCTTGTTTTTATCTGAATAATAAGGCTGGATTGGAAATAAATATCTACTTTTGTGCTCTAAAACATTAAAATAAACCCAACGAAGATGGCTGCAACAAAACGTATTAAACGTGCATTGGTATCGGTATACCATAAAGATGGATTAGATGAAATTTTGAAGAAGCTCCACCGCGAAGGTGTTAGTTTTGTGTCGACAGGTGGTACTCAGAAGTTTATAGAAGAGCTGGGACTCCCGTGTGATGCGGTAGAGGACCTGACCGGCTATCCTTCTATCCTGGGCGGACGTGTGAAGACGCTTCATCCGAAAGTGTTCGGTGGTATTTTGAACCGTCGTGATAACGAAGGTGACCAAGCCCAGATCGCCCAATATGAAATTCCTGAAATAGACTTGGTGATTGTCGACCTGTATCCGTTCGAGGAAACAGTTGCTTCCGGTGCGGAAGAACAGGCAATTATCGAAAAGATAGATATAGGCGGTATTTCTCTTATCCGTGCCGCTGCAAAGAACTTTAAAGATGTAGTGATTGTAGCATCTAAAGCCCAGTATCAGCCGTTGATGCAATTGCTGAACGAAAAAGGTGCTGAAACTTCTATCGAGGACCGCAAATGGTTTGCCAAAGAAGCATTTGCCGTTTCTTCGGGCTATGATTCTGCAATCTTCAATTATTTCGACGACTGCCAAGGCTCGCATTTCCGTGCTGCCGTGGATGATCCGATGCACCTGCGCTACGGTGAAAACCCGCACCAGGCTGCCAAGTTCTATGGCAAATTCGATAATATGTTTGACCAGTTGCATGGTAAGGAAATCTCTTACAACAACCTGCTCGACATTGACTCTGCTGTAAACCTGATTGACGAATTCGACGAACTGACGTTCGCCATCCTAAAACATAACAATGCCTGTGGTATCGCATCTCGCGGTAACGTGGTGGATGCCTGGAAAGATGCTTTGGCTGGTGACCCGGTGTCTGCCTTCGGCGGAATCTTGATTACGAACACGACTGTAAACAAGGAAGTGGCGGAAGAAATCAATAAGATTTTCTTCGAGGTGATCATCGCTCCGGCTTACGATGCCGACGCTCTTGAAGTATTGAAACAAAAGAAAAATCGTATCATATTGGTCCGCAAGGAATGCAAGACTTGTCCGATGCAGTTCCGTTCACTGTTGAACGGTGTGCTGATGCAGGAAAAAGACCTTAGTATTCAGGGCGAAGCCGATCTGGAACCGATGACGGAAAAGAAACCGACGGCTCTGGAAGTGGAAGACTTATTGTTCGCCAATAAGATCGTGAAGAACAGCAAGTCTAACGCGATCACACTGGTGAAGAACAAACAGCTTTGTGCAAGCGGTATCGGACAAACTTCACGTGTGGACTCTCTGAAGCAAGCTATTGAGAAGGCCGTTTCATTCAATTTCGACCTGAATGGCGCTGTTATGGCTTCGGATGCGTTTTTCCCGTTTGCCGACTGTGTGGAAATTGCCGACAAAGCCGGTATCACCGCCGTTATCCAGCCGGGAGGTTCTATTAACGACAAGCTGTCTGTTGATTATTGCAACGAACATGGTTTGGCTATGGTCAAGACGGGTATTCGTCACTTTAAACACTAATTGGAATATTTATGATTTATGATTTATGATTTATGATTTATAGTTGATTGGGTTTTCGGTCTGTTTGTGAGTCATAAGTTTATAGGTTATAAATCATAAATGATAAATCAGAAATCAAAAAATGGGATTATTTTCTTTCACACAAGAATTGGCAATGGACCTGGGGACTGCCAATACCATTATTACCTGCAACGATAAGATGGTAGTGGATGAGCCTTCCGTAATCGCTCTGGATGCTCGTTCGGAAAAGGTGCTGGCGGTAGGACGCCAGGCACGTGAGATGTACGAAAAGACCAATCCGAATATTCGTACGATCCGCCCGCTCCGCGAAGGTGTCATTGCCGACTTCTACGCTGCCGAGCAGATGATGCGTGGATTGATCAAAATGGCCAGCGGACGCAAACGCTGGTTCGCTCCTTCGCTCCGTATGGTGATCGGTATCCCGTCGGGTAGTACGGAAGTGGAAATCCGTGCCGTCCGCGACTCTGCCGAACATGCCGGTGGCCGTGAGGTCTATATGGTTTTCGAACCGATGGCTGCCGCTATCGGGGTCGGTATGGATGTGCTTGCTCCGGAAGGAAACATGATTGTAGACATAGGTGGCGGTACGACCGAGATCGCGGTGATTTCGTTGGGGGGGATCGTTTCCAACAAGTCTATCAAGATGGCGGGCGACGACTTGACGAACGATATTGTGGAATATATGCGCCGCCAGCATAATATACGCGTCAGCGAACGTATGGCGGAACGTATCAAGATCAATGTCGGCTCCGCTTTAAGTATCCTCGAAGACGCTCCTGAAGATTTTGAAGTCTGCGGTCCGAACCAGATGACGGCTCTGCCGATGAAAGTGCCTGTTTCCTACCAGGAAATCGCACATTGTTTGGACAAGTCGATTTCAAAGATTGAAGCCGCCGTTCTGAGCGCGTTGGAACAGACGCCTCCCGAATTGTATGCCGATATCGTAAAAAACGGCATTTATCTGGCCGGTGGCGGTGCTTTGCTGCGTGGTATCGACAAACGTTTGCGTGACAAGATGGGGATCGAATTCCATGTGGCGGATGATCCTTTGCATGCAGTAGCAAGAGGAACGGGGATTGCGTTGAAGAATATCGACAAGTTTAATTTCCTTATCCGGTAAATATAAGTTGAAAGTTGAGAGTTGAAAGTTGAAAGTAAACAAGTGGTGCACTTGCTGAATATTCAACTTTCAACTTTCAACTTTCAATTTACAACTGATTATGCGTAAACTCCTGGATTTTTTAGTCAGAAAGAGGCATTGGTTCTTATTCATTTTGCTAGAGATCATATCGTTGACGTTGGTTTATCGCAATAATGCATATCAACGGAACATTATGTTCAGTTCGGCAAATGTGATAACCGGACATATTACTTCTGTTTCCGGCTTTGTTACTTCCTATCTGAACCTGCGTGATATAAATCGGGAGCTTCTGGAGCGTAACGGACAGCTTGAAATGGAGTTGCTAGAGTTGCAGGACCAGTTGGAGATGATGCGGGCCGACACTGCTCTGTTCGTCGGTTTTGCATCTGACTCGACCGGACAGTTTCCGTATAGTTTTGTGATGGCGGATGTCGTGAACAACAGTGTTACGTATTTATCCAATTATATTACGGTGAATAAAGGCCGTAAGGATGGAGTGGAGCCGGACATGGGAGTTGTGTCTGAACGGGGTGTCGTGGGAATCGTGTCGACGGTTTCCGACCATTTTTCCGTTGTAATCCCTCTGTTGAATCCGAAGTTCAAACTGAGCTGCAAGGTGTTGGGGAGCAGTTATTTCGGAACGTTGAGCTGGAACGGGCGTAATGCGCGTTTTGCCAATCTGGACGAATTGCCGCGCCACGTGGAGTTTGAGAAAGGAGATACGATCGTGACGAGCGGTTATTCCGCTATTTTCCCGTCTGGGATTATTGTGGGTAAAGTCGTGAATTTCGAGAAACAGCATGATGATAACTTCTATTCACTTGAAGTGGAACTGGCTACTGATTTCCAGGCCTTGAACAATGTGCGTATCATAAAGAACTATCATCAGGCAGAGCAAAAAAATACAGAGCGGGAGGCGAAAAAGAATGATTAACAATATACTGCGGGGCTTCATTTATTTTGTGGTGCTGGTGTTGGTTCAGGTTTTGATCCTGAACAATATCCATTTCCTGCGTGTGGCTACGCCGTTCTTGTATCTTTATTTCATACTGAAAATGCCAGTGGGGAGTTCACGGATGAATGTGGTGTTTTTCTCTTTTCTGATCGGGTTGACGATCGATATCTTTTCAAATACGCCGGGAATGCATGCGTTTGCTTGTACGCTGGTCGGTTTTATCCGTCACCTGTTAATTCAGTTATTGATGGGAAAAGACTTGTCGGAAGGGATTAATCCCTCTTACAAAACGTTCGGATATGGCGGTTTTTTCCGCTATACGCTGCTTTTTGTCGTGATTCATCATGTGGCGTTGTTTTTGATTGAGTCGTTGACATTATTCGATCCGCTGTTCCTGGCGATCCGTATCGCGGCGAGTGTGGTGACGACAACCTTGTTAATTTGTACAATAGAAGCATTCAATATAGGGTCCCAGAAAAGTGGAGATTAATACGAAGTATACTCTTGAGAACAGGCGTTTCGTGATTGGTGGCGCCGTTGTTCTGCTGGTTCTCATCTTTATCATTCGTCTGTTCTTTCTGCAAGTAGTGAACAGCGACTATAAAGCGTGGGCAGACAGCAATGCGTTTCAGAAAAAGACACTGATTCCTTCCAGGGGTATCATTTATGATCGCAACGGGAAGTTGCTGGTTTATAACCAGCCTTCTTATGAAGTCATGTTGGTTATGCGTGAGATTCAACCGTTCGATACGCTCGATTTCTGCAATATCCTCGGTATTACAAAAGAGCTGTTTGTAAAACGTATAGCTGAAATTAAGAACAGGCGGTTGAATCCTGGCTATTCTTCCTATGTCCCGCAGGTGTTCATGAATCACCTCTCCGCACAGGAATGCGGTGTTTTGCAGGAAAAATTGTATAAATTTCCGGGTTTTTATATTCAGAACCGTACAATCCGGGAATATGAATATCCTTATGGAGCCCATCTGTTGGGTAATATTGGGGAGGTGAACCAGGGGGATATCGAGAAAGATCCTTATTATGTGCAGGGAGATAATGCCGGACGTTCAGGCGTGGAATTGTCTTACGAAGAGGCTTTGCGCGGCGTTAAGGGTGTGGAGATTCTGTTGCGTGATGCGCATGGACGTATAAAAGGGCGGTATGAAGAAGGCCGTCACGATGTGGCTCCTGTGTCTGGTAAGAACCTGACGCTTTCGATCGATATGGATTTGCAGGCTTTGGGTGAGAAGCTGATGCAGAACAAGAGGGGTAGTATTGTCATGATCGAGCCGGAAACCGGGGAGGTTCTGTGTCTGGTTTCTTCGCCTTCTTATGATCCGAACTTGTTGGTCGGTCGCCAGCGGGGAAAGAACCATATCATGCTGTCGAAAAATTCGGACAAGCCTTTGCTGGATCGTGCCATCATGGGGCGTTATCCACCGGGATCGACATTCAAGCCGACACAGGCGTTGACTTTCCTTCAGGAGGAGGTGATTACGACAGAAACCTTGTACACTTGTGCACATGGATATACAGGGGCCCGGAACGGCAAACCGGCCTGCCACGGCCATGCTTCTCCTCTGAATGTGACTTATGCTCTGGCTACTTCCTGCAACTCCTTTTTTTGTTGGGGGCTGCGTGATATGATCGATAGCCGTCGTCGTTATTCGAGTGTGGGAGAGGCGTTTGAAGTTTGGAAGAATTACTTGGTATCTATGGGATACGGTTATAAGTTGGGCATTGACCTGCCTGGGGAAAATAGAGGCTTTTTGCCGAATAGCGAGTATTATGATAAATATCACGGTAAACGTTGGAGTTCCAGTACCGTCATCTCTATTGCGATCGGACAGGGTGAAGTGTTGGCTACGCCATTGCAGATTTGTAATTTGGCGGCAACCATCGCTAACCGGGGATATTTTATTACTCCGCATGTCGTGAAGGAGGTGCAGGACACCCCGCTGGATTCCCTTTATACGGATAAACGGTACACGATGGTGGAACGCAAAAATTATGACATCGTAGCCGAAGGTATGCGGAATGCCGTTATAGGCGGAACTTGTCGGGGAGCGGCTATAACGGATATCGAAGTTTGCGGCAAGACTGGTACGGCTGAAAATCCGCATGGGAAAGATCACTCAGCTTTTATCGGTTTTGCTCCTTATCGGAATCCGAAGGTGGCCATCTGCGTGTATGTGGAGAATGGCGGTTTCGGTGCGACCTACGGCGTGCCGATCGGCAAATTGATGATGGAGAAGTATCTGAAAGGCGAAATCTCGGAGGAGAACAAGTTACTGGAAGAGACGATGTCGAATGCAGTTGTATCGCCAAATGTTTTATCTTTACCGAATCGTGAGTTATAGGAAGACGGAAATATGGAAGACGGTTGACTGGTTGACGATTATCCTTTATGTGGTGTTGGTCGTTGCCGGCTGGTTCAGCATCTGTGGTGCTAGTTATGAATTCGATAACGTGGGGTTATTCGACCCGTCGGGCCGTCCCGGTTCGCAGTTGATGTGGATGGGATTGTCGGTAGGGTTGATTTTTGTGCTCTTGATGCTTGAGAGTGAGTTTTTTGATGTTTTTGCCTATCTGATATATGCCGGTGTCATCGTGTTGCTGATTGCTACGATTTTTCTGGCTCCGAACATAAAAGGTTCCCATTCATGGCTTGTTTTGGGACCTGTCAGGTTGCAGCCGGCTGAGTTTGCCAAGTTTGCGACGGCACTTGCTGTCGCAAAGCTGATGAATACCTATGGTTTCAAGCTGACTGTTCCTAAAAACTTTATAGCCGTCTTGTCGCTAATATTTCTGCCGATGATTTGCATCCTGCTGCAGCAGGAGACAGGTTCGGCACTGGTCTACCTGGCTTTTTTCTTGATGTTATATCGGGAGGGGATGTCGGGATATATTCTTTTGTCGGGAGTCTGCGCGGTTGTCTTTTTTGTCACCAGCATGAAGTTCTCGGATGTGACGGTGGGAGATACAGCGGTGGGAGAGTTGCTTGTCTCTTCTCTGATCCTGTTGATCACGGTTATCCTGATACAGATAGAAAGGAAAGATACCCGTGCAATACGGGTGATATTGGGGACTGCGGGTGTTGCCTGTTTAGGAGGGTATGCCGCTTCTTTCTTTATGTCGGTCGATTATTCCCTGATATCGATCGGGTTGGTCTTGCTGGTTGCCTGTTATCTGGTTTTCCTTTCTATCCGCAACTGGGCGTGGCATTATGTGTTGATCGCAGTCTTTGTATTGGGATCACTGGCTTTTATGTATTCGGTGGATTATGTGTTTACCGATATCCTGGAACCGCATCAACAGATACGTATCAAGGTTTCATTGGGATTGGAAGATGATCCGAGCGGTGCCGGCTATAATGTGAATCAGTCGAAGATCGCGATCGGTTCGGGTGGACTTACCGGAAAAGGCTTTCTGAACGGTACGCAGACCAAACTGAAGTATGTTCCAGAGCAGGATACCGACTTTATCTTTTGTACGGTAGGTGAAGAACAAGGGTTCATCGGGGCTTCTGCGGTCTTATTGTTGTTCGGATTTCTGATCCTGCGCCTGATTGTGTTGGCGGAGCGGCAAAGTTCCACTTTCAACCGGGTGTACGGCTATAGTGTCGCTTCTATCTTTTTCTTCCATTTGGCCATTAATATAGGGATGGTGACGGGGCTTACACCTGTGATCGGCATTCCGCTGCCTTTCTTTAGCTACGGCGGTTCTTCCCTTTGGGGATTCACGATCCTGCTTTTTATCTTCCTTCGCTTGGATGCATCCAGGAGGGAACGGTAGCACGCCGAGGCTTGTGTTTGGTTGTACGAAGGTGTGTCGTTAACGGGAAAGACGGACCGAGAATCCGATTTCTTGTATTCCTTTCAGAGCATCGTCACGCATTCCCTGCCGGAAGCTGAATGTATATTGTCCGGCATGCGGGAACTTATATTGCGAATGAATGGGAAAACTGCTTTGATATAAGGAAATGCCATGTCCGTGCCATTTGCCGAATTCGTCGGCAAGCATGCATTCGATGGTGTCCCGGCGAAGCGGGCCGATTGGCTGCTCCTCACTACAGAAAAGCCATAAGTTCTGATAGGGATACAAGTTATTGTTCCTTACTTCCAGTGTCAGGTCGTAAGGAACGGATATATCTTTCACCTCGAAGGTAAAATAGTATTCCTTGTCCTTTTCCCACGTGATATTGTTGATCGCCTGATACTGGTCGTATAAGGCCGGGTTTTCGCAGGAAAAGGACAGGGAACACGTCAATGCGGCAATGATTCCTTTAAGCTTCCGGCTTTGTGTCCGGTTTGGCAGCAGGCTTAGCTTGTTGCTGAGGTTTGTCATTATTCGGTTGCTTATCGTTATTTACTCGGTTCGGACGCGGTCTGTTACGATTGTTCTCCCGGTTGTTATTATCACGGTTCCCGTTGTTGCGGTTGCGGTTTCCGTTCTTGTTTCCGTTTCCTTTGCCGTTTTTATTTTCGTTGCCGTTGTTGTTCAATTTTTCTCCGTTAGAAGGTTTGCTGCTTCCTTCGCTGACAGCGTTGGTTACGGTTTCTTTCGGTTGGTTTTCCTTGTTACCGTTTCCATTGCGTTTCTTTTTCTTCTTTTTCAAGGATGCATCGAAACGGGTAACGCTATCTTGTCCCAAAATATCCTGTGCATCGCGTTTTGGCGGTTGCGGCTTGGTATCAGCTTCGAGTGTGATGGGTTTCATGCCTTTCTTGTTCATGTTGATTACATCGAAGGCACGGTTGGCAGAGATCGTAACCAAATTGGCTGCGAACGATTTATCGGTAGAATAGGTAATTTCCCGTTTGAAGATATCCGTTTTAAAGTGATAATAGGTATTGTCTTTTGTTTCCAGCACCACTTCACGGGACGGCAAACGTTTTTGCGCTTCCACATAGGCATCCACTTCATAGTTGATGCAACATTTCAGCTTGGCGCATTGGCCGGCTAATTTCTGAGGATTCATGGAGATATCTTGATAGCGGGCGGCTCCGGTGGCTACAGATACAAAACTCGTCATCCAGCTTGAACAGCACAATTCGCGTCCACAGGGGCCTATGCCTCCGATGCGTCCGGCTTCCTGGCGGGCACCGATTTGTTTCATTTCGATGCGGACACGGAAAGCTTCGGCGAGTACTTTGATCAACTGGCGGAAGTCGACACGCTCGTCGGCAATGTAATAAAAGATCGCCTTATTGCCGTCTCCTTGGTATTCCACGTCCCCGATCTTCATATTCAGTCCCAAGTCAGCAGCGATCTGGCGAGAACGGATCATCGTGGCGTGTTCCTTGGCCTTCGCTTCTTCGTATTTCTCGATATCGGTCGGTTTTGCCTTTCGGTAAATCCGTTTAGGCTCGGCTTCCGTGCGCACATTGTTCTTCTTCATTTGCAGCAGAACCAATTTACCCGTTAAAGAAACCGTACCGATATCATGACCGGGACTTGCCTCTACGGCTACTATATCACCTTTTTCCAAAGGTATTTTAGCACTATTCAAGTAATACCCTTTGCGGGTATTTTTAAATTGAACCTCTACGAAATCAGTCGAGCCTTCCGCGTCGGGTACATCGCACAACCAATCATAGGTATTCAGTTTATTGTTTTGCCTTTTGCTGCAACCTTTGCAGCCCATGTGGCTACTTCCTTTATCTAATATGAAATCCATTTATTTTTAATTTGTTAGAGGGCCATCGACATAACCACCCAATTTATCTAAATATGCAAAAATAGTGATTTATTCCCATTCAAAATCATAGTTATGATTTTTTCAGTTATAAAAAAAGACCCGAAGATAGGTGTTATACCTAACCTTCGGGCCTTTTCTTATATATTTACACGATTAGTCTACCAACCCATGGCTCTTGAATACCTTGTGGATTGTCTCCAAAGCGTAATCTAGTTGCTCTTTCGTGTGGGTAGCCATAAGGGAGAAGCGGATCAGTGTATCCTCGGAAGCAACTGCGGGAGCTACTACCGGGTTTACGAAGATTCCGGCCTCAAATAATTCTTTTACGATAAGGAATGTCAAGTCGTTGTCACGGATAAACAACGGGATGATCGGGGTAGAAGTATGTCCGATCTCACAACCCATGTTACGGAAACCATCCAATGCGTAATGAGTCAAATCCCATAAATGTTGGATACGTTCCGGTTCGCTTAACATAATATCTAATGCCGCGTTCGCTGCGGCAGTAGCGGCAGGCGTATTGCTTGCGCTAAAGATATAGGAACGGGAGTGGTGACGTAAGTAATTAATAACCGGTTCGTCTGATGCGATAAAACCACCGATAGAAGCGAAAGACTTACTGAAAGTTCCCATGATCAAATCAACATCGTTCGTAACGCCGAAGTGATTACAAGTACCGCGGCCATGATCACCGAATACACCGATACCATGAGCCTCGTCAACCATTACACTTGCGTTATATTTCTTTGCGAGAGCTACGATTTCCGGTAATTTAGCGACATCACCTTCCATGCTGAAGACACCGTCGATAACGATAAGTTTCACCTTGTCTGGCTCGCATTTCTGGAGTTGTTTCTCCAAGGAGTCCATATCGTTATGCTTGAATTTCAATTTCGTGGAGAAAGAAAGACGATGTCCTTCGATAATGGATGCATGATCCAACTCATCCCAAAGGATATAGTCCTCACGTCCGGTGATACAGGATACAACACCTAGATTAACTTGGAAACCTGTAGAGTATACGATGGCGTCTTCTTTACCAACAAATTCTGCTAAACGTTTTTCCAACTGGAGGTGTAAGTCCAACGTTCCGTTTAAGAAACGTGAGCCGGCACAACCTGTACCATACTTTTTAATGGCCTCGATCGCTGCTTCTTTTACTTTAGGATGATTGGTTAATCCTAAGTACGCATTAGAACCAAACATCAAGACTTTCTTCCCGCTGATTAGAACTTCCGTGTCCTGATCGCTCTGGATTTCCCTGAAGTAAGGATAGATTCCCATTGCCATGGCTCTTTGAGGAGCGTCGTACTTTGCTAGTTTCTCTTGTAAAAGTTTCATATTATTATAAAAGAGAATGATTTATCTCGCTATTTATTTATTCTAATAAAGAACA